>RRZT011560513.1_pt1 | contig 14895 bp, 13 predicted proteins | sample 2165551 | NCBI WGS metagenome assembly RRZT01 (sample SAMN10456910, study PRJNA506462) | wastewater metagenome | biome: wastewater; feature: sludge; material: wastewater sludge; isolation source: wastewater sludge with Escherichia coli K12::gfp cells carrying plasmid... | place: USA: Moscow, Idaho... | reverse complement strand
TGGCCGGCGCACAGACCGGCACCGGCAAGACGGCCGGCTTCACGCTGCCCATGCTGCAGCTGCTCAGCACGCGCCCGGCGGCCCAAGCCGGCGCCATCCGCGCGCTGGTGCTGACGCCCACGCGCGAGCTGGCGGCGCAGGTCGAGGAAGCCATTCGCGCCTACGGCCAATACCTTGAGCTGACTTCCACCGTCATCTTCGGCGGCGTCGGCATGAACCCGCAGATCAACCGCATCGCGCGCGGCGTCGACATTCTGGTCGCCACGCCGGGCCGTCTGCTCGATCTGGAAGGCCAGAACCACATCGACCTCTCGCACGTCGAAATCCTGGTGCTGGACGAGGCCGACCGCATGCTCGACATGGGCTTCATCCACGACGTGAAGAAGGTGCTGGCGCTGCTGCCCAAGCACAAGCAAAGCCTGCTCTTCAGCGCCACCTTCAGCGACGAAATCCGCGAACTGGCGGGCAACCTGCTGAAGGATCCGAAGAGCGTGCAGGTCACGCCGCCCAACACCACGGTGGAGCGCATCGCGCAGGTGATCTACCCCGTGGGTCGCAACCGCAAGAAAGACGTACTGGCGCACCTGGTCGGCGAAAACGACTGGAGCCAGGTACTGGTGTTCACGCGCACCAAGTTCGGCGCCAACAAGGTGGCCGACTTTTTGAACGACAAGGGCATCAAGTCCATGGCGCTGCACGGCAACAAGAGCCAGAGCGCCCGCACCCAGGCGCTGGCCGAGTTCAAGACGGGCGATCTGCGCGCCCTGGTTGCTACCGATATTGCGGCACGCGGCATCGACATCGACGAGCTGCCGCACGTCGTCAACTACGACATTCCCAACGTGCCCGAAGACTACGTGCACCGCATCGGCCGCACCGGCCGCGCCGGCAACAGCGGCGAGGCAGTGAGCCTGGTGTGCATGGACGAGGAAGGCTTCATGCACGAGATCGAGCGCTTCACCAAGCAGCAGATTCCCGTGCGCATGCTGGACGGCTTTGGCCCCGAGGAAGGCGAGCGCGCCGAGCCCATCGCCATGGGCCGCCAGACGCTGTGGGGCGGCCTGGGCCGCCCGCCGAGCCGCGAGGTGATGGCCGCCGCCGCCAAGGCCGCGCGCCAGGAGATGATGCAACGCATCCGCGAGAACAAGGCCGGCCAGGGCCCGCGCGGTGGCGGCGCTGGTGGACGTGGCCCGCAGCCGGCGCGCAAGCCGCAGCCGCAGCGCCCGCCCGACGGCATGGCGCGTGCCGACGGCGCCGTCGAGCTGGACGCCGACGGTCTGCCGATGCAACAGCTGGGCGAGCGCACCGGCCGCAACCGCCGTCGCCGTGGGCGCGGCGGCAACGCCGGCGGCGCGCCGCAACAGAATCCGCGCGCCAACGGCCAGGGCCAGGGCCAGAACCGCCCGGCGCCACAGGCCACGCGCGACTTCGGTTTTGACGACGAAGACGACCGCGACATCGACCATCTGCCGCGCCACATCGACCCGCTGCAGACCAACCTGCACGGCCGCCGCAGCGCGCCGCGCGGCCCCAGCCACGGGGCCGTGGGCCAACCCGACCCGATGCGCACCAGCATCGATCTGATGGGCAAAGGCAAAGGCGGTGGCGGCGGTGGTCGCAGCCGCTCCGGTGGCGGTGGCGGCTACGGCGGCAACCGCAGTGGCGGCGGCGGCGGTGTTGGCAACCGCCGCGGCGGCGGAGGTTACGGGCGCTGACGTGCCTGCGCGCGCTGGGCCGTCTGATGGCTTGCGCGTGCTGCTGGCCGGCGCTTCGGGCCTGATCGGGCGCGAACTGCTGCAGGCCTTGCTGGCCGATCCGCAGGTGGCCGTGGTGCACAGCCTGGGCCGCCGGCCGCTGGCCCTCGAACATCCCAAGCTGGTTCAGCACGTCGTCGACTTCGCTGCGCTGCCAGTCTTGCCGGCGCTGGATGAGGCCTACGTGGCGCTCGGCACCACCATCAAGCAGGCCGGCAGCCAGGCGGCGTTTCGCGCCGTCGATTTCGATGCGGTGGTGAACACCGCGCGCGCTGCCCACACCGCTGGCGCCCGCCGGCTGGGCATTGTCAGCGCCATGGGCGCCGACGCCGCATCGCGCGTGTTCTACAACCGCGTCAAGGGCGAGATGGGGCAAGCGGTGCGCGCCGTGGGCGTCGACACCACGGTATTCGCCCGCCCGTCGCTGCTGGAAGGCGATCGCTCCACGCTGCAACAACCGCCGCGCGCGAGCGAGCGCTGGTTGCACGTGGTCATGCGTGCGCTGCGCCCGGTCACGCCCGCCAACCTGCGCGCCATTGAAGCGCGCGACGTGGCGCTCAGTCTGATGGATGCCGCACGCACGCAAGGCCCTGGCGCGCACGTGCTGCTGTCGGGCGCCCTGCAGCGCCGTTGATCACCGTTTATTGATCGGTTCGGGCGCTGGCGCTTATCAGTTAAGCGCGAGCAGCTATCTAATTTGTAGTTTCAGTCGCCTTGACCGCGGCGGCGGACAGCAGCGCCTGCAGCAGCTGGCGCGCGTGCGCCGGCAGCTCGTCAAGCGATCGAACGCACAGCAGCAAGCGGCGCCGCGCCCAAGCGTCGCGCAGCCGCACGCGCCGCAGCTTTCCGCCGGCGCGCGAGGCCACGGCCTGCGGCACGATGCCCACGCCGACGCCCAGCGCCACCATGCGGCACACCGTCTCGAAGCTGCCGACGCGCACGCGCTCGTGCAGGCGACGGCCGAGCCGCCGGGCCTGCCGATCCAGATGCGCCTGAAAGGCGCTGCCGTCCCGCAGGCCGACGAAGGGCTGGCCCACCACGTCGATCAGTGCCGCCGACTTTGGCTCGGCCAGCGCATGGCCGGCCGGCACGATCAGCACCAGCGGATCGGCGCAGAAATCAAACGCCTGCAGCCCCTCGACATCGGCCGCATCCGACACCACGCCCACATCGGCCAGGCCGGCGCGCAAGGCATCGACGATGTCGTCGCTCGCCCGCTCTTCCAGATCGACCGAGACGCCCGGATGGGCCGTGAGGAACGCACTCAGCGGCTGCGGCAGGTGCTCCGCCAGCGCCGAGCTGTTGCACAGCAGCCGCACATGGCCCTTGATGCCGGCGCCGTAGTCACCCAGTTCGCCCTGCAGTTGGTCGATTTGCCGCAGCACCAATTGCGCGTGGTGCGCCAGGGTGCGGCCGGCCGGCGTCAGTTGAACGCCACGCGGCGCACGCGACAGCAGCGGCGAGCCGAGCGAATCCTCCATGCCGCGAATGCGCTCGCTGGCCGAAGCCAGCGTCATGTGGCTGGCCGCCGCGCCGCCGGTGATGGTGCCGGCTTCCTGCACGTGCAGAAACAGGCGCAGGTCGGTGAGGTCGAAGTGCATCGCCATCTCCTTCGCTTTTTGTGAATCAGGCATGGCCTGAGGCTGGCCACGCCAATTCCGCATTGTCGGCCGATGCTGCAGAGGAAACAATGGCGCCATCCACCAGGCCAGCACCATGACCACCCTGCCCCATCTCAGTCTTTCCCTGATGCTGCTCACCACCACCGCCTTCCTGCTGGCCGGGCTGGTCAAGGGCGTGGTGGGCCTGGGTCTGCCGACGCTGGCGATGGCGCTGCTGGCGCTGGCCATGCCGCCGGCGCAGGCGGCGGCGCTGCTGATCCTGCCCTCGGTGGTGACCAACGTCTGGCAGATGCGGCCGTGGCCCACGCTGGCGCCGATGACGCGGCGCCTGTGGCCCATGCAGGCGGGCGTGGTCGCCGGCACGCTGTGCGGCGCCTGGCTGCTGGGCGCGCCGGCCGGCGCCTGGGCCATGCAGGCGCTGGGGGCGGCGCTGGTGGTGTATGGGCTGTGGGGCCTGTCGGGCGCGCGGGTGTCGCAGGTGCCGGCCGGCGCCGAGCGCGTGCTGGGCCCGCTGGTGGGCGCCGTCACCGGGCTGGTCACGGCCGCCACGGGGGTGTTCGTGATTCCGGCCGTGCCCTATCTACAGGCGCTGGGGCTCACGCGCGACGAGCTGGTGCAGACGATGGGGCTGTCGTTCACCGTTTCCACCGTGGCGCTGGCGGCTGGGCTGATGCTGAACGGCCAGTATTCGGCGGCGGCGCTGAGCGGCTCGGCGCTGATGCTGTTGCCGGCGCTGGCCGGCATGCAGGCGGGCCAGTGGCTGCGCCAGCGTCTGTCGCCGCAGCGCTTTCGGCTGTGCTTCATGGGCGGGCTGGCGCTGCTGGGAGCGTGGATGGTGTTACGCGCGTTGTGAGTCAAATCAATTGATGGGCCCTCTATTTCAGGCGCGACACCAGAAAACCCACGAAATCCTGCCTGCCACCGTCATTCCGGCGAAAGCCGGAATCCAGACGGCGATTGTCATTTCCACAGGCGATTTTCTGTGGAGACGCCCTTGGATTCCGGCTTTCGCCGGAATGACGGGTAAGCAACGATGTTCACCTGCGATTCAGGGCTGTTCAAGTCAAATCAGGCGCCAGCGCCCGATCTACGTGCGCAAGCAGCTATCAACTGAATAGCAATCGCCAGTTCGGCTCACGCCCGCACGAACAGCGTCACCAGCGGCACATCGCTCAGCAAGCGGCTGGAATGGCCGTGCACGCGCGGGTCGAACACGGCGCCCGCCGGCAGCGTGTCGTTCGAATAGAAAAACTCGCCCGGCCCGAACACACGCGTGCTGCCGTCGTGCGGCAGGCCGATTTCCATCTGCCCCTGCAGCACCACCAGCCACTGCGGCGCGGTGGTGCAGTGCACGTCGCTGGCAAAGCCGACCGGGCTGCGCCGAAACTGCCAGCCGCTTGAAGGCGCCAGCGCCGACAGGCGCGTCATCGGCGTGCCTTCGGCCAGCGGCAGGGGCCGCTCGCGAAAGCGCGCGCGACCGTCTTCACCGGTGTACAGCTCGGGCGCGGTGAGTTGGGGGGTGTCGTCAGGGGTCTTCATGGCCAGCGCGGTGTTCAGCAACAAGGCGCCAAGCGTAGCGCGTTACCAGCCGACACATCTTTATGCGCCGCCGTCAACCCCATCGGCCGGCCACGCCCGTTTCATGCCGCACCACCCTTTCATTGATGGAGATGCCCATGAAATCGCTGCCCCGCTTGATGATGTCCGCGCTGGCCCTGGCCGCCGCCACCCTTGCTGCCCCCGCGCACGCCGTCGGCCGGCTGGTCGATGTCGACGTGATCGACCGCGACACCGGCGCCCAGCTGCCGGTGTACCAGCATCGCGGCGAATGGTGGATTGCCGGGCGCCCCGGCGCGCGCTACGCGATCCAGGTGCGCAACGCCGCGCCGGGCCGCGTGCTGGGCGTGATGGCGGTGGATGGCGTCAACGTCATCAGCGGCGACACGGCGTCGTGGGAGCAAACCGGCTACGTGCTCTCGCGCGGGCAAAGCGCGCAGATCACCGGCTGGCGCAAGAGCGACGCCGAAGTGGCGGCCTTCCACTTCACCGCGCTGCCCAATTCGTATGCCGCGCGCACCGGCCGGCCCGATGACGTCGGCGTGATCGGCGTCGCGGTGTTCCGCGAGCGCTACGTGCCGCCGCCACCGCCGGTGTCGGCAGCGCCGTGGCCGTCGCGGCGCGAAGGCAAGTTCCAGGGCGAACCATCGGCCGCCGCCGCCGAATCCGCCGCCCCGCAGGCCGACGCCAGCGCCCGCGAACGCGCCGCCGCGCCCGCCCCGCGCCTGGGTACCGGCCACGGCGAGCGCGAAACCTCGTACGTCAGCAACACCAGCTTCGAGCGGCGCAGCAGCCGGCCGGACGAGGTCATCACCATCCGCTACGACAGCCGCCAGAACCTGATCGCCGCCGGCATCATCGCCAACCCGGTGCAGCAGCCGGTGCCGCGGCCGTTTCCGGAATCGGTGCGCTACACGCCGGACCCGCCGGCGTGGCGCTGATCGGGCGCCGTGCCCCCGGCGGATGAGGGGCGCATGGCGACGCACCGACATAATCGCGGCCATGTCCCCGCTGGCCGCCACCGCCGATGAGCAGCTCATGCGCGCTTACGCGACCGGCCAGGCCGCGGCGTTCGAAACGCTGTACGACCGGCATTCGGCGCGCGTGTGGCGCTACATTTTGCGCAGCACGGGCGACGCCGCCGCGGCCGACGACCTGGCGCAGGAGGTGTGGTTCAGCGTGGCGCGCGAGGCCGGGCGCTACGCGCCGCGCGCCTCGGCACCCGACCTGCCGCTGGCGCGCTTCACCACCTGGCTGTTCACGCTGGCGCGCCACCGCGTCATCGACCACCTGCGCGCGCGCCGCCCGCAGGCCAGCCTGGATGCACCGGTGGGCGAGGGCGACGACACCCTGGCCGACACGCTGGCCGCGCCCTCCGGCTTCGGCCCGCTGCGGCGCATCGAAACGCGCCAGCAGGCCGCGCAACTGCTGGCCGCGCTGGCCGAACTACCGCCCGAGCAGCGCGAAGCCTTCTTGCTGCAGGCCGAGGCTGAAATGAGCGTGAGCGACATCGCCGTCGCCACCGGCGTCGGCGTCGAGACCGCCAAAAGCCGCCTGCGCTACGCCCGCGCGGCGCTGCGGCGGGCACTGGAAAATTTATGAGCCCCCCCCTGAGTCGCTTCGCGCCTTCCCGCCTCTTCTGCGGGAGGGGGGACAACGCCAGCGGCCGGCGCAGGTCCTTCCGCGGCGTTTCGCGCGTGGCCTGCTCCGCGGCCACCAGAGGGTGGGCGCGGGCTGACAGACGGCAACGAGGAGCACCGCGATGACCTCCGATCAGCTGCCACGCCCGACCGACGACGAGCTGGTCGCCCGCTACCACGAGGCGACGGCGCTGGAAGACGCGGCGCCCGGCCCCGACCTGCGCGATGCCATCCTCGCGCAGGCGCAGGTGCTGGCCTGGAAGCACGCCGACACGATGGCCGACGACGGCGAGCCTGCTATCGATGAGGTAGCTGCTGGCGCACGTCCTGCAAGCGCTGAACCGGGTTTTCATTCAGAACTCCCACCGCCCCCAGCGCCCGCCGTCGAAGCCGCCAACGACCGCCGCTGGTTCGTGCCGGCGGTGGCCAGCGTCGCCGTGCTGGGCCTGGCCGGCCTGCTGGCGCTGCAATTCGGCCGCGCGCCGGCTGACGACCAGGACGTGGCACTGGGCCGCGCCACCGCGCCGCAAGCCGAGCCCGCAGCGCCGGCCGCGCCCGCTGCGGCCGACGTTGAAGCCAAGTCAGCCGCCGCCGATCAGGCCACCGCCGCCGCGCCTGCAGCCGAGCCGGCTCGCCCTGCCGAAGCACCCAGCACCGACGCGCCCGCGCCGCCGCCATCGGTCGCCGCGCCGCCCGCCGCTGCCGTCGCGCCACCCGCACCCGTTGCGCGACCGACGCCGCCGCCAACGCAGCCGCCGCGCACCGCTGCCGAACGCGCGCGCGACCGCGCCGCCGAGCGCTCATCTGCCGACGCCGCCAAGGCCAAGGCACCGCCCACCCAACCCGCCGCGCCAACCCGCGATGAGACACGCGCCGCGCCCAAAAGCGAGCCACGAGCCAGCCCCGCGCCAGCCGAGCCGCCGCCGCTCGCCAGCACATCCGAAGCGGCGCCGCCTGCCGCCGCCGCCGCGCCGGCCGCGCCCCCCATCCCGCGCGCACGGCCAGCGCCGGGCGGCGAGTTCGCGGCGGCGCCGGAGCGCTACGAGCACGATCGCGGCCCGGCAGCGCGCGCGTTCCCCGGCCAGCGGCCAGGCGTCGCCACCGCGCCTGCCGCCGGCGACACCCACGCCGCGGCCACGAACAGCGCCGCACGCACCCGCGCCGCCGAGCCGCCATCTGCCAACGCGCCCGAAGTGGCCGCAGATCGGCCGACGGCCGAGGCCACGACGGCCCGCCGCCCCGCCCCCACCGCGCTCTCGCCGTCACAGCGCCTGCTGGCCGCCGCCACGCAGGGTCAGCTCGAAACGGCGCGCAGCGCGCTCGAGCAAGGCGCGCCGGTCGCCAGCGCCGACGGCGCGGGCCGCACCGCGCTGATGCTGGCGGCGCGCCGGGGCGATGTCGGCATGGCGCGCCTGCTGCTGGGCGCCGGCGCCGACCCGCGCCGTGCCGACCGCGACGGCGCCAGCGCCATCGACTACGCCCGCCGCGCCGGCCACGAGGCGCTGGCGCGGCATCTTGAAGAGGCAAAGTGACCCCCTGTGCCGCCTTCGGCGTCTTCCCCCAAGGGGGACAACGCCCGTGGCCGGGCCAAGCCCGTTCCACGGCGTTCGCGCGCGGCTTGGTGCGCGGCCATGCGCGCGCACGACCGCCGTGTTTTCAGGCCACTATGATTCCCATAGCTGCTCACGCTTTCCCAGCAAGCGCCAGCGCCCTTTTTCATCCTCAACCTCACTGAACGAAAAGCACCCGTGACCCCTTCCAACGATTCCATCCGCTTCGGCCTTGCAGGCCGTGTCGCCATCGTCACCGGCGCCAGCCAGGGCATTGGCGAAGCCTGCGCGCGCCGCTTTGCGCAAGAAGGCGCGCAGGTCGCCATCGCCGACGTGGCTGATGCGCGCGGCCAGGCGCTGGCCGATGAGCTGAAGGCCACCTACGTCCATTGCGACGTGGGCGACAAGGCCCAGGTCGATGCGCTGGTGGCCTCCGTCTTGCAAGCGCACGGCCGCATCGACGTGCTGGTCAACAACGCCGGCATCTTCAAGGCGGCCGATTTCCTCGACGTCACCGAGGCCGACTTCGACGCCGTGCTGCGCGTCAACCTCAAGGGTTCGTTCCTGGTCGCGCAGGCCGTGGCGCGCGAAATGGCCAAGGCGGGGCGAGGCAGCATCGTCAACATGAGCAGCGTCAACAGCGTGCTGGCGATTCCGAACATCGCCAGCTACAACGTCAGCAAGGGCGGCATCAACCAGCTGACGCGCGCGATGGCGCTGGCGCTGGCCGACAAGGGCATTCGCGTCAACGCCGTCGGCCCCGGAACCATCGCCACCGAACTGGCCGCCGCCGCCGTGCTGACCAGCGACGAGGCCAAAAACAAGATCATGATGCGCACGCCGCTCAAGCGCCTGGGCGAGCCGAGCGAGATTGCCGACGTAGTGGCTTTCCTCGCCAGCGATGCGTCCAGCTACATCACGGGCGAAATCATCATGGTCGACGGCGGGCGCATGGCGCTGAACTACACGGTGCCGGTGTGAGTCGTGCGCGCATCAAAGGCAGCGCACCTCCATCCTTCGACCCGCCCGACCTGACCACGTTGCGCGTCATCGTGGCGGTGGCTGAAAGCGGCTCCATGAGCGCCGGCAGCGACCGGGCGGGATTGGCGCTCGGCGCGGTGAGTGGGCGCATCACCGCGCTCGAACGCGCCACCGGCACGGCGTTGTTCGAACGCTCCAACCGGGGCGTGCGCACCACCGCCACTGGCCAATTTCTGGTGCAACGTGCGCGTGAACTGCTGGCCGAGGCGGACCGCCTGACGCTCGACCTGCACGACGCCGCACGGCAGTTGCAAGGCCATGTACGGGTCATGGCGAACGCCTCGTCCATCATCGAGTACTTGCCTGCTCGGCTGGCGGCGTTCCAGGCCGCGCACCCGCGCATCCGCGTCGAGGTCGAAGAGCGCAGCAGCCCCGAGATTCCGCTGGCCCTGCTCGATGGCAGCGCCGATCTCGGCCTGCTCGACATGCCCTACGCCGTGCAGGGCCTCGACGCGGTCGACCTGTTCAGCGACACGCTGGTGGTGGTGGTGCCGGCCGGTCACGCGCTGGCGCGCCAGCGCGTGCTGGACATGGACGCGCTAATGGAGCTGCCGCTTGTGTGCCTGCCCGATGGCAACGCCATCTCCGGCCGGCTGACGGCGGCCGCCGAGCAGCGCGGGCGCCGCCTGTCGATCCGCATGCAGATGCGCAGCTTCGACGCCGTCTGCCGCATGGTGGCCGGCGGCGTAGGGGTGAGCGTGCTGCCGCGCGAGGCCATCGCGCCGCAACTCGCTGCGCTGCCGATCAAGGCGGTGCGGCTGGCCGAGTCCTGGACCACGCGCACTCACCGCGCCATGCTGCGCCATGGTCTGCCGGCGCGCGCGCCCGTGCGCACCCTGGTTCGCGCGCTGCGTACCGCCTAGCATTTCGGGTTCAGCTTTCGTGATCGGCGAAACCTGCGTTCGCCGCAAGCTCTTGCGCGGGCCACCGGCGCTTTCTAAGGTGCAGACTTGTTCCCCGCATCGCGCCTCAGGCGCCCCCGCCTTCATGGACCACCCCGACCTGACCATCACCCGCGTGCACGCCACGCCGCTCAACCTGCCCGTGACCATGGGCGGGCGCAGCACCAGCCTGTCGATCTGCCTGGTGGATGTGGAAACCAGCGCCGGCATCACCGGCACCGGCATGACGGCCATCACTGAGGAAGAAGTCGTCGCCAGCATCGTCAACGACGTGGCCGCGCACGCGCTGGTCGGCCGCGATCCGATGCGGCACGAGCAGCTGTGGGACCGGCTCTACTGGCTGCTCACCCCGCGCGGGCAGTCGGGCTACGCTAGCCATGCCATTGCCGCCATCGATCTGGCGCTGTGGGACCTCAAGGGCCAGCTGCTGGGCGAGCCGTGCTGGCGCCTGCTGGGCGGCGCACGCGACCACGTGCCGGTGTACGCCACCTTCGGCTTCGCCTTCTTCGGCCGCGACGAACTGGCCGCCGCGGCGGCCGAATGGGTGGGCCGCGGTTTCACGCGTCTGAAGATGACGGTGGGCCACCACGCGCTGCAGCGCCGCGACGAGCCGCGCGCGGTGCACGACGTGATTGCCGAGGACGTGGCCCGCGTTGGCGCCGTGCGCGAGGCCGTGGGCCCCGGCGTGCAGATCTTCATCGACGCCAACTGCAGCCTCGACTACATGAGCGCGCTCAGCCTGGCGCGCCGGCTTGAGCGATACGACATCGCCTTCTTCGAAGAGCCCGTGTCGCACAACGACGTGGGCAACCTGGTCAAGCTGCGCAGCAAGGTCGGCATGCCGCTGGCTGGCGGGCAGAACGAAGGATTGGCCAGCCGCTTCCGCGACTTCCTCACCGCGCAGGCGCTGGATGTGGTGCAGCCCAACGTGTGCATCAGCGGCGGCTACACGCAGTGCCTGCGCATCGGCGGCATGGCGGCGGCCTTCAACACCCAACTGGCCAACGGCGGCGCCTGGCCGCACCACAACATGCACCTGCACGCGGGCCTGGCCAATGGCACGCTGGTCGAATACCACTCGGTCGCGGTCGAATGCTGCAAGCAGGTATTCGACGGCCTGCCCGAGCCGACCGAAGGCGTTCTGGCCCTGCCCACCGCGCCGGGCCTGGGCTTCAAGCCCAACCGCGAACGCATGGCCGAGCTGGCCAAGCGCCCCCTGTCACGCGGCGTTGGCAAGGCCTGAACGCACGCGCCCGCGCCAGCACCAACACACGAACACACGGAGACAGCCACGAAAGTCTTTGCCCTTCCCACTCGCCGCCGCCTGATGCTCGGCGCCCTCGCCGTCGCCACCGCCGCACCCGCGTTGGCGCAGGACTACCCCACGCGCCCGGTTCGCCTGTTCGTCGGCTACTCGGCCGGCGGCGGCATGGACGCGGTGGCACGCCTGATCGCCCCCGCGCTTGGCGCGCAGCTCGGCCAGCAGGTCGTGGTGGAAAACCGCCCCGGCGCCGCCGGCCTGCTGGCGGCCGATGCCGTGGCGCGCTCGCCCGCCGACGGGTACGCCCTGCTGCTGGGCGAAAGCGGCCTGCTCATCGCGCAACATCTGCAGCCGCGCGCGGGCTTCGATCCGCTGAAGGACTTCGCGCCCATCGGCGGGCTGTTCAACCTGCCGCTGATGATCGTCTCGAGACCCGACTTTGCCGCCAGCTCGCCCAGGACGCTGATCGATGAGCTCAAGGCGCACCCCGGCAAGTACGCCTACGCCACCTCTGGCGTCGGCACCGTGCACCATCTGGGCATGGAAATGCTCAAGGGCCGCAGCGGCGCGTTCGTGCTGCACATTCCGTACCGCGGCGCGTCGCAGATCGTGCCGGACATCATTGGCGGCCAAGTGCCGCTGGGCGTGGTGAGCGCGGCCGCCGGCATCGCGCAGATCCGTGGCGGCAAGATCAAGGGCCTGGCCATGATGAGCGACGACAAGCTGGCCGGCGCCGAAGGCGTGGCACCGCTGTCGCAGGCGCTGCCGGGCTTCAACGTGGCGCCGCGCCTGTACCTGGCCGCACCCGCCGGCACGCCGCCGGCCATCGTTGTCAAGCTCGAAGAAGCCGTGCGCATCGCCCTTGCCAAGTCCGAGGTGGTGCACGGCGCGGCCGCGCAGGGCGCGGTGCCTGCACCGATGCGCGCCGACGCGCTCAAGGCCGATCTGGCGCGTGAATCGGCCGACTGGGCCAAGCTCATCAAGGCGCAGAAGATCAGCGCGCAATAGCGGCACGCACATGACACTCATTCCCACCCTGGGCCTGATCGTGCCGCCCGCGCATGGCCGCGTGCCCGACGACGGGCCACGCCTGTACGCGGGCCGCGCCCACTTTCTGGCGCGCGGGCTGGGCATCGACAGCATTTCAAGCGGCGGCTTCGCGCCCGTCATCGAGGCCATCCGCGACCACGCGGTGGCGCTTCGGAATGACGGTGTGCGAGCGATCTCGCTCATGGGCACATCGCTCAGCTTTCACCGTGGCCTGACCTTCACCGAAGACCTGTGCGCGCAGATGGCCGACGTCACCGGCCTGCCGTGCACCACCATGAGCCACGCCATCGTGCGGGCGTTGCGCACGCTGGGCGTACGGCGCGTGGCGGTGGCCACCGCCTACACCGATGCGCTGAACCACGACCTGAAGCGGTTCCTGACCGGGCTGGACTTCCAGGTAACCGCCTTGGAAGGCCTGGACATGACCGACGTGCTGGCCGTCGGCCGGGTCGGCCCCGACGTGCTGACTCAACTCGCATTGCGTGTGCACGAGCGGGCGCCGCACGCCGATGGCCTGCTGCTGTCCTGCGGCGGCCTGCGCACGCTCGACCTGCTGGCACCGCTGCAAGCGCGCTGCGAGCAGCCGGTGGTCGCCAGTTCGCCGGCCGGGTTCTGGGACCTGATGGCCTGCGCGGGCCTGGACGCGACGGCGCACGGCTTCGGCCGGCTTTTCGAGCGGCCCGCGCCCATGCCGGCGCCGCTGACCGCCAAAGGCATGGCGCCAGACTGCGCTGCCAGCACGTGATTCGAGCGCCCGCCATGCGGCGCACTGGCGCGTGCCCACGCATACGATGACGCGCGGCAGCCAGCAGGTCTTGCAGGACAATCGCCCCTCGCACCGCCGCCGCGATGTGCAAACCCGTCGGGCCGCGCACACCGAATCCGCCGCCGCGCGAAAATCTACCGCCCGCCCCGACCCGCCGATGCTCATCGCCCACCTGACCGACCCGCACATCGGGCTCGACACCGCCACCTGGCCGGATCACCCCGGCCCGGCCGAGATGCTGCGCCGCGCCTTCGCCCGCGTGCGCGGTCTTGATCCCGCGCCCGAGGTGCTGCTGCTCTCCGGCGATCTGACGGACGCTGGCCGCGAAGTCGACTACGACACCTTGCGCGCACTCCTGAAACAAGAGCTGTCCGCGCACGCCGATGGCGGGCCGCGCGTGCTTTGTATCCCCGGCAATCACGACGACCCGGCCGCCGCGCGCCGCGTGCTGGGCGAGCTGATGCCGGTGGCGGCCGATGCGCCGGCCGGCTGCATGTGCCTGCACGTCGAACACGGCGGCCTGCACTTCATCGGCCTCGACACCGTGGTGCCGCGCCAGCCGCACGGCGCGCTGGGCGCGGCGCAACTCGACTGGCTGGCGCGCGCGCTGCAGCGCGCCGCCGGCCAGCCAGTGATCGTGTTGCTGCACCACCCGCCGCTGGTCACCGGCATCGACGCCATGGACGCCTGCGGGCTGCTGCAGGGCGGCGCCGAGCTGGCCCGGCTGGTCGCCGCGCATGGCGGCGTGCAACTGATCGCCGCCGGCCACATGCACCGCCCCATCGTCGGCGCGCTGGGCGGCGCGCCGGTGGTCGTGGCGCCGTCCACCTCGCACCAGCTGGAGCTGGATCTGCGCCCCGGCGCGCCGCTGGCGATGCGTTTCGAGCCGCCCATGATCGGCCTGTACCGCTGGACGGCGGCGGACGGCATCGCCTGCCACTTCCGCGCCGTGCAGGACTTTCCCGGGCCGTTCCTGGTCTGACGCTGGTCACTTCTGTTTTCATAGCTGCTTGCGCTTGTCCTGCAAGCGCTGGCGGTCATTTTGATTCAGAATCCGCGAACAAGAACGACCGGAGACCCGCCGCATGACCCTGGCCCATCTGCTCGTGCGTCAAGCGCGCCAACACCCCGATTCGACCGCCATCCTGAACGGCGATGCCCTGCACGCCACGCACCACCAATGGGCCGCGCGCAGCGCCGGTCTGGCCCAGCGCACGCGCGATGCCGGCCTGCAACCGGGCGACCGCGTGCTGGTCTTCGCGCGCAACCACCCGCGCTACCTGGAAGTGCTGTGGAGCCTGTGGTGGGCCGGCCTGGTCGCCGTGCCGGTCAACGCCAAGCTGCACCCGCGCGAGGTCGAATGGATCGCCGCCAACTGCGGCGCGCGCTGGGCCTTCGTCACCGCCGACGTGGCGCCCGAACCGCTGGGTGGCATCGAGCGGCAGATCGACCTGGAATCGCCGCAAGCCGCCGCCCTGCTCGCCCCGGCGCCCGACCCGTTTGCCGTGCCCGCCACCCAGCGCGACTTGGGCGACACCGCCTGGCTGTTCTACACCAGCGGCACCACCGGCCGCCCCAAGGGTGTGATGCTGACGCACCGCAACCTGATGACCATGGGCATGGGCTACCACGTCGATGTCGATGCGTTGTCTCGCGATGACGCCATCGCTTATGCAGCACCCATCTCGCACGGCGCCGGCATCTACGCCATCCCGCACCTGATGGCAGGCGCACGCCACGTGGTGCCGGCCT
>RRZT010268932.1_pt1 | contig 14895 bp, 5 predicted proteins | sample 2165551 | NCBI WGS metagenome assembly RRZT01 (sample SAMN10456910, study PRJNA506462) | wastewater metagenome | biome: wastewater; feature: sludge; material: wastewater sludge; isolation source: wastewater sludge with Escherichia coli K12::gfp cells carrying plasmid... | place: USA: Moscow, Idaho ... | reverse complement strand
GGCCATCACCAGCACCAGCGGCTGGCCGCTGGCGCGGGCCTGCTCGACCTGGTCGCGCAGCTGCTCGTCGAACAGGCGGCGGTTGGCCAGCGTGGTCAGCGCATCGGTGGCGGCCAGATGGCGCAGCCGGTTGCGGTCCTCGTGCAGGTCGGTCTCGTCGGACAGGCTCAGCAGCACCCCGCCGCTCATCGGCGTGATCTGCACCTGCAGGTAGCGCAGCCGGCCGTCGGCGGCCATCAGCACCCGGGTGATGCGGCCGGCCCGGCCGCTGCGCATCACCTGCAGGCATTCCTGCTCGGCATGCAGCAGCCGCCAGTCCGGCAGCACCCGGTGCACCAGCCGACCGGCCAGCGAATCGCGGTCGATCTCGAACAGCTCGGCCAGACGTGGATTGGCCATCAGCACCAGCCAGCCACCGCCCTCGTCCTGCGGTTCGCCGGCATCGGGCGTGTCGACCCGGCGCAGCGCCAGCAGCGCATCGCCGCTGGCGTCGACCACGTCGGCATACAGCTCATGGCGCATCTGCAGCGGCCGGCAGTAGACCAGCACCCACTCGCCGCCATCGGACGGCGCCAGCGGCAGGATCAGCAGCTCCCAGGTGAAGACCGGCTGACCGCGCTCGGCGGCATGGACCGCGTAGATCGGCTGGCCGCGCTGCAGCGCCTCGGTCTGCAGCGCGCCCAGCAGCGCGGCACGCTGCGGCCCGAGCTCCGACAGCCGCGTGCCGGTGCGATCGATGCCGGTATGGCGGCAGATCTCGCTGCCGTAGTGTCCATAGACGAAGTCATCGCCCGCCCCGTCCGCGGGGTCGGACGCAGGCTCGCGCCGCAGCAGCATCAGCCGGCCATGCAGGCGATGCCACAGGCCATCGGCAAAGGCCGCCAGCGGCGCTCGCCCCTGCGCATCGCGGCTCTGGCGCCAGCGATCGCACAGCACCGCGATGTCCGGGCTGCCGGCCCTCGCCTCGATGTGCTCGCGGACCACCTGGTGCCAGCGGCCCGTACCGGTCTCGACACCCTCGACCATTGCTTGTGCCTGCGTCCTCTCCAGCGCCCCGACCGGAGCGCCACACCCTGGGACCACCCGGTTAGGGCGGGTATTTTTCACGAATCCCATGCCTGCCCGAAATGATACGGGAGGCTGCAGCCTCAGCCGAAGGCTTCGGTCAGATCGACCGTCGAACGTCGCCCGATCGCCTCACGGTGCTGCGCCAGCCAGTCCTGGGCGCGCTGTCGGCCCAGATCGCGCAGATGGGTCAGAAAGGGCTGATGCGCGATCAGACGGGACTCGCCAGGCAGCTCGGCCAGCTGCTGACGCTCGTCGATCAGATGCAGCCGCAGTCCACGCAAGCGACGTGCCAGAGGTCCGCCGGCCCAGCCGCTGCCGGCGCGGGCATCCTGCCAGGCGCGCCCCAGCAGCCAGGCCTCGCGCTGGAAGGCCGCGCCGAAGGCGATGTCGAGCGAGCGCTCGCGGATGGCGCCAGCCCCGCCGGGCAGCTCGGCGAAGCGCAGCGGCATCAGCATCAGGATCAGCAGATCGGCCTCGGCCGGTCCGTGCTCGACCAGCGGCCACAGCGGCGGATTGGCGCTGAAGCCGCCGTCCCAGTGCGGCAGGCCGTCGATCATGACGGTGCGGTGCAGCGTCGGCAGGCAGGCCGAGGCCAGCGCCACCTCCACCGACAGCCGGCGGTTGTCGAACAGCCGCAGCCGGCCGGTGTCGGCCCGGGTGGTGGCGATGAACAGGCGCGGCGCATCCGCCTGGCGCAGCCGCTCGAAGTCGATGCGCTCGAGCAGCAGGTCGCGCAGCGGATTGAGGTCGAGCGGATTGAGCTGCTGCGGCGCGAACAGCAGCCGGCTCCACTGCATCGCCAGGCGCACGCCGCCGTGCAGGCTGGGCCGGCGCTCGTCACCGACGACGAACCAGTGGGTGGGCAGCAGCTCGCCGAGCCGGTGCCAGAAGGCGTCGAGCGCCTCGCGCGCACCGTCGGGGCCGTCGCGCAGCCAGCCATCGGCCAGCACCAGCGCGTTCATCGCCCCGGCGCTGGCACCGCTGATCGCCTGCGGCACGAAGCGGCCGCTCTCGAGCAGCGCATCGAGCACGCCCCAGGCATAGGCGCCGTGTGCGCCGCCGCCCTGCAGCGCCAGGCTCAGCGGCAGTGGGGTCCGGACACGCCGGCGCAGGATCGGGAGGTCGAACATCGCGCGCAGACCGCGGGCAGCAGCCAAGTCATGCTGCACCGCAGTATGCACGCGGCCGGATGACCTCAGCGCGGCACGCCGGTGATGTCCAGCTCGACGCGGCGGTTCGGCTGCAGGCAGGCCCGCAGCGCCGCCGGGCTCTTCTGGCTGCACTCGACCAGCGGCTGCTCGCTGCCGCGGCCGGTGGCGATCATCGACACCGCAACGCCGCGGCTGGCCAGATAGGCGCGGATCGTCTCGGCGCGATCCTGCGAGAGCTGGCGGTTGTAGGCCTCGCCGCCGAGCCGGTCGGTGTGGCCGATCAGCTCGAGGCGGTCGATGCGTGCATAGACCTTGTCCAGCCGCACCGCCAGCTGGTCGAGCTGGGCGCGGCCGCCCGGCAGCAGGTCGTCGATGCCGCGGCGGTCGAAGCCGAACAGCACGCTGGCGCTCAGCACGATGCGCTCGTTGACCACCGGCGGGGGCACCGGCGGGGCCGGCGGCGCAGGCGGAGCCGGAGGGGTCGGCGGTGCGGGCGGCGGATCGACCGGGCACAGCTCGGCCGCGCGCACCGCATCGCCGACCTGGTCCTCGGCGATCTGGATGTAGGGCCGGGCATGACGCCAGCCGAGCTGGTTGTGCTCGTTGCCGGCATGCACCAGCTCGACCTCGGCGCAGGCGGCGAGCTGCTGCGCGCAGGCCCAGCCGCGGTGCTCGCGCAGCGCGCCCAGCCGGGTCCACAGGTCCTCGCGCAGCCGCGCCGCGCCGTTGACCCGCGGCGTCTGGCGCGACGGATCGGCCTCGGCACCAGGCATGCCGCCGCCGGCCAGGTAGCCGGTGATGCGGCGCGACTCGTGCAGCGCCTCGGCCGGGAAGGCCGAGCGGTCGTTGCGGGTGTATTCGTGGAAGCTGACGTCGAGCCAGCACTGCGCCTTGGCCAGCGGATGGCTGCGCAGCGGGTGGCGGCCGGTGGCGTTCAGGTCGGCGATCGCCTGCTGCTGTGCGCGGTAGGCGGCATGGTCGGCGGCGAGCTGGCCATCGGTGGCAGCATCGGCGCGGGCGGCCACCGGTGCGAGCGTCAGCAGCGACGCCGCCGCCAGCGTGGAGAGGGAAACGCGGAGGTTCTTCATGATGGATCAGCGCGGCAGCGCGCGGTTCACGACCGGGTCGGCCCCGGCAAACAGGTCGGCGTCGAACTTGAAGCGCAGCCGCAGGTAGGCACCGCGCGCGGTGTAGTCGCTCGAGAGATCGCGGTCGCGGAAGCCGCTGGCGTTGTACCCGGCCGACAGCCACAGGTTGGACTGCACCAGATAGCCCACCTCCACCCCGACCGAGCGCTGCCAGGACGCGCCGCTCTGGCCGCTGGCCTGGCCTCGCATCAGGCTGAGCTGCAGGCCCAGGTCCCAGCGCTCGCTCAGGTCATGGATCAGCCGCCCGCTCGCCAGCCAGGCGCGGTAGCGGTCCTGAACCCCGCCCTCGGCGATCGGGAAGCGCTCGGACACCGTCTTGCCCGCCAGCCGCCCCGAAGCCCACCAGGCCCGCGCGGGATGCAGATTGGCCTGCACCGCGCCGACATGCACCCGGCGCCACTCCTCGGTGGCGTTGATGTTGTCCTCGACCTTGTATTCGTACTTGCCGAGCACGTCGATGCGGTTGTGGTCGACCGGGCGCCAGGCCAGACCGACCTGGAAGCGGTCCTGCCAGCCGTTCGGTCGTGCGCCGTGGTTGTCGGTCGCCAGGTGGTAGTTGCGCGCCAGCGCGGTCCAGTCGCGGTCGAGGCGGCGCACCGCGGTCAGCGTCGTCAGCCAGCTGTCCTGCGCGGTCAGCGCCGAGCTGGTGGTCGTCGACGCGCCGCTGGCCTCCAGCCGGCGCCACTCCAGGCGGCCGGAGAGCTTCCACCACTCGCTGTCGGTCCAGTCTGAGCCCAGCGTCGCGGCGGTGGCATTCTGGCCCGTGCCGTCGAGGATGCGCAGCCGCTCCAGCCCGGTGCTCATCGCCCAGCCCGGCCGCATCTGCCAGACATTGCGCACGCCGGTGGCGACCTGCGAGGCGCGGCCGTCGCTGGCGTCGCGCAGGCGGTATTCGCTGAAGACATCGCCGCCGTGCATGTAGCGGCCGTCGATGCCCAGCGCGATCGCCTGGCCGCGGCTGCTGGCACCGTCGAGCGCATAGCGCGAGGACAGGCCGTCCTGATGCTCGGCACGCGCATAAAGCCGCGCGCGCTCGGCCAGCTGGTAGCTCGCGCCCAGCTCGACACGGTGGCGGTCCTGGCCATCGACCGCGGCCTCGGCCAGGCCCTTGAGCGTCCAGCGGTCGCTGGCCCGCCAGCTCGCGCCGGCAAAGGCGGTGGTGGTCTCCAGGTCGGGCACCGTGCCCGGCGCCGCGCCGCTGCCGTAGGAGGCCAGCGCGCTGTTGGCATTGAGCAGCGTGGTGCTGCCGGCGCCGCTGAAGCCGCCGTCCGAGCCCGGCGCGTAATAGCTGCCCGCTGACGGATTGGCCGCCAGACCGGCCAGCGCGCCGCGCAGGCGGCCGGTCTCCTCGATGCGGCGCAGGCCGACGCCGAGGGTCAGCGTCGGGCTCAGGCGGTAGTCGGCGCCGAGGCTGGCGCCGCTGGCCCGGGCCTCGGTGGCGGTGTCGCGGTCGCGCTGCAGATCGACGCGCAGCGCCCAGTCCTCGTCGGCCTGCCAGCGCACCGAGCCGCCCAGCTGCTCGCTGCCGGGCTGCACGCCGGCGGCGGTGTTGGCAAAGGCCGCACCGGTGCGCGCCGCACGCAGCCGCGCCTCCAGGCGCTCGCCACGGTGCTGGATCTCGACGCGGGCGGCCCGGCCGGTGGCGGTGCCGCTCTCCGGCAGCACCGGCGCGCCGACCAGCGAGGTGCCGACCGCCGACAGCGCCGCCTCGGTCTGCGCCGCCTCGACGACCAGTTCGGTCGCCGCACCCAGCTTCACGCCCGCATGCACGCTGGCGAGCCGGAACGGCGCCTGCGGATTGCGGTCCTCGATGATCGCGCCGCCCAGGCTGGCCCGCTCGCCCAGGTTGATCTGGCCATCGGCCCCGGCCAGCCAGAAGGCGTCTCCGCCCTGGTCGACCTCGTAGCTGATGCGCAGGTGGATCGGGTTGCCGTCGGCATCCTGGCTCGGGATCGGGCGGGGCAGCAGGATGCGGCCGCTGAAGGGCTCGAAGCTGTAGTCGCTCAGCCGCACCAGCGTCGTCACCGACAGCACGGTGTTCAGGTTGTTGCGGTCGCGCACGATCAGCTGGACCTGCTCGCTGTTCTCGAGCGCCTGCGTGCCGCCGACCGCAAACGGACCGCTGGTGCCGTTGGCGGCGATCTCCTCGGTGACATGGCGCAGCGTGTCGCGGCTGGCGAAGAGGTTGACGAAGCCGTCCGCGCTCTCGCGGTGCAGCTTCACGCCGGTGAGCGTGCGCTGGTAGCTGCCGAGCTGGCGCAGCCGGGTGCCGGCCACCACGCCGCCGCCCGCGGCCGGCGTCACGCCCTCGCCGGAGGCGAAGTCGCCGTACATCACGAAGCTGCGGCCCTGGTCGACCCGCACATAGAGCTTCGAGGCGCTGCGCGCGTCGAAGCCCTTGACGCTGGCGTCGCCGTAGACCGGATACCAGGCCTCGGGGCGGATGTCGCGCAGCAGCCGGGCGCGGGTGTCCTTGTCGGAGTCGTAGGCCAGCGTCAGCAGCCGGTCGCCGCGGATCCTGCCCTTCAGGAAGACGCTGGCGCGCAGCGCAGCGCGGCTGCGGCCGCTGTCGAAGTCGCGGCTCCAGTGGCGCAGCTCGGTCTCGAAACCGTCGTCGACACGCGCCGGCGACACCGCGCCGTCGTAGCGCCGCGAGCTGCGGCCGATGACGCCCTCGACCAGGCCGGCGGCGATCATCTCGCGCACATCGGGATCGAAGCCGATGGTGCCGGCCACCTCGGCCTCGCCGGCGCTCAGGCGCAGCAGCACATCCTCGGGCTGGGCCGGCGCGATCAGGCTGAAGCGCGCCTCGCCGCCGCTGACCCGCAGCTGCGTGCCGGGCACGCTGCGGTCGGCGTCGCGGCGGTCGGCACCGCCCTCGTCGGTGCGGGCATCGGGCAGCAGCAGCCGGGCGCCGCCGCGGTGCTCGACGGTGACCAGCACCGGCTCGCGCAGCGGCCGGCCCTCGCGGTCGAAGACCCGCACGACGATCTCGACCGGCGTCACCCCGTCGGCCGGCGCACCGGCACCATGCACCTCGACCGCCAGCCGGCCGACGCGGGCATTGGCCGCGTACTGGCCGTCGAGCAGGATGCGCGGCGCGCCGGCCGGCTCGGGCAGCGTGAACAGCGGGCGGTAGCGCCCCGGGGCCTCGCCGAGCGGCTGCGCCGGATCGACATCGACCTGGGCGCGGGCCAGGCCGGCGCTCAGGGCCAGGCCAGCGGCCAGCGCAGGCAGCGCATGCCGCACGGCAAGATGCAGCGGCTTCGGCAGCAGCGCGGGCGACGACAGGTTCGGAAGCATCGTGGCAGTCGTGACAGATCGGTTCGTTCGGTCGGCGGGCAGCAGGCGGCTCATCGCACGTCCTCCTCGGCCGACGGCACGGTGGCGCCGGAGGACGCCGGATTGACCGAGACCGGCTCGCGCAGCGTCTCGCGGGTCTCGGTGCGGGCGCCGGCGGCGCCGGCGGTGCCGACCGCCTGGCGCGGCTTAACCGCACCGGCCTCGCCCTGGCCGGCGGCGCGGCCGCGCTGGCGGGCGCTGTCGGTGGCCTGGGCCGGCGCGGTGACCGGCTTGCCATCGAACTTCAGCACCCTGCCGCCCTTCTTCTCGGTCTCGAGCGTCTGCGTCTCGCCGCGCGCGCGGCGGGCCTTGACCTGCTCGAGCACGGTGTTCGAGCAGCTGCCCTCGATGAAGTCGGCGCGGTGCAGCTCGCCGTTCTTCAGGTCGAGGAAAAGGCTGAAGGCGTCGCCCGCATTGCGGTTCGAACTGGTGGTGAGCCGGCTGCCGCGCGGCAGCGTCGAGCCGTCGACCACCATGACGGTGGTGCGAGGCGCCAGGCCGCAGACGCTGTACTTGCCCTCGACATCGCTGATCAGCGAGGTGCCGTCGTTCAGGTAGAAGCGCACGCCCGGAATGCCCGGCTCCTCAGGCCCCTGCACATGGTCATGGTTGCAGTCGACGAAGACCCGCCCGACCACGCAGGCCTCCGCGCCGAACACGCCGCCGGTGACCGTCACCCGGAACTGGCTGATGTTGGAGCACAGCGCATCGGCGCTGCTGCCGCAGACCGCGCCCGGCGTGCCGGTGGCCTGGGCCCGGTTGATGCCCGTGCCCTGCTGCGCACCCACGCCGATGCGCACCCGGTAGCTCAGCGTGCTGCTGGCGCCGGCCGCCAGCGCGCCGATCCGGAAGCGCAGCACCGGGCCCGGCGCACCGCTCGGATCGGCGATCTTCACGCCGCCCACCATCGCGGTGCCGGCGATGTAGCGGAAGCCCGCCGGCAGCGTGTCGATGATCTCGACCGCCGGCAGCGTCGCGCCGCCGCTGTCGGTGCGGCGAACCGCGATGCTGTAGCGCACCGAGTCGCCGATCTCCGCCTGCGTGCGGTCGCCGGTCTTGACCACCAGCAGCGTGCCGCTGCTCGAGGGATCCAGGGGAATGTGGTTGTTGATCACGTCCGGACCGCTGGCCGGATCCAGCCGGATCGACAGATAGTAGGCGGTCGACTCGCTGCCCGAGGGCGGCAGCGCCTGCGACTGCACCGCACACACGCCGGCGCCGACCCCGCCGACGCAGCCGGCAGGCGGCACCAGCACGCCGGCCTGCGCCGGGATGCTGGTGCTGGCCAGGTAGCCGGCCGGCGGCGTGACCTGCAGCTGGTAGCTGCCCGCGCCCGGACAGCCTTCGGGCGCCGGATTGAGCAGCAGGAAGCTGTAGGCGCCGGCCAGCGCGCCGCTGGCGACGGTGGTCAGGCGGTTGATGCCGCCGACCACGCAGCTGGAGGGCACCAGCGCGCCGCCCGCATCGAGCAGCGCGACCGTGGCGCCGCCGAGCGCGGCGCGGCTGGCGCTGTCGTAGACCACGCCGGACGGATCCAGCGGCAGGCTCTGGTTGATGCGGGTGGCACCCAGCGGCACGCTGACGTTTTGCAGCACGCCGGCCGCCACGACGCCGGTGGCGCTGTCGGCTGTCGGATCGTTGCCACCGGCCGGATCGTTCGAGACCGGCCGGCCGTAGTAGGCGCCGCTGCCCGCGTCGCGGAAGCGGATCGTGTAGCTGCCGACCGGAATGTCGCGCACGATGTAGTCGCCCTGCGCATCGGTGAGCGCGCTGCCGACCAGCGTGCCGGCCGCGTTGATCACCTCGACCGTCACGCCGCTGGCGCCGCGCTCGCTGCTGCCCTGGCGACGGTCATGGTCGGCATCGATCCAGACCCGGCCGCTGACCGAGCCGGCCAGGCGCACCGGCGTGGCATCGCTGCCCTGGTTGTCGGACTGGCGCGAGGCATGCTCGCCGCCGCCGGAGACGGTGGCGGTGTTGACGGTGGTGCACTGGCCGTTGGCATCGGGCGAGGCGCAGGCCGCGGCCGCCACGTTCACCACCAGCGTGATCGCCGGCGCGCTCTGGCCGACCGCCAGCACCTCGGCACGGCTGCAGCTCAGGCGGCTGGAGCCGACGACGGTGGCACTGCAGTCCCAGCCGCTGCCGCCGGGCAGCGCGGCGACCGTCATGCCGGCCGGCAGCGGATCCTCGACGCTGTAGGCGGCGCTGGTCGGCGCATCGCCCTCGTTGCGCACCACCAGCAGGTAGCGGCCGGTCTGGCCGCCGATGAACAGCGCCGGCTCATGCGACTTGGCCAGCCGCAGGTCCGGGCCGACCAGCACCACCACCTCGACCGAGGTGCTGTTGTTGCTGGTGTTGGTGTCGTTGGACGCGCCGGTGGTGGCCGGCACGGTCAGCCGGCCGCTGGACGGCGTGGTGGCGCTGATGTCGCAGACGATCGCCTGACCCGCGGCCAGGCTGGCCAGCGGCAGCGTGACCGCCGCGCCGCCGACCCGGCAGTTCGAGGTGCTGGTGCCGGCGCCGCCGGCACAGGTGGCCTGCAGCGCGGCATCCGGGCCGGCATTGGTGCAGGTCAGCGTGCCGGTGACGACAGTGCCCGGTGCGGCGGTCGGCGGCACGCCGATGATCGCGACCGACAGGTCGGCCGAAGTGGTCGACGGCGTGACCGTCAGCGTGGCGGTGTCGCAGGACGTCGCGTTCGGCGCCGGCGCGCAGACCCGGTAGAGCACGGTGCAGCTGCCGCTGGCCGGCACATCGAAGGTGGCGGTGCCATCGGCCGAGACCGAGGCATTGGTGCAGCTGCCGCCGATGCGGGAAAAGCTGCTGCCCGTCGGCCACTGGTCGTTGCCGCCGACCGGGCTGGTCTGGCCGGGCTGGCCCGGCGTGCGCGCGACCGCATCGTCGACCGCGTCGATCATCACCGCGTCCGCGGCGGTGGTGTTGTTGCTGGCGTTGCCGTCATTGGTGGCGCCGGTGGTGCCGGTGAAGGTGACCGGCGTGGCCACATCGTCGCTGCCGCCCTGGGTGAAGGGCGCGGTGTAGTCGAAGGTGCAGCTGATGGCGGCACCGGCGGCCAGCGTCGTCGCGCCCGCCGGGCTGCAGACGATGTTGCCGACGCTGCCGGCCGAGGCCGAGGGCAGGCAGACCGGCGCCTGCGCGGTGGTCGCGCTGGCGGCATTGGTGCAGGTCAGCGTCAGGCCGGTATAGGTCTGGCCGGGACCGAGCACCGTCGGCAGGCCGGTGAAGACCGGTGACAGGTCGGCTGCGGCCACCGTGATGGTGGCGACCGCGGTGTCGCAGACCGCCGGCACCACAGCCGGATTGGCGCAGACCTGGTAGGTGACGCTGTAGACACCCGGCGCGGCGCCGGCCGGCACGCTGAACAGGCCGGTCGACGGATCGAAGCTGGAGCCTGCGGTGGGCGGGCTGACCGCGGCCAGCGAGACGTTGGCCAGGGTGGCCGCGCCGCTGCCCCGGGCGTCGTTGCTCAGCACCTGCAGCGAGGCAGCACTGCCGACCGGTGTCGTCAGGCTCTCGTCGAGCGCGTCGATCAGCGGCGCGCTGGCGGTGGTGACATCGTTGGTCTTGTTGATGTCGCTGACCGAGCCGGTGGTGCCGGTGAAGACGACCTGGGTGGCCGCCTCGTCGGTGCCACCCTGCGTGCCGGGTGCGGTGTAGCTGAAGGTGCAGGTGATCGCACCGTCCGGCGCCACCGTGGCCGGCACCGCCGGGCTGCAGCTCAGCGCGCTGATGCTGCCGGTCGAGACCGTCGGCGCACAGCCGGTGGCCAGGGCCGATGCCGTGGCCCCCGGATTGGAGCAAGTCAGCGTCAGGCCGGTGTAGGTCTGACCCGGGCGGATGACGGTGGGCAGGTTCGAGAAGACCGGCCGCACATCCGGATCGGGAATGCCGACCTGGATGCCGAACTGGCGCGACTCGATGAAGTTGCCCGGGCCGGCCGCCGACACCTCGATGCCGAAGCTGAACTCCAGCGAAGTCTGGCCGGCCGGATAGATCGCCGACACCTGCACCGCCATGGTGTTGTTGAAGCCGGGATAGAAGGCATAGCCGCCGGCGCCGAAGGCGGTGCAGCCCGCCTCGGTGCCGTTGGTGCAGACCACCGGGCGGAAGGCCTGTCCGCCACCCAGGCTGGTGCTGGGCTCGAGCTGTGAGCCGGGCAGCAGGGCTGCCGGCGTGCCGTGGAACTCGATGCGCTCGCGGAAGCCGCCGGTGGCGTGGTAGTTGAACCCGTCGGTGTCCAGGCTGGTCATGTAGACCGGCACCGGCAGCGCCAGCGGCGTGCTGGTGCCGGGCGCGACGAAGGTCAGGCGGTAGCGCACCTGCGACACCGCGCCGGCCGTCATGTCGCCTCGCACTTCGCCGCCGAGATGGTCCTGCGGCCCGGTGGAATTGCTGCCGAAGCCGCTGCGCGGCGTGTCCGGCGTGGCGCTGCCCACCGCCGACACCCGGGTGAACAGGATGTCGCGCATGTTCGAGCCCGAGCCGATGCCGGGAAAGCGCCGGGTGCCGTTGGTGAGGCAGCCGTCGGTCGAGCCCTCGCAGGTGGAGGTGGTCCAGTTCCACTCGAAGGCCGCCGCCCGCACGGGCAGCGAAGCCAGCAGCAGCGCGGCCAGCAGCAGTGCGCCACCCGACAGGAGTCGCAGGAAAGAGCGGCGCCAGCCGCAGAAAGTCGCCAGCATGAGGTCAGCCTTGATTTCTGTTTCTTCTGATCCGGATCCGCCCTGCAGACCGTCCCGACAGCACATCGGGCAGGAATAGGTGAAAACCCTTGACGCACAGAGAAAGACCGAGATTCCTTTCCAGGGGTATCTCAGTCCGCGAGCCAGTCATTGCACCGGGGCTCCACAGGAGCGGCATGGCGCGAAGGCTAGCGTCTTCACCCGCACGCGGCATGTCGGCCGCGAACTTGAGGCCCGATTCTGCTAAGAAATCACGCTTTCATGCAACCTGATTCGACAACCAGCAACAGGGCGCAAGCACGGTACCCAGTCGAACAAAACCCGTTGCATCGGCATCGGATATACGACCACTCCCACTTTGGAATGAACCGTACCTAGGTATCGTGAAATTCCGGAAATCCTGTTGTCGAGATATTCGTCAGCGCGTCGGCGCGGCCAGATGCATCCACAGGGCGGCGCAGTCGGATTCGGTCGCGTCATAGCGCGGCATGGCGGGCGCGATGCGGCTGCCGTCGGCGCGAGCCCCCTCGCGCAGCAGCCGGCACAGGCCGGCCTGGCTGTCGACACGGGTCAGCAGGGCGCGCGGCAGCGCGGTGCCGCCATGGCAGCGCACGCAGCGCGAGGCCTGACCGTCGAGGCCGCGGGCCGCACCGGGCAGCCGGGCCTGCATCGCCCAGTCGCCCTGCCACAGCGCCCGGCCCTCGGCCTGCAGACGCTCGGTGCGGGCCTGCTCCGGCAGGGCCGCACCCTCCAGCGGCACCGGCAGGTCCGGCGTCGGCAGATCCAGATGCAGCACGGTCATCAGCAGCATCATGAGACCGCCCAGCAGCGTGAACAGCAGCAGGCGGCGCAGGTCGGAGGTGTTCATGGGCGAAAAGGCTCGGGCGGCTCAGGCGGTTGTTCGTGACCGATCGCACGGATCGGCCGATGGCAGGCATGCTCTCAGCCCTCAGCCCACCCGCCATCCCCCCGGCCGGGTCGCGCGGCCACACGGGAATCCGGGGCCGCGCGACCGGGAACGCCGGCGTTCTTCGCCCTCGTTCAGCTCGGGCGGCGCACGGTGCCGGCGGCCTGGGGGCTCCCCGTAGAATTCCGCGATGCTTCCGTCGTCCTCGCCCGTCCCGGCCACGCTGCCGCCCGAATCCCGCCTGCTGGCGAACCTCAACCCGGAACAGCTCGCCGCGGTGACGCTGCCGGCCGAGCCCGCGCTGATCCTGGCCGGCGCCGGCTCCGGCAAGACCCGGGTGCTGACCACCCGCATCGCCTGGCTGCTGCAGACCGGCCAGGTCTCGCCCGGCGGCCTGATGGCGGTGACCTTCACGAACAAGGCCGCCAAGGAGATGCTCACGCGCCTGTCGGCGATGCTGCCCTTCAACGTGCGCGGCATGTGGCTCGGCACCTTCCACGGCCTGTGCAACCGCTTCCTGCGCGCGCACTGGAAGCAGGCGAATCTGCCGCAGACCTTCCAGATCCTCGACGCGGGCGACGCGGTGAGCGCCGTCAAGCGGGTGATCCGCGCGATGCAGCTCGACGAGGAGCGCTTCGTGCCCAAGCAGGTCGCCTGGTTCATCGCCGGCGCCAAGGAGGACGGCCTGCGCCCGAAGGACATCGAGGTGCGCGACGCCCAGACCCAGAAGCTCGCCGAGATCTACCAGGCCTACGAGGACCAGTGCCAGCGCGAGGGCGTGGTCGACTTCGCCGAGCTGATGCTGCGCAGCTTCGAGCTGCTGCGCGACGACCCGCACCTGCGCGCGCACTACCGCGCGCGCTTCCGCCACATCCTGGTCGACGAGTTCCAGGACACCAACCGGCTGCAGTACGCCTGGCTGAAGATGTTCGCGGCGCAGCCGGGCGAGCGCGACGCGCTGGGCGAGGCGGCCACCGGCGCCCTCTTCGCCGTCGGCGACGACGACCAGAGCATCTACGCCTTCCGGGGCGCGCGCGTGGGCAACATGGCCGACTTCGAGCGCGAGTACCGGGTGCGCCATCGGATCAAGCTCGAGCGCAACTACCGCTCCTTCGGCAACATCCTGGATTCGGCCAATGCGCTGATCGAGCACAACACCGGCCGGCTGGGCAAGAACCTGCGCACCGAGGCGGGCCCGGGCGAGCCGGTGCGGGTGCACGAGTCGCCCAGCGACTTCGCCGAGGCGCAGTGGGTGCTCGAGCAGGCCGAGCAGCTGCACCGCGCCGGCACCGCGCGCGCCGAGATCGCCATCCTCTACCGCAGCAACGCGCAGTCGCGCGTCATCGAGACGGCGCTGTTCAACGCCGGCGTGCCCTACCGCGTCCACGGCGGGCTGCGCTTCTTCGAGCGCGCCGAGATCAAGCACGCGCTGGCCTATCTGCGCCTGATCGAGAACCCGGACGACGACACCAGCTTCCTGCGGGTGGTGAACTTTCCGGCACGCGGCATCGGCGCGCGCTCGGTCGAGCAGCTGCAGGACATCGCGCGCGCCACCGGGCGCAGCCTGCACCAGTCGGTCGGGGCGCTGGGCGGCGCGGCGGGCACGAAGATGGCGAACTTCGTGCGGCTGGTCGCCGGCCTGCGCGAGGACACCCGCGGACGCACGCTGCGCGAGATCATCGAGCATGTGCTCGACACCAGCGGCCTGATCGACTTCTACCGCGCCGAGCGCGAAGGCCAGGACCGGGTGGAGAACCTGGAGGAACTGGTCAACGCCGCCGAATCCTTCGTGACGGTCGAGGGCTTCGGCCGCGAGGTGGTGGCGCTGCCGGTCGACGAGACCGCCGGCCTGCTGCCGGATGCCGACACCGGCGAGATCATCTCGCCGCTGGCCGCCTTCCTGACCCACGCCGCGCTGGAGGCCGGCGACAACCAGGCCCAGGCCGGCCAGGACGCGATCCAGATGATGACGGTGCACGCAGCCAAGGGACTGGAGTTCGACGCGGTCTTCATCACCGGGCTGGAGGAGAGCCTGTTCCCCCACGAGAACGCTGCCGCCGAGCCCGACGGGCTGGAGGAAGAGCGCCGGCTGATGTATGTGGCCATCACCCGCGCGCGCCAGCGCCTGCACCTGAGCTTCAGCCAGACGCGCATGCTGCACGGCCAGACCCGCTACCACGCGCGCAGCCGCTTCCTGGCCGAGCTGCCCGAGGGCGCGCTGAAATGGCTGACGCCGAAGGAAGGCGGCTTCTCGGGTGGATTTGGCGGCGGGTTCGGCTCAGGATCCGGCTTCGGGGGCGGGTCCGGCCGGGGCAGCAGCTACGGCGGCGGCTCATCGGGCTTCGCCCGCAGCACGGCACCGGCGCCCGCGCCCGCCCCGCTGCCACCGCGGCGCGAGCCCGACCCCAGCGGCCAGGGCCTGCGCAAGGGACTGCGCGTCTTCCACACCCAGTGCGGCGGGGGCGTGGTGCTGGCGCTGGAGGGCAGCGGCGCCGACGCGCGCGCCCAGGTCAGCTGCGGCCGTCACGGCACCAGATGGCGGGCCGTGTCGGTGGCCAAGCTCACGCCGATCGACG
>RRZT010654837.1_pt1 | contig 14900 bp, 9 predicted proteins | sample 2165551 | NCBI WGS metagenome assembly RRZT01 (sample SAMN10456910, study PRJNA506462) | wastewater metagenome | biome: wastewater; feature: sludge; material: wastewater sludge; isolation source: wastewater sludge with Escherichia coli K12::gfp cells carrying plasmid... | place: USA: Moscow, Idaho ... | reverse complement strand
TCATGAACACAAAAACGTGAGCCAACCCCGCCGGGCGGCCCAGCAAAAAAAGCACAAGAGCGCCAAACAATCCACAAACCGCGTAGCCAAGATACGCACGAATAAGAAAAAAACACTCGGCGTTTTCCCGTGAAATCCCGATCCGTTTTACGTGCTGCTGAAAAAAGAAGATCGTCAAACAAACACTAAAATGCAGTACAAGCCAAGCAAACAGCTGCATTTTTGGTGCGCCGATGCCATACATAATCATTGCGGAAAGAACACCGGCCCCCATCAAGCTGACGGGATTGCCATCAGCGTTCTTGAAGAACGTCTGAATACAGAGCAGGCGAATGCGATCCTGCAGCGTGGGAATGGTTGTTTCGCTACTCATATTTAGCCATTGCATAAGCCGGTATCTACCTGAAATCCATTCTACACCGGCACCTTCGTGCCCGCTGATATAGCAGCAAGCAATAGAAATAGAAAAGCCCATGCTTTTTACACATGGGCTTTAGAGACTTCTACCCCGGCACACTAGGCCAAGGCCTTCGGCTATTAACCGTTATGGTTGCTACTCGATAATCTGAAAAGAGCTATAAGAATAAAGCGCCATAAAGTCTCCAAAAGCACGGCTGGGACTACTTGCTACAACTACGTGCCGGACTCACCGCAGACCACAGCACAATCCCAATATAGCTGACGAAATCAAAAAAGCCAGAAATGTTTTCTCATTGGACGCCCGATGCTGTTCTACACTCTGCGATGAGTCAGCTAGCCGCAGCAGGCCTTGACGGCACTTTCCCCGCATCACCTACTTGAACAACTGGTCGATCTTCATTCCATCGAAGATCCGGATCATCTCGTCCTTGCTCAGCACGCGAGGCTGTCCCATATTGACCATGACCACCGTCTTCCCTGCTGCCTCATAGTGGAGCGCCATGCTTGCCGAAGGCGCCAACGCATCGGTATAAAGTGCCGGCACCCCGTTGTAGGAAAACGGCGTCGGACGCTTCTTGTTGATAACTGCATTCAGCTTTTTGAACTCTGATCCGGGATGCACCTGAAGACCGATCATTTCTTCTTTGCTGTTCTGCCACATCGCCATATAAACTCCCGGATCGCTCTCGTCGACACCTCCGAAGGAATAACCAGGCACCTTCGCAGACTTCGCCCAACTCGCCAGGCTGGCTTGGTCGATTTTTTTGGCGGCACTGACCGGAGCAACCCACAGCATTGTGCAACAAAGCAGAATAATTAGTTTTTTCATGCACTTACTTTCCTGAAATATTATTGAACCGAGGGCAATAGCAATTCTTACTTGGAACGCGGAAGTTTAAGCCAGTTTGACCCATTGCAAGGCAACGCAGAAAGCCGACAGGAAGCCAGCTTACCAATCTCCGATTTATTCAACAACGCCAGCCAACCCAAAGTACAATTCTGCCGCCCGCAACAAGATCGAATTGAGGACAAAGCACGCCTTGCAAAAGACAAAACACGGACACTTCCACATATGCCAAACAACTTTAACCTAGCCTGCGCCATTCATCGCCACGCCCTTGCCACCCCAGAAGCAACAGCAGTCGTCTGCCAGGGGCGTTCGCTCAGCTACAGCGAGCTGGCTGAACAGGCCGCGCGTCTAGCTTCGTGCTTGCGGCAAAGCCCCGATTGGCCACGCCAGAACGGTCGAATTCCGCGCGTTGGCCTGCTCGCCTCGCGTGGCGTCGATGCCTGCGTCGCCCTGATCGGTGCCAGCTGGTCGGGGGCGACCTATGTACCGATCAGCATGAAGCAACCGGAAGAACGCATCCTTGGCCTGTTTGAACAATGCGAGCTATCAGCCATCGTTACCGATGATCAGGGCGCCAAGCTGCTCAACGAACGATTGCTTGCCGCCTGCCCGCCGCTGGTCATCCATACCGGGCAAATGCGACTTGACGCGCAAGCCAACGTAAATTTCTCGCTCAAGCTACTTGAGCTGTCCGACCTGCCTCCTGTTCGCCCAGAAGAACCCGCGCGCCTTGAGGCCACCGACACGGCGTATATCATCTTCACCTCCGGAACGACGGGCGTTCCCAAGGGCGTAATGATTTCTGCCGGCTGTGCGCGCAACTACACGACGATGATCGCCGAACACCTCGGCTTGCGTGCGGACGACCGGGCGCTGGAAACCTGCGAACTGAGCTTCGACTTCTCGGTACACAACATGTTCTCGACCTGGCAAGCCGGTGCAGCATTGCACATTCTGCCAGCCACCACGGTGATGAACGCCGTCAAGTTCGCCCGCAACTCGGGGCTGACGGTATGGAATTCTGTACCCTCACTGGCCAGCATGCTGCGTCATGTTAAAGCCTTGGCTCCCGATAGTCTGGCCTCCCTGCGCGTGACTGTATTTGGCGGCGAACAATTGCCGGCCAACACCGTTACCGCCTGGCAAAGCGCCGCGCCAAACAGCAGGATTTTCAATCTCTACGGCCCGACAGAAGCCACCGTATTCTGTACCGGGCATGCCGTCGAAGAACAGCTGCAACTGACGCCGGGGCGCGACGTCATCTCGATCGGAACTGCGCTGCCCGGCAACGAGGCGATGATCGTCGACGAAAATGACCAGCCGGTGACAGACGGCACCTCCGGAGAATTACTGATCGGCGGATGCCAGCTGGCCGACGGCTATCTGGGCGCTCCCGATCTCACCGCCCGGCGTTTCCCGACCCTGAACGGCAAACGCTGGTACCGCACGGGCGATCTGGCTCTGCGCAATGCCGGCGGCGACTATTACTGCCTCGGACGCATCGACAATCAGGTCAAAGTCATGGGCTACCGTGTCGAACTCGAAGAGATCGACGCCCACTTGCGTACCGTTTCCGGCGCGGATGTCGTCGGCTCGATTGCCTGGCCAGTCACTGACGGCGGTGCGCGCGGCATCGTCAGTTTTGTGCATGCAGCAAGCATCGATTCCGAGCAAATCATCGACACTTTAAAAAGCCGAATCCCGTCGTACATGGTGCCGAGCCGGGTGATTGCTCTCAAAGAAATGCCGCTCAGTAACAATGGCAAGGTCAACCGGCATGCCTTGCGCCAGTTGCTTGATGAAGGTGTGGCATGACGCAGGTGGCAGCAACAGCGCCGCAGAGCGCCTCTGCAGCAAGCCGCTGGCGCCATTTCCTCGCCATCGACGAAAGAGAAGCGATCATCGCATTCGCACAAACAGCGTACGGGCGCGGCCTCATCGCCCTGCTCGTACTGCTCGCCGTGTGGCCGCATTTCGGCGGATGGGCCAGTATCGTGGCGGTCGCTGCGGCGATGGCCGCCTCGCTTAAAACCGCATGGCGCAATCAGATCCTCTGCGCAGCCACCTGGCTAACGGCCTTTGCCGCCACGTGGCTTGGCGAAAACGACACGGCAGACAACATCGCTAGCGTCCTCGCGCAAGAACAACTTCCTCAGCTCTCTGCAGCCCTTTTGGCCACAGGCTTCCTCGCACTGCTCGTGGTAATCGCCAGCCCAATGTTCTACTGGATTCGCAGCGCGCCGCAGTCGCTCCTTGCAAAACGGCCACTGGTCACGCTCTTGCTGCTCGAAACGGCAGCCTGCCTCGTCGCCAATCTGGACGTCATGCAAGGTCTGCCGCGCGCCGCGCTGTGGTCGGCGATCTTTGTGTTCACGCCTTACCTGTGGTTTCTGCCCTACGCCATCGTCGATCAACGCTCGCGCACGCCCAGCCCGATGCTGTTTCAGATGGCCATCCTGCGGCCATTCTGGAGCCCGAGCTATCTGTCGTTCAACAAGGGCGCCGCTTTTCTCAACAAGCATCTGGCGAAAACCCCGAACGATCTGGCCGTCACGCAACTCAAGGCTGTCAAGCTGCTGCTCTGGGCCAACGTGCTCTACGCCATTCGGCGGACACTGGGCTTTATTTTCGGCGAGCAGCTGAACATCCCAGCGGTCGGAGAAGCCATCGACGCGCTCAGCGCCGGGCACCCGTATCCGGCGCTGATTGGCTGGACGGTAATAATCGTGTCGACCGCCAAGCTCTCGCTACAGATCGCGCTGTGGGCGCATCTTTTCGTCGGCATCGCGCGACTGGCGGGCTATCGCCTGCCGCGCGGTTCATGGCGACCGCTCGGCTCGCGCACGCTGATGGATTACTTCAACCGCTTCCATTACTACTTCAAGGAATTTCTGGTCGATTTCTTTTTCGTACCGACTTTCTTCAAGGTATTTCGCGGCCATCCGCGCTTGCGCATGTTCTTTGCCACCTTCATGGCCGCCGGCGTCGGCAATGCGCTCTGGCATTTTTTCCGGGACATCGACCTGATCGCCACGCAAGGCATGGCTGCCGCGCTCGCCAGCTATACCAGCTACGCTTTCTACTGTGTTGTATTAGCTACCGGAGTCGGCCTTTCGCAAGTCCGGGCAAATCTTGGCAAACGCTCGTCCGCAACCATGATTGGCCGCGTCTATTCCTTCTTTTTCGTCTGGTCTTTCGTTGTCTGCATGCACATATTCAGCGACGGATCGCGTAATCACCCGCTCGGTGAACGGCTCTCGTTCCTGGCAAGTTTATTTGGAGTTTATTGATGGACAATACGGCAAAACAACAACTGCGCGAGTTTCTCAAAGAAGCTTTAGCCAACCACGGCGACCATAAGGATTTTTCCGACAACGAACCGCTATTCTCGAGCGGTCGACTCGACTCCTTTTCGATGATGAATCTCGTCATGCACCTTGAAGAGAGCCTCAACATCGACTTCTCCAGCCTCGAATTCGATGTCAGCCTCGTAGACTCGGTTGGCGACATCGAACGCCTGGCGGCCACACAACAGGCTGCTTGAACAACGACTTGCGGGGGAACGGAAGCCACTCGTCGCAATCCACTGATTGCGGTACTATAACTCCTTGTCATTCATCTGAATGGGGAGTGCAAGCATGGCGATAAACATCTCGGTCATTACTACCGCAAACCGGGCGCGCCGTTTCAAGCAGGAAAGTCCGGAGAGCATCAATCAATTGCTTGAGGGGCTCAAACGCAGCGCCAACATCTTTTCAGGGAAGCCACTGATCATCGGCTCGGGCGTGCAAACGACTATTTTTGCGGCCGCCTCAATTGCCTGTATCGAACTGGAAACCGATCTCGATATCGACAGCTATCTGCCAGGCAAACACGACGCAGCGATTACCGCGCTAAACACCGAAGAAGCAATTGCCCCGTTCCAGGGCGGCATCGACGGAAACAGCTTCTCCGCACGCATCGATTTTCATTTTCTCGGCGGCCATGTCATCAATGCCGTCATCAAGGGCGAGCGTAAGAACGCACTCGCCGATCGCCTGATGAACCTGACCGGCCTTTTTGAACGGCCAATCATTTTCTACAAACTGCCGCAAGGTGGCGTTGGCATGATGAATCCGCATGCCATGACGCGCTCGGTCGTCTCCCCCGGCTTACCCGACCTGCCGACTGACGCCTGGATCGCCGAAGCCCTTTGACTACGGCAAGTGGCTGTTTGATAAAACAGCCACCAGCTGAAAACTCCTACTGACTCGCCTCGACGAGCCGCCGTGCGCGAACGCCTTGCGCCAGGATTTCGAGAACGCTCACTGAATCTTCCCAGCCAATGCAGGCATCGGTCACACTAACACCGTATTCGAGCGGTTTTCCGGGAACAAGGTTCTGCCGCCCTTCGTTGAGGTGCGACTCGACCATCACGCCGATAATTCGCTCGTCGCCCGCTGCGAGTTGCCCTGCGACATCCTTGGCGACCTCAATCTGACGCTTGAATTCCTTGCTGCTGTTGGCGTGCGACAAGTCGATCATCAGCCGTGCAGCCAGGGCTGCTACTGCGATCTCCTTGGCCGCCGCATCGACATGCACCGCGTCGTAGTTCGGCACCTTGCCGCCGCGCAAAATAACGTGGCAGTCCTCGTTACCCGTCGTCGACACAATCGCCGAATGCCCGGCCTTGGTCACCGAGAGGAAGTGATGCGGCGACTGCGCCGCACGAATCGCGTCGATGGCGATACGCACATTGCCATCCGTTCCGTTCTTGAAACCCACCGGACACGACAAGCCGGAAGCCAGTTCGCGATGCACCTGCGACTCGGTCGTGCGCGCACCGATGGCCCCCCACGAAATCAGGTCAGCGGTGTACTGCGGTGTGATCGTATCGAGAAACTCGGTGGCGCACGGCATACCCATGTCGTTAATAGCGAGCAGCAAGCCGCGCGCCAGGCGCACACCTTCGTTGATGCGGAAGCTGTTGTCCATGCGCGGATCGTTGATCAGCCCCTTCCAGCCGACCGTCGTACGCGGCTTTTCAAAGTAAACCCGCATGAGGATCAACAAATCCTGCTCGTATCGTGAGGCCTCAGCTCGCAAACGTTTTGCGTACTCGATTGCCTGATCGGCGTCGTGAATCGAGCAAGGGCCGATCACCACGATCAGCCGATCATCGGCACCATGCAGGATGCGATGAACCGCCTGACGCGCGCTAAAGGTCGTTTGCGCGGCTTCGGAGCCGACGGGAAACTCACGAAAAACATGCGCCGGTGGCGTCAGTTCCTTAATCTCTTTGATGCGAAGGTCGTCGGTATTCGGCTTATTTTGCAAAATCATCAAACATCCTCTGGCAAAAATGCGGGTCTTGAAGGGAATTGATTTTACTCGAAGAAAGCCCCGCGCCTGTTGACTCATAAGCTATCAGAGCAATCTCATCAATAATCAAAATCCACCACAGAGGGACAGAGAAAACCGTCAAACAACGAATCAATAACGGAAATGAAATGCGTCCCAGACCAAGAAAAGCAGATCTTCTCTGCGTAATCTCTGCGCCTCTGCGAGGCTGTGGTGGATTTTTAGCGTGCCGAGCTACTGCTTCGGCTCTGCCGGCGCGGCATACCAGCCATCAGTTGGCACCAGCACAGCGTCCTTCGGCTGCACCACAAAGTGCGGCGACATGATCTGCACGCCGTAGGTATTGAACTGATCCTGAATGTTCGCGTGCAATGCCGAAAGCACCGGAACACGGTTCAACGGATGATCCATATAAGCAAAAAGCTCGTACTCGACGTAGTAATCGGCCAGGCCGCGCTGATAGACGAAGGGTTTGGGTAAGGCACGCAAGCCCTGTGTTTGCTCGGCAGCGGCAATCAGCATGGCGTGCACCTGACGCCAAGGCGTGTCGTAGCCAATCGTCACCTTGGTCGACACCAACGTGCCGCGCTCACCGGCGAGTCGCGAATAATTGCGGATCGAGTTGCCGACCAACACCGTGTTGGGAATCGTCACCTCTTCGTTACGCATGTCGATAATTTTGGTCGACAAGGCACCAACCTCGCTGACCACGCCGACGGTACCGCCGACATCGACAAAATCGCCGACTGACAATGCGCGTGAGTAGATCAACACCAGGCCGCTCATCAACTGATTGACGATTCCCGCCGAACCAAGCGTGAGCATGAAGCCGAACATTACGGAAAGCCCCTTGAAGACGTCGCTGCTGGACATGGGGATGAACGGATAGGCGATGGCAATGCCAAAGCCCCAGACGAAAACGCTGAAGATACGCTGTGTCGCAGCAACCGTCTCCTTGTGCAAACCGGGGATTTGCGTACGGCCCTCCTTGACCGAGTGGAAAAAGCTGCCAACGGTTTCATTCAAGGCCTTGGTCAAAAAGAGAATGATCAACACCGTTACCAGACCTGGCAAGGCATCGATAAAGCCGGAACCGAATTCATGCAGAAGACCGAAAACAAAACCGCCCAGACGGTTCGACAAAGGCTCGGTCAAGGGAAAGAGGGAAAGGACATAGGTCAGCCAGAGATCCGCAACGGTCAGCCACAAAATCGCCATCACTAGTTGCGCTACGCGCTGAACCAGCGCCCAGCCATGACGCGCCCAGCGCCAGCCTGCCGAGACGTGCTCGCGCTCGATCTCGGCCTGCAAACGCCCGACCAGAATCACCGAGACGCGCCGAATCGCCCAAAGCAGAGCAAACGCAAGCGCTGTAGCGACGAGAGAGAGCAACACGCCCTTGAAAAATATTGCCGGGCGACGCTGCTCGCTTTCGGACCGAAGCGCTTCAGCCAGTGCGCTTGAAGTACGTTTTGCCAACTCATCCAGCGAGATCTTTTCGTCCGGATCAAGATCGCCTTCGAGCACATTAAAGAGCACGAAATCGCCAATTCGTAGGCCAATCGCCTTCGTGCTTTCAAGTGCAAACGGCGTTAATTCAATGGGCTGCTCCATCTGGCCGGGCGTCAACTTCTGCAGGCGCAGCAGCGCACGCTCTACGCGAACCTCGGGTGTCGCGCCGACAAACAATGCGCGAAAGGTCACAACCGGACGGAAGTTGAATTCCAGCGTCGCTTCCTTCACTGGCGCCTCTGCGGCCATCACGCCAGATGTGGCAAATAGCAGCATGCTCGACAAAATGAGCAAGATGCCCCGAAAGAACGCAAGCCCCGCCTGTTTTCTCATCACAAGACCCCGTAAGAACAATGTTGCCGCTGGCGGCCAATAATTACGCCAACGCAAGAGCCACCCTGCAAGCCCCGTCAAGAGGCGATCTTCAAGGCATGATGCGAAGAGCGCCAATCCACGCGCCTTGCAGGGCAGCTAGTTTCAGGCCGTACCCCCTACCGTCAAACCATCGATACGCAAGGTCGGCTGACCGACGCCCACCGGAACGCTCTGCCCATCCTTGCCGCAGGTGCCGACGCCTGGATCGAGGCGCATATCGTTGCCGATCATCGACACCTGATTCATCGCGTCCGGTCCACTGCCGATCAAGGTCGCGCCCTTGACCGGGCTGGTGACTTTGCCGTTCTCGATGAGATAGGCTTCGGACATCGAAAAAACGAATTTGCCGTTGGTAATATCGACCTGACCGCCGCCAAAATTGACCGCGTAAATTCCCTTTTTGACTGACTTGATGATTTCTTCCGGGCTCTTGTCGCCGGCCAGCATGGTGGTGTTGGTCATGCGCGGCAGCGGCAGGTGGGCAAAGGACTCACGACGGCCATTGCCGGTCGGTGCCACGCCCATTAAGTGCGCATTATGCGCATCCTGCATGTAGCCTTTGAGAATACCATCCTCAATGAGCACGGTACGCTGCGTCGGATTGCCTTCATCGTCGATATTGAGCGAACCGCGGCGATCGGGGATGGTGCCGTCGTCGACCACGGTAACGCCTTTTGACGCCACACGCGTACCAATACGACCAGCAAAGGTCGAACTGCCCTTGCGGTTAAAGTCGCCCTCAAGCCCGTGACCGACCGCTTCATGCAGCAGGATGCCGGGCCAGCCGGAGCCAAGCACAACGGTCATCGTCCCGGCCGGTGCCGGTTGTGCATTGAGATTGATCACCGCCTGATGCACGGCCTCGTGCGCATAGTGACGCAAAACCTCATCAGTAAAGAAGCTGTAATCGGTACGCCCGCCACCGCCCGCCGAGCCCTGCTCGCGCTTGCCCGCGTCGCCTTCGACAATGACCGTAATCGACACCCGCACCAGCGGCCGGACATCCGCGGCCAGCCGGCCGTCGCTACCCGCGACCAGCATCACTTCGTATTCTCCGGCGATGTGCGCCATCACCTGCGTGACGCGCGAATCCTCGGCGCGCGCATAGGCCTCCAGGCGCTCAAGAAGTTTCACCTTTTCGGTCGCCGGCAGCGAGGCGAGCGGATCGTGCGGAACATAAAGCACATGTCCTGCACGCTGCTTGACCAGCGGCGCCTTGCGCTTCTGACCAGCAGCAGCGATCGCCCGCACTGCGGTCGCCGCATCTCCCAGCGCGACTGCGCTGATATCGTCGGAATAGGCGAAGGCCGTCTTCTCGCCAGAAATAGCGCGCACACCAACGCCCTCGTCGATATTGAAACTCCCCGACTTGACGATCCCCTCCTCCAGACTCCACGCCTCCGAACGACTGTACTGGAAGTAAAGGTCAGCGTAATCAATGTCGTGCTTCATGATCTTGCCAAAGACCTTGGTCAGATCGGCAACATCCAGGCCATACGGCGTAAGCAGGGTTTTCTGCGCCTGCACTAGCAGGGATTGAGCATTTGCGGTCATTGGTTTTCCAGTTTTCGGTAATTCAGATAAACAAGTTCAAGCGGTTTCGTGCACTACATCACCCGATGCTTCAGCGCTGGCAGGCTGGCGCGAACATCGGCGAGGCGGGCGTGGTCGAGGTTGCCAATAACGACGCCCTCGCCTTTGGCCTGGCGATCAACGATCTCGCCCCAAGGGTCGATCAACATACTATTGCCGTGCGTTTCGCGTCCGTTTTCGTGCTTGCCGCCTTGCGCCACGGCCAGTACATAGCACTGGTTCTCAATGGCGCGGGCGCGCAGCAACACTTCCCAATGCGCCCGCCCGGTCGTCTCGGTGAAAGCGGCCGGGATGATGTGCAAGTCGCAGACGCCCAAGGCGCGATACAGCTCAGGGAAACGCAGGTCGTAACAAATCGACAACCCGATGCGTCCGAATGGCGCTGCAAAAGCAACCGGCTCGCTGCCAGCTTCAATCGTCGCGCTCTCGTTGTAACACTCGCTGCCCTTTTGAAAACCGAATAAGTGGATCTTGTCGTAACGCGCCTTGCGCTGGCCGGAAGGGTCATAAACCAGACAGGAGTTGAGTACCTTGCCCGGGTCTTTGGCAAGCAGAGGCAAAGACCCGCCAACCAGCCAGACGCCATGGCGCTTTGCCGTTTCAGCCAAAAAATCCTGAATCGGCCCGCGACCCTCGGCCTCGCGCAAAGCCACCTTGTCACCATCGCTCATGCCCATGATCGGAAAGTATTCGGGCAGAGCCACCAGTTCGGCGCCCTGCGCCACCGCATCGGCAATCAGCCGACCGGCCGTTGCCAGGTTCTCGTCAAGTCGCGGCGTCGACACCATTTGCACGGCGGCGACACGAACGTCCTTCGGCAACTCTTGCGCACTATTTTGAATTGGATTCATCTTTTGTCTCTGGTTGATTCGAAATGCTTGGCAGACGCGGCGTGGAATTCGCCGCTGGCGTTTGGTTGCCCGAAACCTTCTCGACCTTGGGGTCATCCCACTTCCCGGTCACGCGGTAATCAAAACCGAACATATGATTGAGCGGGTTTTGCAGGGCCTTGTGCGCAAGCCAGGTCGCCGCACCGGCAATCGGGTTAATCAGCGCAATGCCCAGCGCCGCGGTACCACCCAGTTCAGGCTGGACATTAACATCAAGTTGCTGCGTCTCATTTTTCAGATCCACGTCGCCGCGTATCAACACACGCGCGGAAGGCCCGTCAATCTGCAGCCGGTCCGTGTGCATTACGCCGCTGACCACGGTGAGTTTGCTACTGACGCTGTCAAAGGCAAAACCGTCGCTGAAAACATCCTTGAAATCAAGCGAAATCCGGCGCGGCAAACCTTGCAAGCTGATCAAACCAAGCAATTTACCCGCCGCTCCAGGATCGAGTTTCAAAAACTGACCGCTGCCGGCTTCAAGCTTCATGCTTCCGCTTAGCGACGCGTAGTCGAAATCGGTAGGCGAGCCGTTCCAGCCGACTTTCCCGCCAAACTGCGCCACCCCGCCGCGAATCGTCCCGACATAGCCCATCCGGTCAAGAAGTTTACCAACGTCACTGCTATCCACATTGAAATCAAGCTGCGTACTCTGCTTGCCGCCGGTAGTTCGCCACTGGCCGCTAGCCGACAATTTGCCGTAGGGATTACTTGCCTGCATCTTGCTCAACTGCCATACCCCGCCCTCGTTACGCGCCAACAGTTCAAGCCGCCCGAAACGCTTGCTCCCCAACGAAAATTCATCCGCAACCACGTCAAGCGCCGGCAATTCCTTCAAGGCCTCTCCGGCGATAGCCTCGCTGCGGTCCGTCGCCGGCTCGATCGCCACCTGCTTGAAACGGGCAGTCAGTTTCCCTTTGCCTTCCTTGTCCCACATCAAATCGCCAACAGCCTGTTTCGAACTTAAGCGAGCCTTCCACTGTGAGGGCGAGGATATCGCCATCAGATCGACATCGGTGTAGTGCCGTCCCATCAAAACAAGGTCGTCTGCCTTGATACTAATGGCATTTAGCGCAAAAGGCGCTTCGGCAGTTCCACCACCCGCAGGACTCGCCAATAGTCGACGCCATTTTTCCACATCCAGCTGCTTGGTCGTCAGTCCTAGCAAGATGCCGCTATCCGGCAGTTGCAAAGGCCGGCCGACCGTGATCGCGCCGCGCTCGACAAGAAATCCATCCGCCTGCTTGCGCCGGACAAACTGCGCGGCAAGCACTTTGCCGAGCGAAACACTGATCTGGTCACGCACCGGCAAATCACGAGCACTTCCGGCTGCCACCACACTCCCCGGTAGCAATTGCTTCTCAAAGCGCAACGGCAAAGCCTCCGCTGCCTTCTTGGCAAACGGATCAGGGAAGCTCGAAGCCATCCCGAGCAATGTCGAATCGACCACCAGATCCGCGTCACGCTTGTTGATGCGCACTTCGCCTCGATAAGACGTCGCGCCGGACAGGTTCGCCAGTATCGGTGAAGCAAACTGTTTGCGTAATTGCTCGACCGTAATCGAGCCATTGGCGGTGATCAGAACCTTTCCGTCTTTTTGCGACCCGCCTTTGATCTTGAGCGGCCCGCCGAAGAGCGTGGCGCTAATCTCGGGGACGCGCAAATCGCTTTCCGAAAACTGCACACTCCCATTCACCTGCTTGAACCCGGGCAAACCGGGATCCACTTTTATTTCGTTGCCAACCATCTTGAAAGTGCCATTGACCTTCGAGTCACCAAGCTTTTCCTCGTCTAGAGGAATAACAAGATCGAGATCCAGCTTACCCTCCCCGAGCGCGCGCATATCCGCAGTAAAGTGATCAATACGCGCGCCGACCGGGCTCTGCTCAATGAACTTGAAAAATTCCGAGGTTGGACCGGAAGCCTTGCCTTTGACGTACAGCGTCGAAACCGGTTTGTCGAAATCGGGAATTTCAACATGCGTATCACTCAGTTGCGCGCCCAGAATGCCGCCCTTGTGCGCCAACAGGGTCATGCCGTTGCCTTCGAAACGCAAGTCCCCGTCTATCCTTTCAATACGCGGCCAGCCAGTGCTGTAATCAAGCACCACATCCTTGGCCTTGACGGTGACGAGAAACTGGCCTTTGCTCTTGTCAAGGAAAGGAAAATCGCTCAAATCGCCCTTGAGGATCAGCTTTGCCTCCACAGCATGCCCGGAAATCAACGAATCGCGCAACCAGAAGCGGGCGCCCTCGCCAACCGCATGCGGCATGTAGCGCCACACTGCGCGCGCATCGGCATGCGTCAATGCGGCAGTGAGGTCAACACTGCCGGGGCCTTCGCCAGTATGACGGTATGTACCTTGCGCCGAACCCACAACTTGCGGACCGGAAAATTCCGCCCGCGCCAATTTGGCCTCAAGAACGCCCTTGTTCAATGTCCACTTCGCTTGCGCGCTAAGCGAATCAAGCCGGGTCACGGATTCCGGAAACACCGTCGGCAAATCGACCGTCGTTTTTTGCGATTTGAGGCTCACTGCCCCAGCCGTTTCACTGGCTTCAAACGTCCCCGACAAGCCGGTGAAACCAGGGAAATTCTCATGCGCCTTGAGCGCCAGCGCATCAAACGATGCTTTCAAGGAATACGTCTGCAAACGCTCAGCATCGCCTTTCCACTTGGCACTCAAACCGCTCACCCGGCCGCGCGGCGCAAACTCGTCAAGCAACTGACGCGACCTCGCGTCAAACGGCATATATCCCGCCAACCCGGCGAGCGCAGCCAAGTCGATCAGGCTGGCACTGGCACTCCCACGGCCACCCTTGCCATCAAGCGCGGGCTTCCATTCCACATAAAAGTCGGTGGCCTCAACACGTATTGGCGGGATGGCTTCCGGCTTTTCTGCCTCGGACGCCTCATCGGGCGCTTCCACTTCAGCGGGTGAAACTGCTTCCGTCTCCAGGGCCACCTGCCGTCCGGCCAACACGAAACCGGCATCCTGGAAGCTGGCCTCCAGACGGCCTGACATGTGTTCAAGCTCGAGCATCGGCAAATCAGGCGCCAGGCGCAGGTTGACGTCTTGCAAAACGATATCCGTCGTAAGGTCGCGCACCTTGCCGTCGTTAAAACCCAACCAGAGGCGCACCCCACCTCGCCCCTGCGGGAGTGCCACAGGGTAATCCACCCACTGCCGCCAGATCGCCAGATCGGTGTAATCAAGTTCGGCATACGCCTTGCCGGACCACGACTTGATCTGCTCAAGGTCGCGCCCGACCAGGTCACCCCGAATGTCGATCCGCGAGGCCAATCCTTGCGGCGGCAAAGCCGTCAGGCCAAAGCGGTGGCGCTTACCGCTGTTGTCCAGCGCAAAATCGAGGTCTTCAAGAATTAGCGCCGGAGCGCCGCGCAACTCATCCTCCCAGACCACCGTCGCGCCGCGAATGCGAATCCGCTTCTGGGCCAGAATCCAGTCCGAAACATCCGTATTGCTCGCTTGCAGGTCGACGGGAATTCCGGCAACCGAAAATACCCCGCTCTGATCGCGCCGGACGTGCAAAGTCGGCTCGTCTATGCGCAAAAGGCTCAAGGTCAACTGCGCGCTTGGCACAGACCACCAGGACAGAATCGCTTCGACACGGGAAAAAGATACCGCCGGTTGCCCTTGCGCATTGGCAATCCGTACATCAAGCAAGGTCAAATCCGGATTGACACCAGCCCAGGAAGCCTCGATCTTGCCGATGCTCACACTCTGCCCGAGCTCCAGACTCGCCAGACGCTCGATATCGGCCCGATAGTCTTCGATATGCGGCAGAACGAGGTAACGCAAGCCGAGCACAGCCAGAACAAAACCAAAATAGAGCAGACAAGAGGCCCACGCGAGAGGCCGCCAGATACGACGCAAGGCGCGTCTCACCGTCGAAAAGCGC
>RRZT011823153.1_pt1 | contig 14901 bp, 15 predicted proteins | sample 2165551 | NCBI WGS metagenome assembly RRZT01 (sample SAMN10456910, study PRJNA506462) | wastewater metagenome | biome: wastewater; feature: sludge; material: wastewater sludge; isolation source: wastewater sludge with Escherichia coli K12::gfp cells carrying plasmid... | place: USA: Moscow, Idaho... | reverse complement strand
TGATTCCACTTAGTTCGTATGAAAAAAAGCTTCTCTTGTTACTGGTCAAAAATCGTGGACAATTTATCTCCACAGAGCTGATTCGAGATTATGTGTGGGACAATAAACCCGTAGGCGACAATGACATTCGTATGCTGATTAAAAAGATTCGAGATAAGAGTCATAAAGATTTGATTATCACCGCCAAAGGCATAGGATATAAAATTGAAAAATGAGACAAAAAAAGCTTCTGCTTTTGCACTCGTATTTACCCTCTTAACTCTTTTGGTGGTCTCTTTTCCGATTTTGAATTATCTCTCACTCTCCTTGCGTTTTGCGCAACTGCACCAACAAGAGGGCATGCGCCAATACGCACAAGAAGTTGAAGCGCAAATTTACGCTATTTCTCCTTTGGAAAAACTCTTTTTATTTCCACGCTCTATCATTTACAAAAGCGCTCTTCTAGATGAAAAAGGCGAAACGCTTTTTTCACTCCTTGAAACACCGCTACCTTATTTTAGTGATGTCTATGCACAAAGAGATAATGCACTGTTTTACAAACACACTTTGCAGACCAATACTCTAGGTGCGCGCTTTTTAGTGATTTATAAAGAACTTTCGTATTCGCAAGTTATTTTTGATATTTTGGTGATTATCGGCGTGGTTTTAGGAGGAATTTTCATCATCTCTTACTTCATCATCAAATCCATGCTACGCCCTTACACAGAAGCATCAACACGCATGAATAACTTTTTTGATGATGTGATGCATGAGCTCAAAACACCTCTTGGCATCATGCAGCTTAATATCGAAAGCTTGGTCGATAAATACCACGATAAAAGACTTTTTCGCTCCCTTGCCGCCCTTTCAACCTTAGCAACACTGTACGATGATTTAGAATACCTCATCAAAAATAAAACCATCACCTATTCCACCGAGGAAGTCTGCTTCTCAACCTTCTTGCAAGAGCGTTTAGCCTACTTTGATGCACTCGCAAGTTCCAAAGAGATAACGCTTCTTTCAACGATTGAACCTTCTTTACATGTAAATATCAATCGCATTGAACTGCAACGCATTGTAGACAATAACATCACCAATGCTATCAAATACTCACATCCTAAAAGTTCCATCGAGGTCTTTTTATCAGAACGCTTACATGAAATTCTTTTTCGTGTCAAAGATGCGGGCATTGGGATTAAAGAGGTTGATAAAGTGTTTGAGCGTCACTACAGAGGCGACATCTTCAAAGGTGGTTTTGGAATAGGCTTAAGTATTGTCAAAAGTATTTGTGAAAAATACGGTATAAAAATTGAGGTAAATTCTAAAGAGGGTGTGGGAAGTGAGTTTATCTATCGGTTTAGGAAAGAGGAGAAAATCTCCTCTTAAGGATTATTATAGTCCTGTAACGTTCTCAGCTTGTGGGCCTTTTGGGCCTTCGCCGAGTTCATAAGTAACTTTTTGACCTTTGTCTAAAGAAACACGGCCATAACCTGACTTGTTTACTTGACGAAAGTGTACGAATACATCTTTACCGCCATCGTTTGGTTGGATAAATCCAAAACCTTTTTCAACATTGAACCACTTAACGGTTCCTTCTAATAGTGCCATAAAAGCTCCTGTGTATATTACTTCATTACTGAAGTGGTATTGAAAAGTAGAAAATTGAGTATTCTTGGAGTATTTAGAGCAGTAACAAAAGGTTGACCAACAAAAAACCACCAAAGATGAACTCGAACCTCATCTTTCTGGCACAAAGTGTATCCTATTTTTTAAAATAAAGCAACTTTAAATCGCTTTTAACTATACTTTTCAGATGAAGATAGCAAAAACATACACTTTTTACACATTTTTAATCCTTTTACTGGCTACCATCTTAATGTCAACCGTATGGTTTAGTAAAAAAACGGAAGAACAGCGTCATGTTTGGCAAGAACAAAACGCTGTATTTGAACGATATAAGGCTGTTTTGAAGTTAGAGAGCAACCTAATTCGAAAAACTGTTTTTGACTACTCATTTTGGGATGAGTTGGTTGACTTTGTTGAAACGGTCAATGAAGCATGGAGTAAAGAGAATTTAGAGAGTATTATCACAACCTTTGATGTGGATTATATTTATGTGTTTGATAAACAAAAAAAGCTTATTTATGCTTATCATCCGCACCATGACACACCTTTATTGCCTGATATTAAAACGCTCTCTACCTCAACGCCTCAGTTTAAAGAGTTTTTTCAAGAAAGTAAAGGTCATTTTAGTCAATTCTTTGTTGCACCCATTCACTATTCTGCTGATATCGAGCGAAAAGGCGAACCTTTAGGCTTTTTTCTTATTGGAAGGGAATGGGATGCATCTTTTTTAAATGCCATGGAAGAAATTTCCTTAGGCAAGGCTACTTTGTCAAAAGAAAAGGAGCATTTTCGCTTTTTACTTCCCCTTAAAAATCTTAATGATTCTGAGATAGGCTATCTTCGTTTTAACTTTACCCCATCCGTACTGCTTTTTATGACTAGCTTGCAAAATAGCATTCTTATCTCTGGTCTGATTGTTATGGTAACGGTTATTTTTATGTTTTATCTTTTGACAAAAGATACATTTTTAACCCCTATTCAGCGTATCTCTAATGCCCTCAAAACGCATAAACCTTTCTACCTTCTCTCACTTGCTCAACAAAAAAATGAATTAGGCGAGATTGCGACACTGATTTTGGAGTATGAAAAACAAAAACAACTTTTAGAGCACTATAAAGAAGCCATTGATGAAAATACCATTGTTTCTAAAACGGACGCTAAAGGAATTATCACGTATATCAATGACCAGTTTATTGCTATTTCTGGCTATGAGAGAGAAGAACTAATAGGCAAACCACATAATATCGTTCGTCATCCTGATAACTCGCCCGAATTTTTCCATGAAATGTGGAAAGAGCTTAAAAGTGGAAAAACATGGAAAGGCATTGTGAAGAACAGGAGAAAAGATGGCAGCGCTTATTATGTTAAGTCGGTCATTATGCCTCTATTTGATGCGCATCAACGTATTAAAGAGTATATTGCTATCCGTTATGATGTGAGTGAGCTTTTTGAACACGTTGAGCGTTTACGTAAAGAAACATTGGCTGAACTTCCAAATCGTAAAATGCTTTTAGAGCTTATTGAATCATCTCAAGCACCACACCTAGCCATTATCAATATTAGCGGCTTTAGAGAAATCAACACTCTATATGGGCAATCCTTTGGGGACCGCTATTTACAAGATTGTGCGACGCACATTCAGCATCATTTAGATAGCAGTCTGCATCTTTTTCACCTACAAGGTGATGAATTTGCCCTCTTTTCTAATGATGGAAAAACGCAAGAAACATTTGTTGAACACTGCAAAAGCCTTCTTAAAACCATCACACATGAAGGTATCATCATAGACGATAAAACCTATGTTCTTTCCTTGCGTATGGGAATTGCCAATGGAAAAGAGTACTTGTATAACCGTGCAGAAATTGCCATTAAAGAAGCGCGCACAACGCATAATGCTCTTGTTATTTATGATGATAATGAAGGCTTTAAACAACGCTTACAACAAGATATCAAATGGGATCAAACGATTCGTGATGCACTTGCCCACAATCGTTTTACTCTCTTTTTACAAGAAATTGTTCCTTTACATGTAAAGAGAAATGATCGCAAAAAGTATGAACTTTTGATTCGTTTGATTGATGCAAAAGGTGCTGTTATCTCTCCTTTTCACTTTATTGACCTTGCAAAACGTTTGCATCTATATGCTCACATTACGCAATTTGTCCTACAGCAAGGCTTTCATTTAGCGCAAGAACTCAACTGTGATATTTCAATTAATATCACTAAAGAAGATATGCTCACACCTGAGACATCGGCCCTTTTGTTTGATCTTTTAACACGTCATCCTGAGCTTAAAAAAAGAATTACCCTAGAATTGGTTGAATCTGAGAGTATTGAAGACTCGTCTGATGTGCGCACTTTTTTACACCTTGCACGCGAAAAAGGGTGTTTGATTGCAATTGATGATTTTGGCTCAGGCTATTCAAATTTTGAATATCTTTTACGCCTAAACGTCGACTTTATCAAAATTGATGGTACTTTAATTAAAAATATTGACACCGACGCTAACGCGTATACTACGGTCAAAGCAATCACGCACTTTGCAAAAAATCTTGGTATTTCAGTCGTTGCAGAATTTGTTCATAGTGAAGAAGTGCTTGTTAAAGTAAGAGAATTAGGCATTGATTACGCGCAAGGGTTTCATCTGCACAAACCAACAGATATGGCAACGATGGCGTTACCTGTAAAACGTTGAGACGATGAGGTACAAAGAGAGTATCCATAAAACGATATTTAAAAGCTTTTTATACAAAGCATCATCTATTTTATCTTGAATACGACTGCCAATAAAAAAGCCCATAACGGCGATAACTACAAAGGGAAGAATAAAAGGAAGGGTTTGGAGATTAAAACTACCGTGATATCCAAAAATAATCACTTGCAATACTTTATTGGTAATAAAACAAAAACTCATCACACCAATGGAACGTTTTTTATCAAGATTTAATTCCAAAATTAAAATCAAAAGTACAGGAATCATAATATTAGCAATTCCTCCAACCACACCGCTTAAAAATCCAAACAAAAGTGTCATTGCGAAAGGATGTTCTTGCACACTGTGTGTCAATGATATCTTAAGACGTGCTTTGTTGAGATAGAGCAAGATAACACCTGCAAGAATTAGTTTGTAATAATCACTGTAATACAATACTAAAAGATTGGTTCCTACTAAACTACCAACAATAACACTGCCAATTAAGAGCCGATACTCTCCCCAAATAGACCCAAAAGAGTTATCTTTTTTAAGGCTAAAAAAATTAACGGCTATAGTGGGTAAAAGGGTATACAAAACGGCTTTTTTCAAATCCATAAAGAGTGCAAATAATGGTGTTGAAATCATCGGAAAACCAAAGCCAAAAATACCGTGTACCATGCCAGAAATCAAAACAATAAACGCTTCAAAGAAAAAGAATTCACTAAACATCGCGCACATACCATGTCATCGTATCTTCACCAATATTTTGCGAAAAAACTTCGCGTAAATCATTTGGTAAATTAAGCGGTATACCCTCTTTTTCATGAGGAGAACGAAAAACAAGAAACCATTTTACATGCGTTTGCGTAGCATCTATCATCGCTTGTCCCCCTTCTATCATGACCATCGAGTACGTTTTCATTCTATCTAAGCTAGGTTCAATAAAAACTTTTCGATGCACATTAGCAAATAAAGGGATGGTTTTATCAAAGTTTTGAGTGCGTGAATAGATAAGCACATCGGGTGCTCTTCCCTCACAAAGCCTTGCATCTAAAATGGGTCTATCCTCACGAACCGTATTGCCACCAATCACTAATAAGTCGCACCTATCACGCAAACAATGCACCATCACACGCGATTGCAAAGAGCTAATCGTTCCTCCTGTGGCAACACCATTTAAACTAAGGGCTACTTTAAAAAAAATAAAAGGCGTGTTATGTTCTTTACATGTAAAAGGTGTCAAAAGCTCATCACACGCCTTTTGCAAACAGCCAAAGATTACCTCTTTGCCTGCTTTACGTAAAAATTCACCTCCACCTTGCGCTTTTGCACTGCTATCACACGAACCAATCACAATACGTTTAATGCCTAGTGTGTGGATGAGCTGTGAGCAAGGAGGCGTTTTTCCATAGTGGTGACATGGCTCTAAACTTACATGTAAAGAGAGTGTATTGAAAAGGTTAGCGTGATTGTGGATTAAAAAGGTATGAAGTTCGTGAGATTCATGCAGTAAATCAATGCGTTTGTCGCCACTTAAACGTTTATATGCATCTTTAAGCGCTAAAACCTCAGCATGAGGAGAACCAGCTTTTTGGTGTGCTCCAACGCCTACGACTTCACCATCTTCGCGACTTAACACCGCACCAACAGCGGGGTTTGGAAAAGTGAGCCCTTGGTACTTCCATGCCTCATTTAAGGCGTGTTGCATCAAAGACTCATCAAGACTTTTTACCATTCAAAATAGGTACGTGCTTTTTCGATACTATCCATGGGAATGACTTTAAGCTCTTTATCAATGCGAACACTGATGTGAGCATTTTCAAAGCTCTCTAAAATCCCAATAAATTTCTCTTTGTCTTTGAGTTTAATTTTAACTTTTTCACCAATCGAAGAGATAAAATGTTCAGGTTTCAAAAGTTTACGCTCAATCCCAGGAGAACTTACTTCTAACGTATATTCACCTTCAAGAGGAGGTTCAACGTCAAAAATAGGAGATAAAATGCGACTGACTTCTGCACATTTATCTAAGCTAATACCCTCTTTAGAAGTGATATAAAGGCGAAAAATGCGCTTATCAAATTCACTGACCACTTCAGTATCATAGACATTGACACCACAGCTTTCAACGATTTTTATCATATTATCTCTATCAAACATCGCTTTTCTTCCCTTTTTTAAGCTCTTCTTCTACTTTGGCAAACAAGGCGTCCATCTTATTCTGACGCTCTAAACTATCATCAAAACGAAATCTAAAATTAGGGCAACGAAACCACCCTTCCGTTTGCATACAATGGGTTTGAATATGACGTTTCACACGCTCTAAATGAGAGAGAATATAACTCTTCTCTTTTGCGTCATACACATTGCCATCTAAATAAACAATGGCATCATATTTTCCACGGCTACACTCCACATCCACCACACAAACGCCTCTGAGCATTTCATCTTCTAAGGTAGAAAGTGCTTCTGGAATGAGTTCACGCAGCACACTCTCTGTGCGCTGAATTTTAATACTTTTGTCCATTAGAGCTTCGCTTTTTCCTCAACTTCTTTAAAGCTTTCGATATAATCACCCGCTTTAATATCGATGTAACCCTCAATACCTACACCACACTCATAGCCTTTACCTACTTCTTTAACATCATCTTTGAAGCGTTTAAGTGAAGATACTTTCCCTTCATAAATAATCACACCATCACGAATAACACGAATTTTAACCCCTCGGTTAATCGTACCATCGGTAACGATACAGCCTGCAATCGCTCCAAGTTTTGGAACCATAAAGACTTCTCGAACCATCGCTTGACCGATATTTTCTTCACGAATCACTGGCGCCATCATGCCCGTTACAATACCTGTGACATCGTCAATCAAATCATAAATGATATTATAAGTTTTAATTTCAACACCCATGCTTTTTGCTTTTTCTTTCACCGGTCCTGTTGGACGGACATGGAATCCTAAAATCACACAGTTTGAACTTGCACTTGCCATTGCCACATCACTCTCAGTAATTCCACCAATGCCTGAGCTTACAATATTGACTTTTGTTTCATTGTTACGGATTTTCTCCAAACTTCCTTTAATTGCCTCTAAAGAGCCTTGAACGTCTGCTTTGATAATAACAGGTAAGGTCTTTAAAGCACCCTCAGCAATCATATCGCTGAGTTCATCAAGACTGACTTTGGTCGATTTTGAAAGCTCTTTTTGACGTAAATATTCTGCTTTTTTCTTCGCAAATTCGCGTGCTATTTTATCGGTTTTAACGCTAATAAGAGTTTCCCCAGCTCCTGGAACTTCACTAAGACCTAAAACAACGACTGGCTCACCTGGTTTTGCTTCTTTAACAGAGCGTCCTAAATCATCCAATAAAGCTTTGACTTTCCCAAAAGCAACGCCTGCAACAACAATGTCGCCTACTCTCATCGTACCATCTTGAATAACCACAGTAGCAACAGGACCTCGTCCTTTTTCTAATGAACTCTCAATCACCGTCGCTTTAACGTCACGACTTGGATCGGCTTGAAGTTCGAGTAAATCTGCTTGCAATAAAATCGTCTCAAGTAAATCTTCAATGCCCACGCCTGTTTTAGCTGACACATGCACAAATTCCGTATCGCCACCCCACTCAACAGGGGTCAAACCCATCTCTGCAAGTTGCGCTTTAACTAAATCAGGGTTTGCAGCTTCTTTATCCATTTTATTCACAGCTACGATAATAGGCACACCCGCAGCTTTTGAATGTTCAACGGCCTCTTTGGTCTGAGGTTTTACACCATCGTCAGCCGCAACAACAACAATAACAATATCGGTTACCTTAGCACCTCGTGAGCGCATCTCTGTAAAAGCTTCGTGGCCTGGTGTATCAATAAAGGTAATATTTCGACCATTTTTCTCAACCATATAAGCACCCACATGTTGCGTAATTCCACCCGCTTCACCAGCAGCTACTTTTGCACTACGGATATAGTCAAGAAGTGATGTTTTACCATGGTCAACATGTCCCATAATTGTGATAACAGGAGCACGCTCGACAAGATTTTGCTCGCCCGCTTCACCTTCTTCATCATACGCTTTGACATAGTCAAAGGCTTCTTGGTCATTTACGGTTGTCACATTAACATTAAAGGTATCCGCTAGAATTTCAATAGAATCTTTATCTAAAAAGTCATTTTTTGTAAACATCACGCCTAAAGAGAAAAGCTCTTTAATCACTTCACCCACAGGCTTATTGATTTTTTCAGCAAATTCATATACTCTGATTTCTTCAGGGATTTCAATCGCACTCACTGCTACGGCTTCTTGTGTTTGCATTGGACGGCGTCTACGTCTACGACCTTCACGCTGAATGCCTTGCATCACAAAATTTGTTTTTTTCGTTGTACGAATTTGACTAGGGTCTATTTGTTTTTTCTTCTTAGCCTCTTCATTCAAGCTAAGACCTATGTTTAAATCAGGAAGAACTATCATGCCATCTTCTTCCGTATCAATACTGATGTCTGCCATTTCGATATTAATAGACAAATCAAGCTTTTCAGCACCTGTCTTCTTTTCAGCAGGCCCTTTTTTAGGTTTTTTCTTCTTTTTTAAAGGTTCATTTAGTGAAGCGTTTGCGAACATAGCTTCCATGCTACGAGCAGTGTGTACGTGTTGCCCTGAAAACGACGGATATTCTTTTTTAACTTCTGCTTCTGCTGGTTCAATAACATCTGGTCGTTTTTTCTTAACAATTACTAAACCACGTCTTTTTTGAACATTTGTTGATTCAAATTTTTCTTCGCTTAACACTTCTTCTTCATTGGGCTTCACAGAAGTAACAGGCGATACAAGCTCTTTTTCACGCTCTTTTTCTTTAAGTGTTTTTGTTTTTGGCTCAACAACAGGAGTTATTTGAACGACTTGTTTTACCTCAACCTCTTTTGTCGGCATTGGTACTTCATTTTTTACAATTTCTTTTATGACTTCTGGAGCTTGAGACGTCTGTGCAGGTTTGGTGTGTTGGACGTTCTCTCCCGTTAAGACATAATTCATCAGTTTCTCGGCATCATCAGTTGCGATTGAGCTTGATGCTGATTTCACATCAAGTCCTAAATCCACCGCCTTTTCAATGACATCTTTACTTTTCATGCCAAGTTCTTTTGCTATCTCGGTTATACGAACCTTATCCATTCGACCCTGTCTCCTTAAAAATTTTACCAAATTCCATTATTGATTTGTGATTTGTTTTGCATTTGTTGTTTAATACTTTAATAAGCTTTTTGTCATTGTGAGCTATACATTCATGGCAGAGATAAAAACTTCTTCCCGTTTTTGTAAATTCCACTAGCTTTCCATCGATGATTTGTACTCTTTGGAGGTCATTTTGCAATGCCCTAACACGGCAAGCAATGCACATTCGTATAGGTTGACTCATTTAGCGCCTGATTATATCAAAATTGAGCTGTCTTTCAGCTTTTAATGATGGTGAACCCATCATTATCAAAGGTAAACACCTCAACTCTAAACATCGGAAAACTATTTTTAAGCACAGAAGCAAGTTTTGGGGCATCTTCTATTTTTGCTAGATTAAAAAACGATGAGCCACTTCCAGAAAGCGTACTCATTAAAGCTCCATGACCTAGCGCCACATCTCTGACATCAAAAAGTTCACGCATTTGCTTCATACGACGATGTTCATGCATACAATCTTTAGATGCTGAACGCAAATACTCCCAATTTTCACTAAAAAAAGCTGCACTCAACAGTGATGCATGCGAAAGGTTGTAAACGACATTTTTCATCATATATGACTTGGGTAATTGTGTGCGTGATTGCGCTGTGGACATGGATCTATCGGGGATAACCATCACAGCTTGAATCTCATGCGAAAGATGTTTCTTCAGTGTTTTTACCTTTCCATTTTCAACGATAGAGCTTGTGAACCCACCATAAACAGCAGGTGCTATATTATCAGGATGCGTCTCATACAAGATTGCTTTATTTAAAATAGTCTCTTTAGATGCTTTAACACCCGCCATTTCATACGCACTAGCAATCGCACCCACAATAACCGCTGAACTGCTACCAAGACCACGAGAAAAGGGGATATTGTTTTGGAACTCAAACCGAAAAAGATCTTTTTTTCCCACTAATTCTTGATAGATATCATTAAAGATAGAGATAAAAATATTATTTTTCTTGAGTTTGACATTTTCTTCACCCTCTCCCTTAACGGAAATACTTTGATAACTTGAGGGTTTAATGACCACTTCATTGTATAAACTTAGTGCCAAACCTAAACAATCAAACCCAGGCCCTAAATTAGCACTGGTTGCAGGAATTTTTATCTTCACCTTTTCTCCTAAACAGCTGGTAACATATAAAGTGGTTCAGTATTTTCATCAAAACAGGTTTTATCGAGTACTTTGGGTAACTCAAAAAAGCTATTCTGAGGAGTTTCAAAAATCTTCGTAACAATAGTGTTGTCTTCTTTCACAAAATAAAGCTGTCGCATCGCTTTAATAGGAGCTCCTCCATTGAATGTAAACCCATCAGTCGCATATAAAGGAATTCCTAACGTGATACTCAATGTCTTCAAAAAAATATAGCTCACTTTGATCGACATAAAACTTCCTGGACCTTTTGCAAAAAAAAGCTGTTTTACCCTGTACGTTTTACTAATCTTTTCAAATATTTGAGGAAGTGCTTCACTGGTTTGCTCTGATAGACTGTATTGTTCTATCAACACAGTATCTTCATAAAGACCTACATGTAAAGGTGAAGAAAGTGCCACAACGACAACATCGACTGCTTTTTTTATGCAAAAACCTTTTCAAATTCATATGCATTTTCACGACTCAGTGTCTTAATTTCATAATTATTTGGGTCACGAAAAATTGCTTTTGTAAGTTCATGGTTTAAGTGGTGACTGCCCGCAAATGAAGTATAATCTCCTACAAAAGGAGCTCCGAGTAAAGCAAGGTCACCAATAGCATCTAAAATTTTATGCCTAACAAATTCATTGGAAAAACGAAGTCCTTCAGGATTAAGTATTTTCGTTTCATCCATCACAACAGCATTATCCAAAGAGCCTCCAAGGGCTAATCCACGAGAACGTAACATTTGGACATCTTTTAAAAAACCAAAGGTGCGAGCACGTGCAATCTCTTCAATAAAATTTTTCTTACTAAATTCAAAACTATACTCTTGCTTGCCAATGGCAGGATGAGCAAACTCAATTTGAAAGTGATAGGTCGGTTTTAAACTAGGCGTAACCCGCGCAAACTTCTTGCCATCAGTAACTTCCACCTCTTTTTTGATAATTAATAGCTGTTTTGTTGCTTCAAGTTTTCGATTTCCTGCTTCATCTAACATCATACAAAAGCTCGCTCCACTTCCATCCATCACAGGTACTTCAGCACCATCAAGCACAATGCGAATATTATCAATACCGTACGCATACACAGAAGACAAAAGATGTTCAATCGTAGAGATAAAATGCGTCCCATTGCCAATAACGGTTGCCATTTGAGTATTAACAACATTTAAAGGTTCTGCTTTCACCAGCATTCCTACATCACTTCGGTAAAAAAGAATACCACTGTTTGCTTCAAGTGGCTCAAGGGTTATCTTAATAGGTTCTCCCTTATGAAGGCCTATTCCAACACCGCTCACACTTTTAGCTAATGTGACTTGTTTCACACAATTTCCTTTATTTCTAAAAGCCCTTCTCGCATCACAATTTTTTGAAGAACATTTTCTTTAATGTGGCTTCGCTCCACAATTTCTCCATTAAAAATCAAATGTCCTCGTGGGCTGATACCATTTAAAACAATATATTCACCATCACACTGAACCAATCCATCGATGATGCCATAAATACTCATACTTTCTTCACAAAAGACTTTTGCACCACTATTAACACGCCCAAAAATGACAACAGGAACAGACTCGTATATCTCTTCGCCTGAGCGAATGGGTCTATCAAAAAGTTTTAATTTTCGTGTCTGTTTAGGTTCTTGAACCAATGCAATTTCTTCTTTGGCTTCTTTCGTCTGACTTTCTTCTAAAGAAGGTAGCTCTTTTTTAATTCCTCCAAAACGAATGGAGCAGTGATTGATATCTTTATAGCATACCCCACTTTGTTCTAGAACAAAAGCGATATTTTTGGTTATCTCACCTTCGATAAGCAAAAAGAATTCCTTCAGTAAAAGGCTATTTTTTCTAAAATACTCTAAAAACGCTTTTTCATCTTCAATTTCGATATGAAAAACACGAACATTTTTTTGGGTTACTTTCATCGGTCTATCGTCTTCTTTGCAACATCAATAATAGAAAAAATACTCTCTTTAAGCCATACTTCATCCATCCACTCTTCAGGTCTGACATCTACGCCTTGAACATACATGCCAAAATGGAGATGATCGCCCAAAGCCAACCCTGTGACACCTGTTTTAGCAATAGCATCGCCTGCTTTAAGGACATCGCCTTCTTTCACCATATAACTTGAACAATGCCCGTATAACGAATAAACACCCAATCCATGATCTAAAATAATATTATTGCCATAAATGCCATTTTCTCTTGCGAACACAACCACACCATCATTAGACGTTTGCATCGGTGCTTGGGCATTACTGGCTAAATCAAGCCCTAAATGGTGAGATTCACTCACGGGTTGTTTATCGTACTCATAAAAACGATGATCACCAAAACTTGCAACAACCTTACCATTACGTAAAGGGTAAAATGGCTTCATAAAAAAACCATCCAAACGTGCGGTTGGAACATTTGAAGTCACTTTCAAAATAGCCGCTTCATTGCTTGAACGCATGGTTTCATTAACAAATTTAAATTTTTCCAAGCGTGATAAAGAAGAGCGTTCAGGCGCCATTTCTGAAATCAAATCAGCAATTTTTCCATCTAAAAAGCTATCTTGAAGTGCAATAGTAGAAGTACGATATTTGCGATCTTGTACAAAATAAGAGATAGGTGTTTTTGTAATATTACCAACTCTGTCTTGCGCTACAATAGAAGCCCTAAAACTTTCCACTTGTGTGGGCCATGCGACCAAAGAGATGTAATATCCCTCTTTATAAAAAGGTGTTGGATAGAATTTTTTTCCAAAATTTGTTTCGATGTAAAGAGACTTCATTGCTTCATCGTAGGCTCTAAAAATAACACTTGCTGCGCCACCTTTCATAATACGATACGAATTTCCAATAATACTGACTTCTGGTCTTTTGGTATCAACTTTGATAATACTTTTCGCAACAATACTGTTCCCAGCAAAAAAGTTCCACTTGCTCGCATCCGTCGCTTCAATGCTGAGTTCAAACACTTTTTTATTAGCCCCAAACCCTGTTTTAGGAAATGAAATATTTAAATCAACAACTTTTTCAGGTTGTTTTATCTCTTTAGTATCCAAGATAATGCTTTTTTCACCATCACTTAAACTTACTCGCACAAATCGTAATCCACTTGCGTCTTCAATCTTTACATGTAAAGGGTCTTTTAGGTTCCATTCCACTTCTTTTTCAAGGGTGATAGTGGGAATTGCTCGCTCAAAAAGTGCGGCATTAAACACATATGCCATCACACCAACCATTATAAGCAACAAAGCTCCTATACTCAATGCAACAGTAGACTTTCCTTGTCTTCTCATTCTTGACGTATCCTTTTTATTTTTTCTACAATTTCATCACGTAACGCTTTTGGATCACATGCAGGAACTTCAAAACCAGCAGCTGTTTTATGACCACCGCCTTGATACTCCAACGCGATTTTTGCGACGTTAATATCTTTGGAGCGTAAAGAGACTTTATAGCCTCCCTCTTTTTCTTCTAAAATCATAATCGCACTTGTTACGTGAACGATGCTTCGTAGCATATTGATGATATTCTTTGTATCATGCCTTTTTGCTCCTGTTGCTTCTAAAGAAGCTTTATCAAAAATGACAGTAGCAACCGTTCCCTCTTCATGCAAATCAAAGTGATTAAGCATATAGCCATAAAGTCTAATTTTGGATAGTGGTTCCCTACGTTTTACTTTTGAAGCAATCTCTTTAGGATTGGCACCACACTTAACAAGTTGCGCAATAATCGAAAATGTCAATTCATCCATATCGCCATAAAGAAAAAAACCTGTATCATCAGCAATTGCCGTATAAAGACAAATAGCACACTCTTTGGTGATGGCAATCTCATTGGCTTTTAAAAGCTCATACACAACCATCCCCGCACTCGTAAAACGATCAACCACTAAATTCATCATTCCAAAATAATGGTTTGTGATGTGATGGTCAATGTTAATAATCTCATACGCGCCCTCAGGCAATTTCAAGCGATCAAGCGTTGAACAATCACAACTAATGACTAAATCAAAACCTTTGGGAAGTTCATTTTTAATTTTTGAAAATCCTGGTAAAAAATCATACACATAAGGAAGCTCTTTTGTTTTATTATAATGTGATACTTTTTTTCCAGCATTTTTTAACACTTCATAAAGCGCTAAAGCACTTCCAAGTGTGTCACCATCAGGATGAACGTGCGAGACAATAAGAATATGATTGGCTTGCAACATTTTTTGCCACGCCTGTTGGTACATTTAGACTCCAAAATTTA
>RRZT011486602.1_pt1 | contig 14904 bp, 14 predicted proteins | sample 2165551 | NCBI WGS metagenome assembly RRZT01 (sample SAMN10456910, study PRJNA506462) | wastewater metagenome | biome: wastewater; feature: sludge; material: wastewater sludge; isolation source: wastewater sludge with Escherichia coli K12::gfp cells carrying plasmid... | place: USA: Moscow, Idaho... | reverse complement strand
TTGAAATTCAGGTCTGGAGGGGCGGTGAACATTAAAGACGTAGCCAGGATGGCAGGGGTTTCGATCTCGACGATTTCGCGCGTGATCAATAAATCCGCCTACGTCAGCCCGGAAATTGCGGAGAGGATCGAGAAGATTCTTGCCGAGACGGGTTATCGTCCCAATGCTTTGGCCAAGGAACTCCTCCGCAACAAGACCAACACGATCGGCGTGATGTTGCCGCGCATTGACCTCGGTACCTTTGCTGCGATGTTCGACGGGATTGTTACCGCGCTCAATGACAGCGGCTACAGCATCCTTCTCGCCAATACACGCGATCAATTTGATGAAGAATTGCGCTATCTCAAGCTTTTTCACGAAAAAAGGGTCGATGGCGTTTTGTATTTCGCCACCGGAATGAACCCGCAGCATGTTCAGGCGATTTCTACCTTTCATAAACCGGTCGTGGTTGTCGGGCAGTCCGGTGCGTATTTGGGGTGTCCGTCGGTTCGCCTCGACAGCTTTGAAGCTTCCCGCGCGATGGTTAAATATCTTGTTTCTCTGGGCCATCGGCGTATCGGTTGTCTTGCCGTACCGGACTACGATGTCAATATCGGAATTCAGCGCAAAGAGGGTTATTTCGCAGCCCTGAAGGAATGCGACATCGCCATTGATTCGTCGCTCGTGATCACCGGTGATTTCGAGTTTTCTTCGGGTGAACGCGGGGCCAAAGCGCTGATCGAGCACCCCGCAGGGCGTCCAACAGCCATTTATTGCATTACTGATCGGCTAGCCGTTGCCGCGTGCGCCTGGTTGCTGCGCAGTGGCTATCGCGTGCCTGAGGATGTGTCGGTGGCCTGTGTCGATGATCCTGCGCTTTTGTCTTATTGCTATCCATCGATCACCACCATGAGTTTCGATTATCAGATGACGGGCTCGCTGGCCGCAGAAATGATCATCGATTGCATTGATGGCATGCACCCTGATCCGTTTGAGATTGTGATGCCGTTTACGATGCAAGTTCGTGAGAGCACTCAGCAACTGAAGCGCCGAAGCACCGAATAACTACGGGAGAAGCAGGAATGGAAGGCATGTTTGAAAAGCTTCAGGAAACAGTGGCATTTGTCAAAGCGCGAACGTCTTTGCAACCGACTGTGGGGATTATCCTTGGCTCTGGCTTGGGCAAGTTGGTAGATCAGATTACCGATCAGTTTGCCATTGACTACCAGGATCTTCCTCATTTTCCGGGAGCTACCGTGGTGGGGCATGCCGGGCGGCTCGTATTTGGGCGTATCGGCGCCACTCAGGTCGTGGCGATGCAGGGGCGATTCCACTATTACGAAGGCCACGATATGCGTACGGTGGCTTTGCCGATCGTATTCATGAAGCTCTTTGGCGTGACTACGCTCATCGTCAGCAATTCCGCTGGTGGCGTAAATCCAAGTTTTACGCCGGGTGATCTGATGCTGATTACCGACCATATCAATCTTTTTGGCGATAATCCGCTCATTGGCTTGAACGATGAACGTCTCGGGCCGCGCTTCCCGGACATGACCGAGGCGTACAGCCCACGGCTGATCGGGCTGGCCGACAAAGTAGCCAGGGAATTGGGAACTCCGTTGTGTCGGGGTGTTTACGCTGGATCCTCCGGGCCTTGTTATGAGACGGCGGCCGAAGTGCGATATATGGAGGGCATTGGGGCCGATGCCGTGGGGATGTCTACGGTGCCCGAGGTGATTGCTGCTCGCTATCTTGGGCTTGAGGTCTTGGGCATCTCATGTATTACGAATATGGCAACCGGGATCGCCAAGGTCAAGCACGCGCATGAAGAGGTGGTGAAAACCGCCAATGCGGCGTCTGCCCGCTTCTGTCAGCTGGTCGCGGCAACCGTTCGGATTCTTGAGGAGGTCTGATATGGAATGCGTTGTTGAAATGCGTAATATCAGGAAGGAGTTTCCTGGAATTATTGCGAACGATGATATTACGCTGGAGCTTAGAAAGGGCGAGGTTCACGCTCTGCTTGGCGAGAACGGCGCAGGCAAATCGACCCTGATGAGTATTCTTTTTGGCCTGTATCAGCCTGATGCTGGACAGATCATGATTCGTGGCAAGGAAACCCGGATCGACAACCCGAATATTGCCAACGAGTTGGGGATTGGGATGGTGCACCAGCATTTCAAGTTGGTGCACAACTTCACTGTGACAGAAAACATCGTTCTTGGCATGGAGCCGCAGTCGGGCATGGTGCTTAGCCTGAATGGCGCGTCACAACGGATCAAAGCACTATCAGCGCAATATGGACTCAATGTTGAGCCGGATGCAAAGATCGAAGACATTTCAGTCGGGATGCAGCAGCGCGTCGAGATTTTGAAGATGCTCTATCGCAATGCCGAGGTGCTTATCTTTGATGAGCCAACCGCTGTTCTGACGCCACAGGAGATTCAGGACCTGATCCGGATCATGCGCCACCTGATCTGCGAAGGGAAATCAATTATCCTGATTACGCATAAGCTAAAGGAAATCAAAGCTGTTGCGGACCGTTGTACAGTTATTAGGCGCGGCAAATTCATCGGCACGGTGGATGTAAAAGATACCGATCAGGCGAAAATGGCCGAGATGATGGTCGGCCGACAGGTCTCTTTCAAGGTCGAGAAGGCGGCGCGCGAGCCGGGCAAAGTTATTCTCAAGATTGACAAGCTCCAGGTGAAAAATTCGCGCAAGGTGCTGGCGCTCAAGGATTTTTCGATTGAATTGCGCGCCGGTGAGATTCTTGGGGTCGCTGGCGTTGAAGGCAATGGCCAGACCGAGCTGATCGAGGCATTGACCGGCTTGCGCAAGGCCGAGTCGGGTAGTGTCCTTCTTGGCGGGAAAGAAATCTCCCTTCTTTCGATTCGCGAGCGTATTCAAAACGGCATGGCGCATATTCCGGAAGACCGCCAAAAGCGCGGGCTTGTTCTCGATTACTCCATTGAAGAAAACATGATTCTTGAAACGCATCGTGAAAAGCCGTTTTCAAGTAACGGGTTTCTTGATGCGGCAGCGATCCGTAGTCATGCCAATAAGCTGATCGAGGCGTTTGATGTGCGCTCCGGTGAAGGCGCAATTTCCAAGACGCGGGACATGTCCGGGGGCAACCAGCAAAAAGCGATTATCGCCCGTGAGTTCGACCTTGATCCGGAGCTTCTGATTGCCGTGCAGCCCACGCGTGGCCTCGATGTCGGAAGTATTGAATATATCCACAAGCGCCTGATTGAGCAGCGGGATTCGGGCAAGGCCGTACTCCTCGTTTCGCTCGAACTGGACGAAATTCTCGACTTGTCAGACCGGATTGCCGTGCTCAACAACGGCGAATTGATCGGTGTTGTCGATGCCGCCACGACCAATGAAAAGGAAGTCGGCTTGATGATGGCCGGCGTCAGAAAGGAGGCCGCGGCATGAAGCTACGAATCAATACGGAACTCCTTGTCGGCGTTATCGCCGTCATCCTCGGCTTGATCGCGGGCGCCATCCTGATGATGGCCACCGGCAACGATGCGATCGAAGGCTATCACTACCTCTTCGCCGGCGGCTTGATGAATCTGGAACGGGTAGGGAATACGCTGGCTATGGCCACGCCGCTGATTCTTACCGGGCTATCGGTTGCCTTTGCCTTTCGTACCGGTCTGTTCAATATCGGTACGCCCGGGCAGGTGCTAATTGGCGGGCTTGCGGCCACCATCGTCGGTTTGACCGTTGATCTGCCCAAGCCTTTGTTGCTCAGTCTGGCGATTGTTGTCGCTACCGCCGGTGGCGCAATCTGGGGAATCATTCCGGGCTTGCTCAAAGCGCGTTTCAATGTGCACGAGGTCGTTTCGGGCATCATGATGAACTGGATCGCGTACTGGATCACCTATTACATGGTTCCGGCCTATTTCAAGGGGAGTTATGAAACGGAATCGCGCCATATCCCCGAAGCGGCTTCTCTCAAGGTGCAGTGGCTGACTGACTTGTTCGCCGGGTCTTACATCAATCTCGGCCTTTTTATTGCGGCTATTTCGGTGATTTTCGTCGCGGTGGTTCTCGACCGGACCGTCCTCGGCTATCAGCTCAAAGCGGTCGGGTTTAATCGGCATGCCGCCGAATACGCGGGCATCAGCGTTAATCGCAATATTGTGCTTTCGATGATGATCGCCGGGGCTTTGTCCGGGCTCGGCGGAGCTGCTTTGTACACCGGCTATGCGACGTCGATCCAGATTGGTGTGATGCCCAGTCAAGGCTTTGACGGGATTGCGGTGGCCTTGTTGGGAGCTACTTCACCGATTGGGGTGGTTGGTGCAGGTTTGTTCTTCGGTTTGTTGCAGTCTGGCAAGGGCTTCATGAGTGCCATGACAGATATTCCTCCGGAAATCGGCGACACAATCATTGCCTGCATCATCTACTTTGCAGCAACCAGCGTCTTGATCCGCAATTTCATCAACGGCGTCAAGCGTCGTATCGCGAACAGGGGGCAATAAAATGTGGCATATCATCGTTAATATTTTTCCCTATGCCGTTGCTTTGGCCATGCCACTGCTGATTACTTCGCTCGGCGGCCTGTATAGCGAGCGTAGCGGCGTGGTCAATATCGGGCTGGAAGGCTTGATGGTCGTGGGCGGTTTCGCCAGCGCTGTTTGTGCGGTGAGCTTGTATCCGACTATGGGTAGTGGCGCGGTATGGGTCAGCCTCCTTGTCGCCATGGTCATCGGTGCGGTCTTTTCTTTGCTGCATGCGTTTGCCAGCGTCAGTCTGAATGCGAACCAGGTGATCAGCGGAACGGCGATCAACATGATTGCCGGCGCGGTGACGGTTTTCCTGGCGCGGACCTTTACCGGTTCCGGGAATATTCAGCTGACTCAAGGCATGCCGCGTTTCAACGTGCCCTTGCTTTCCGACATTCCCGTTATCGGGCCGTTGTTCTTCTTGCAGACTTACGGAACGACCTGGTTGATTTTGCTGCTTTTGGCGCTGGGTACCTTTGTTCTTTACAAAACCGCTTTTGGATTGCGTCTTCGTGCTTGCGGTGAGCACCCGCATGCCGCCGATGCGGCGGGGATCAGCGTGCATAAGGTGCGTTACGTGGCTGTAATGATTTCTGGCGCGCTGGCCGGTCTGGGCGGCGCAACGATATTGGTTACCTACTCTGGCGAATTCAATGGTTCTGTGGCGGGTATGGGGTTCTTGGCGCTGGCGGCTCTTATTTTTGGTCAGTGGAAGCCCATGGGTATTCTCGGGGCGACGTTCTTCTTCGGCTTTGCGGCCACGCTGGCCAATGCCTCACAAGCCGAGCCTTCGTTGCAGGTGATCCCCGAAGTCATCCTCAAGGTATTCCCTTATGTGGTGACCTTGCTGGCGCTGATCTTCTTCTCAAAAACAACGCAAGCGCCCCGCGCTGCGGGCGAACCCTTCGAAAAGGGCAAGCGTTAAATCTCTGCACAGGAGTTCATAAGCAATGAAGCTGAATCAATATATCGACCATACCGTTTTGAAAGCCACGGCGACAACGAGCGACGTGAGCCAGTTGTGCGCTGAAGCGAAAGCCCACGAGTTTTTCTCGGTCTGCATCAATTCGTCATGGGTGCCTTTGGCCAAGTCCCTGTTGGCAGGGTCGTCGGTCAAGGTGTGTTCTGTCGTGGGCTTTCCGCTTGGTGCTATGTCTTGCGCTGCGAAAGTGTTTGAAGCGAGCACTGCGGTTAGTGATGGCGCCGACGAAATCGACATGGTGATCAACGTTGGTTTGCTTAAGGACGGCCAGACCGAAGCCGTGCGCGACGAAATTCGCGCGATCAAGCAGGCCATTGGTACGCGGGTTCTCAAGGTGATCTTTGAGACCTGTTATTTGACAAATGAAGAGAAGGCGTTGGCCTGTAAGTTGTCGGTGGAGGCCGGAGCCGATTTCGTGAAAACCTCGACTGGCTTTGGCACGGGCGGGGCAACGCTTGAAGACGTTCGCTTGATGCTCGATACGGTGGCTGGCAGGGCCAAGGTGAAAGCTTCTGGTGGCGTCAAGGATGCCGAGGCAGCGATCAAGTTCATAGAAATGGGCGTAATGCGGCTTGGAACCAGTAACGGGATCAAAATCGTGGCCGGAGAGAGTGCCGGCGACGGGTACTAAATGAGGGGTATTAAATGAGTCTGTCAGTAAAAGAAGCGCCTGGTATTCGGCGCGTTTTCATCGTCGTGCTCGATAGCGCCGGTGTGGGTTTTCTGCCGGATGCCGGTGATTACGGCGATCTGGGGGCCAATACGCTGGGCCATATCGGCGAAGCGGTCGGCTTGTCGGTGCCGACCATGGAGTCCTTGGGGCTGGGAAAAATTATTCCGATCGGCGGTGTAAAGGCGGTCGAAAAGCCATTGGGTGCCTGGGGCAAGGCGGCTTCCTTGTCGAAGGGGAAGGATACGTCAGTTGGGCACTGGGAAATTGCCGGGCTGGTCACCGAAAAGGCCTTGCCAACTTTTCCCGGCGGTATTCCTGAGAGCGTCAGCGCGGCTTTTGAAGCAAAGATCGGCCGGAAAACCTTGGGCAACACCGTTGCCTCGGGAACCGAAATCCTCGTGCAATTTGGCGAAGAGCACGTGCGCACGGGCTTTCCCATCGTTTATACCTCCAGCGATTCGGTATTCCAGATCGCCGCGCATGAAGAGGTGGTCGGGCTGGAGAAGCTCTACGAGTGGTGCCAGATCGCCCGCGACATGCTTGATGTCGGGCGTGTCATTGCCCGGCCATTTGTCGGTAAAGATGGCGACTGGCAGCGCACGGCGCATCGTCACGATTACTCGTTGCTGCCGCCAGGGGTGACCATTCTTGACCGTCTGCTGGCGGCTGGGCAAAGCGTTGTCGGCGTTGGCAAAATTTCAGACATTTTTGCCGCGCGTGGCATCAGCAAGAACATCAAGATGCAGTCGAACAGTAACGGGATGGAGATCACCATCGATCTGGCGAAATCGCCGGGGAGCGGGCTGGTATTTACCAATCTCGTTGATTTCGACATGAAATTTGGCCATCGTCGGGACGTGCAGGGTTACAAGCAGGCGCTGGAAGACTTCGACGCGCAACTCCCGCGTTTGCTATCCGAGCTGCGCGAGGATGAACTGGTCATCATTACGGCCGATCATGGCTGTGATCCAATCTTCAAGGGCTTTGATCACACTCGCGAACACGTTCCTATTCTTGTCGCCGGACCCGCTGTAAAGCCCTGTGATCTTGGGGTTCGGGAGAGTTTTGGCGACATCGCGGCGACTGTCGCTGAACTGCTTCTTCACGAAAGCGATAAGGGTAGTTTCGCCAAACAAATTATTTAAGCCATTACCTAAGGACCAGAGATGCTATTGCCTCAGGAAATCATCCGCCACAAGCGGGATAAACAGGTACTGCCGACTGAAGAAATACAAGCCTTCGTTCGCGGCATTACTGATAACAGCGTGAGCGAGGCGCAAATCGCCGCCTTCGCCATGACCATCTTTCTGAATGGCATGAGCCGTGATGAATGTGTCGATCTGACCTTGTCCATGCGCGATTCTGGGCGGGTCATGGAGTGGAAGTCGCTTGATCTGGGCGGTCCGATCGTCGATAAACATTCCACGGGTGGTGTTGGCGATGTGGTTTCCTTGATGCTTGGCCCGATGTTCGCCGCCTGCGGGGGGTTCAACCCGATGATTTCCGGGCGCGGACTTGGTCATACCGGCGGTACGCTGGACAAATTGGGTACGATTCCCGGTTATAACCCTTTCCCCAGCCTGGAGTTGCTCCGTACAACGGTGCGCGAGGCGGGGACAGCCATTATTGGCCAGACCAACGATTTGGCGCCGGCCGACAAGCGCATCTACGCAGCACGTGATGTGACCGCTACCGTTGAATCGATCCCGCTGATCACCGCGTCGATTCTGTCGAAGAAGCTGGCGGGCGGGCTTGATGCGTTGGTGATGGACGTCAAGGTCGGTTCCGGCGCTTTTATGCCAACGCCGGAATTGTCGGTGGCGCTGGCCGAGTCGATTGTGGCCGTCGGAACGGGGGCTGGCCTTAACGTGAGTGCGTTGCTGACCGACATGAACCAGTCCTTGGCGCCTTGTGCGGGTAACGCGATTGAAGTGGTCTGTGCCATTGACTATCTGACCGGTAAATCGCGTCCAGCGCGTTTGCATGAAGTGACCATGGCACTGTGTTCCGAAGGCCTGCTTGCAAGCGGTTTGGCCAAGGACTTGAACGACGCTCGGCACAAACTTCAGGCAAGCCTTGATTCTGGCGCGGCGGTAGAACGTTTCTCGAAGATGGTCCGGCTGCTTGGCGGGCCGGGCGACCTTGTTGATAGACCTGATGCGTATCTTGAAAAAGCACCGATTGTCATCGATCTTCTGGCGTCGCGATCAGGCTTCGTCACGGCTTTCGATACCCGCGCCTTGGGCCTCGCTGTGCTTGCCTTGGGCGGTGGTCGTTTGCGCAGCGATCAGGTGATTGATCCGGCGGTTGGGTTTTCGTCGATTGTTGAAATGGGGTCGCGGATAGAAAGCGGCGAACCTTTGTTGCAAATTCATGCCCGTACTGCCGAAACGGCGGCGCTTGCCGCTGATATGGTAAAGAGCGCCATTGTTATTGAGGACCTGCAGCGTACTTTGCCGCCTTTGGTCTGGCAGAGAATCAGCGCCAAGGACTGCTCATGATCGATACCGAAACCCTGATTGAGCAGGCCCGTAAAGCGCGTGCAAAGGCCTATGCCCCCTATTCACACTTTCAGGTTGGCGCTGCGCTGGTCGCTCGTGACGGGAAGATCTATCACGGCTGCAATATCGAGAACGCTTCCTACGGACTGACCAATTGTGCAGAACGTACGGCGTTCTACAGCGCTTTGGCCGACGGGCAGAAGCCAGGCAATTTTACGCAGTTGGCTATCGTCGGCGAGACTGATGCTCCGATTGCCCCGTGCGGCGCGTGCAGACAAGTAATTTTTGAGCTTGGCGGCCCAAAGCTTGAGGTTATTCTGGCCAATATGGACAATTTGGTCGAAATAACGACCCCGGCGCAGCTTTTGCCGGGGGCTTTTTCCAGCAGTGACTTGTAGGCGTTCGGGAGTTGTCTGTTCCTGAGCGTTTGCAGGCTTGTTTCTGGGTTGCAGGACGGATATCTCGGTGTTTAGAAACTGCTTGACAGCCGAAATCTCTGGAATTAGTGTGTGAAAAGCTTTTCTCGGTGGTTAATTGTCGTATTTTCAACAATTTGGAGGTTACTGATGAACAAGAAAGCTCTGATATCCGCATTGATGGCCTTTGGCGCACTGGCGTTTACGCCGCTGGCCGCATCCGCCGCACCGTTCAAGGTCGGGATGGTGACCGATGCCGGGACTATTGACGATAAATCATTCAACCAGGGTACCTGGGAGGGTATTCAAAAGGCGAGCAAGGATTTTGGCATAAAATCGAAGTATCTCAAGCCGACAGGCACGACCGAGGCCGATTATGTTAAGGAAATCAGTAATCTGAACGATGCCGGATTTGGCCTGATTATTACCCCGGGCTTCAAGTTCGAGTCGGCGATTCTTGTGTCTCAGGATAAATATCCGAAGACCAAGTTTGTCCTGATTGATGGCAAGCCGAATAACGGGAAATACGATGCTACGCGCCAGGAAAAGGTTGGCCCCAATACGGTTTCCATCTTTTTTTCTGAGCATGAGTCTGGTTTCCTTGCCGGTGTCGCTGCGGCCTTGCAGCTAGAAAGCGCCGATTTCGGATTCGTCGGTGGCATGGAAATTCCGCCGGTGCAAAAATTTAACTGGGGCTTCCAGCAGGGTGTGGCTTATGCCAACAAGAATTTGGCCACCAAGATTAGCCTGAAACCCGAAAACGTGATCTATCAGGGTACCTTCAGCGATGTGGCTGCCGGTCAGCAATTGGCGGCGCAAATGTATGACCGCGGCGTCAAGGTCATCTTCGCCGCTGCCGGCGGTGTTGGCGTTGGCGTGATCAATGAAGCCAAGACACGTGCCACTAAAGGCGTTTGGGTTGTTGGGGTTGATAGTGACCAGTATGGACAGGGAGTCTACTCCGGCAACAAATCAGTCATTTTGACCTCGGCTTTGAAGCGTGTTGATTCGGCTACGTACGACATGATCAAGGCAGAGAATGATGGCAAATTCCCTGGCGGCCAGACGCTGGTTTTCGATGCCAAGAAAAACGGCGTAGGGATCCCGGCAACGAATCCTAATCTGAAGCCTGAAGTCACCAAGAAGGTTGCTGAAGTCCTCGATCAGTTGAAGGCCGGTAAAATCGTTGTATCAGCCGAGAAGGGCGATCTGATCAAGTAACTCGAACTTGATTTGACGAAGCTGGTAAATCGCCCCGCCGTTACTATCGGTGGGGCGATTTCTTTTCAGAAGCTGAGCGTAGCACTGGTTCGGCACGATCGGTAGGAGTGGTGCCTTCACCTACAGAGGGGTATGTCCAAGAAAGCGCGAGTCGAAATCGCAATGATGGCGCCGGAGCGGCTTACCTCTGGCTCAGGGGTAAAACACATAGAGGCGATAGCCCGCTGCGCTGACTTCGCTTGCTTCAATCCAAAGACGAACAGTGATTTCTGATTTCGCTTTGAACGGTTTGTCGGCCGGCATCCCCTCTGGAAGGAATTCTTCAGGTAGGAAAACTTTGCGCGCTATGGCCGCGTCGGATGTGTCGGTCAGCGAGAGTTCGAGCGAAGGGTAAGCTTGTTCGTAAGCGGCGCGGTTGCGTAGTGTGGCGTTCAGAACAAGAAGGTTGCCTCGTGCCGGGTCGGCTTGCAGGTCAGATTGTTCGATGCTGACCAATTCGACGTGGCGCGGCAAAGGGATGTTCGTTTTAAACGCTTGGCTGTAGGCCTGGAGTAGCGGACGCAGACCAGGAACGGCAATCGCAATTTCGCTGCGAAAACGGAATGTGATTTGTCCGGCGAGTACGACTAAAAGCAGGAAGGCGACAAGTACAAAAGGCCAGCGGGTGTTTTTTTCTTCGGGCAGTGCAAGCGGTGCGGCGATGACGCCCTCGGACCATTTGCTGTAGCCGGGAATTTCGGTGGTCTCACGGGGCAGAATCAGTCCGGTTACTTTGCCGAGTTCCTGCATTTCGGCTTCGCTTAATGGTTCTTCTTCTTCAGCGGTCGGTTCTTCCGCAATAACTTCTTCTGGAACTTCGGGCGCTTCATTTGTTGTGGGCCCGATGGTATCCATTTCGTCGAAATCGTGCGCCAAACCGGACGTTTCCAGAGGCGGTTCATCCTCTATCGAAGGCGGCTCTACAACTTGCGCCACGGGCTTGGCCTGTGAAGCTTGCAGTGGAGCGGGCTGTGGGGTGGGCGTCGGAGCCGTTGTCTGTATGGGAGCGGCATCAGACTCGTCAAGCAGATTGTCGAGTACATTGAACACGATTTGACACTGCCCACAGCGCACCTTCCCGGCACGCGCTTTTAACTGCTCCGCGGTGAAGCGGAAGATGGTCTGGCAGCCGGGGCAGCGCGTTCTCATGCTTAGGCTTTGATGCCCGCAAGACATACCCAGCCGTCGCGACTATCGGCAACGCTGAGCGCAACGTAGGGCGAGTAGGCTTCGATCAGATCATCCGACTGTTCTGTAAGGATGCCGGAAAGCGCGAGACGTCCGCCCGGTCGCACATGGGCGCAAATCGCGGGCGCTAAGGCCTTGAGCGGATTGGAGAGGATGTTTGCCACCACAATATCGAACTGACCCTTGATTTCCTTGGTTGAATCTTCGAAACGTGCGCTGACGGTGTTGAGCTCTGCATTGCTTTTTGCGGCACTAACCGCCTGCAAATCAATATCTACGCCGAGAACCTCTTTGGCGTCGAGCTTGGCTGCAGCGATGGCGAGAATACCAGAGCCGCAACCATAATCAAGAATCGAGATATCGGTGCTTACGGTTCGTTCAAGCCATTCGAGGCACAAGCGGGTTGTCGGGTGAGAGCCCGTGCCAAAAGCCATGCCTGGATCGAGCACAAGAACAATGGCTTCGGGATCCGGTGCAACGTGCCAGGACGGAACGATCCACAGCCGGTCGGATACCCGGATGGGGTCGAACTGAGACTGCGTTAATTGCACCCAATTCTGCTCGGCAACTTCTTCCTGACTGAAGGATGGGATGTCGACCAGACCGGCCAGTGGCGCGCAGGCAGCAACGAGCGCGCTTGCGTCCGCTCCTGCTTCTAGCAGCGCGATCACGCGGGATCTATCCCACCCCGGTGTGGTGACCGAGCCTGGTTCCCCGAACTGAGGCGTCTCGGCTGCGGTGCCGGCATCGGCATCCTCAATGCTAGCCGAGAGTGCGCCTGCCTCAAGCAGGGCATCAGCCAGCGCTTCGGCGTGCTGACAGTCGGTTTCGATGGCGATGGAAAGCCAGGTCATAGTATTCCCACTCAATCGTCCCTTTTGACTTCGTTTCTTGCAGCAAGTCGTTTTTCAAGGTAGTGAATGTTCATTCCGCCTTTGATGAATCCGGCGTCGTACATCAACTCCTGATGCAGGGCAATGTTAGTCTTGATGCCGTCGATGCTCATTTCGGAAAGGGCGATTCGCATTCGGCGAATGGCCTGATCGCGAGTGTCACCGTAGGCGATGAGTTTGGCCACCATTGAATCATAGTGCTGTGGAACAGTGTAGCCTTGATAAATGTGTGAATCGACACGAATTCCAGGGCCGCCGGGCGGGTGATAGGCGGTTATCTTGCCGGGAAATGGCACGAACGTGAACGGATCTTCGGCGTTTATGCGGCATTCGATGGCATGCCCGCGGAAATTCAGGTCGCGCTGCCGGAAGCTAAGTTTTTCGCCAGCGGCGATCCGGATCTGCTCTTGCACCAGATCAACCCCGGTAATCATTTCGGTAACCGGGTGTTCTACCTGAATACGCGTGTTCATTTCGATGAAATAGAACTCGCCGTTTTCGTAAAGAAATTCGAAAGTTCCAGCGCCGCGATAGTTGATCTTCCGGCATGCTTCTGCACACCGCTCGCCGATGCGGGCGATGTGGCGTGGAGCAATGCCAGGAGCAGGCGCCTCTTCAAGAACCTTTTGATGGCGCCGCTGCATCGAGCAGTCGCGTTCGCCAAGATAGACCGCGTTGCGGAAACTGTCGGCCAGTACCTGAATCTCGACGTGGCGAGGATTCTCCAGGTACTTTTCCATATAGACGGCAGGGTTACCGAAAAAACTGAGGGCTTCGGAGCGCGTCAGCGTTACGGCATTAATCAGCGCGGCTTCGGTATTCACCACGCGCATTCCGCGTCCACCGCCACCGCCTGCAGCTTTGATGATCACCGGGTAACCGATGGCCTTTGCCGTTCTGATGATTTCTTTCGGGTCTTCGGGCAACTCGCCTTCCGAACCGGGAACGCAGGGAACGCCGGCGACTTTCATTGCGTCCTTGGCCGAGACCTTATCACCCATCAGCCGAATGGTTTCCGCGCGCGGGCCGATGAAAACGAAGCCTGACGATTCAATGCGCTCGGCAAAGTCGGCGTTTTCCGACAAAAAACCATAGCCGGGGTGGATCGCCTCGGCATCGGTTACCTCGGCCGCCGAGATAATCGCAGGCACGTTCAGGTAGCTTTGGCTTGAGGGGGCTGGACCGATACAAACCGACTCGTCGGCCAGCTTTACGTATTTTGCTTCGCGGTCGGCTTCTGAGTGCACAACAACGGTTTTGATGCCCATTTCGCGGCAGGCTCGCTGAATACGCAGGGCAATTTCGCCGCGATTGGCGATGAGGACTTTCCCGAACATGGCGGAATGCCTCCTTTAGCCGATGATGAACAGAGGTTCGCCGTATTCAACAGGCTGGCCGTTTTCAACCAGAATTGCTTTGACGGTTCCGGAGACTTCAGCATTGATTTCGTTGAGCAGCTTCATTGCTTCGACGATACATAAAGCGTCGCCAACTTTGATTGTGCTGCCAAGCTCCACAAAAGGTTCCGAGCCTGGGCTGGCAGACCGATAGAACGTGCCAACCATTGGCGATTTGACCACGTTGCCTTCGGGTTCCTCGTCGTATTCGTCGTCCTCATCATCTGCGGCCTGTTTCTTAGTGGTGGCAGGAGGAGGTGCCATTGGAGCGGCTTGCTGAGGGTAGGCGTAAACTGGTGGGGAGGCTGCAAACGCGGTGTTCTTTACGATGCGAACCTTCTCTTCGCCCTCGGTGACTTCCAATTCAGCGATTCCAGATTCCTCGACTAAGTCGATCAGCTTTTTAAGTTTTCGTAAATCCACGATTTCTCCTTCTCGAGTAACTTGGCCGCCGACGCACAAAAAAGATGTCTGGCGAGCGCATTGGGTTGCAGCTAATAGGGGTGCGGCATTGGTTCGAAGAGTCAGTTCACGATGACGTTTTTCGCTTCATCATGCCTGCAGTTTGCAGTAAATAGAAGCACTTTGTCCAGTTGTAGTGATTTATCGGCTTGTGATTTTGTGCAGTAATGTATCAAGTTCCTGTTCGGAAACGCGGCCCAGACGGGTTAGCCGGGGTTCGCCTTTGGGGTCGATAACCACCGTATAGGGCAAAGCGAGGCGGGAATTGCCAAGCTGACGACTGAGTTCGGCGCCTTTTTCCTCGGCAATAAAAAGCGGATACGAAACGTGGTTCTGTTTTGCGTAATTGAGGATGTTATCAGACGTATCCAGAGCAATGCCGACAAATTGGACACCATTCGGTGCATATTTTCCTTGTAAGCGAGAAAATGCGGGGATTTCTTGTCGGCAGGGCGGGCACCAAGTCGCCCAGAAATTAATGACCAGAGTCTTTCCTTTCCACTGGGCAAACGCCTCGGGATTTCCTCTTGCATCAGTCAGGCGAGTGGCAAAAACTTGCGTAACGGCATCTGGCGCCAGCACTGGTTCAGCTGTTCGTGTTTCTTGCGCCATCATCCTGGTGATGACGCCGGCGGC
>RRZT012302532.1_pt1 | contig 14906 bp, 10 predicted proteins | sample 2165551 | NCBI WGS metagenome assembly RRZT01 (sample SAMN10456910, study PRJNA506462) | wastewater metagenome | biome: wastewater; feature: sludge; material: wastewater sludge; isolation source: wastewater sludge with Escherichia coli K12::gfp cells carrying plasmid... | place: USA: Moscow, Idaho... | reverse complement strand
CTTCAGCAGGGCGGCATCGGCGGGGGCCGGGCCGTAGCGCAGCCGGGCGTAGTCGGCGGCGATGGGGGCGAGCCCGGCGGCGGCTTCGGGCGCCTCGCGGGCGAGACGGCTGGCGTAGTTGCTGGGGCCTTCCCAGGCCTGGCGTGGGTGGCCGGCCGCGGCGAGCCGGCGGCATACCCGCAACCAGCTGCGGTCGATCGCGTCGGTGGTGCTCACGCGGCGCAGGGCCCACAGGGTCAGGCCGCCCATCACGACGGCGCAGCCGCCGGCCATCAGTGCGATGAGGCTCTGCCAGCCGGTGTCGCCGAAGCCCAGGCTGGCGACGAGCTCCCGCTGGCGGGCCGGATTGTACCCGAGAACCCACTGGTTCCAGCGGTTGTTCACGGCGTCCATGCGGTCGCGCAGGGCGCGCAGCCAGGGCAGATCGCTGCGAGCCAGCAAGGGCAGCCGGGCCGAGCCGGGCAGGGCCGCGGCGAGGCCTCCGTCGATACGCCGGGGGGCGCTGGCGGCGGTCGGGTCGACCCGCAGCCAGCCCTTTGTTGCCAGCCACACCTCGGCCCAGGCGTGGGCGTCGGATTGGCGGACGACGAGGGTGCCATCGACCGGGTTGATCTCGCCCCCCTGGTAGCCGGTGACGACCCGCGCCGGGACGCCGGCGGCCCGCATCGTGACGACGAAGGCAGCAGCGAAGTGCTCGCAGAAGCCCTGCCGGGTGTCGAACAGGAAGCTGTCCACGTCGTCCCGGCCGAGCGGGGCGGGCGTCAGGGTGTAGGCCAGCCGGCTGTCGCGGAAGTGGCGGATCGCCAGGGCGGGGATGTCGTCGGCACGCCCGGCGGCGGCGCGCAGTTGCTCGCCGAGGGCGCGGGTGCGCGGGTTGAAGCCGGGCGGCAGCTTGAGTGCTTCCTGGAGGGTGCGTGGGTTCTCGTCGAGCCCGACCGGCGTGGCCGGGTGGGCGACCAGTTCGAGGCGCAGCCGGCTGCGCACGGGCTCGCGGGAGAGCAGCCGGAAGTCGTCGCCGTAAGCCAGGCCGGCCGCCGGGCCGGGGAAGTCGAGGGCCAGCAGCCAGTGCTGGTTGTGGGGCTCGAGGGTGAGCGTGTAGGGGTAGGCGGGGCCGCTGCTCCGGTAGAAGGGCTGGCCGTGCCGGCGGCTCGGGCCGGGGCGCCAGGTCCGGCCGTCGAAGCGGGTCAGCACGGGGCCGCGCCAGTAGCGCTCGGCCGGCGGCGGCGGGTCGCCCTCGAAGGCGGCGCGGAAGGCGATCTCGGCAGATTCGCTGACCCGTGCGATGTCCCCCGGTGCCATGTTGTCGGAGAGCCCGCTGACGGCGCTGTAGGCGTCGGCCGGCAGCCCCCACAGGGGGCCCTGGACCCGCGGGAACAGCAGGAACAGCACCAGCATCAGGGGCAGGGCCTGGAGAAGCAGGCGGAGCGCGGCCAGGGCGCGCGGGGCGACGGCTTCGGCGCGGCCCTGCAGCGCCAGCAGCGTGCCGATGCTGGCGAGGGTGCCGAGCAGCGCGAGTGCCGCGATGGCCATGTCCTGCTGGTAGAGAAACTGCCCGAGCTGCATGAAGAGGCTCAGCAGGACCGCCGCCCGGGCGTCGCGCAGGCTGTCGGTCTCGAGCAGCTTCAGGCTGAGCAGGCCGGCGAGCAGCGCGATGCCGGGCTCCTTGCCGAAGAAGTGGTGGAACTCCAGCAACACGGAGCCGACCACACCCGCCGCCAGCACGACGAGCAGCGTACGCGGCGGCAGGCGGCTGCCGCGCTGGGCGATGAGGCCCCGCCAGACGAGCAGCAGCGCACACAGGGCGCTGATGGCCGGCGGCAGGTGGCCGGCATGGGGGGCAAGGGTGAGCGCCGCGCCGGCCAGCAGCCAGCCGACCTGATCACGACGCAGGCTGGGCATGGGCGGTGGGCAGTCCGAAAAGGGCGAGGGCGGCGAGGCAGGCGTGGCGGTGGGCGCTGCCCGTTGCCGGCGGGAGCTCGACGCCCGGCAGGCGCAGGCCGTATTCGAGGCCGGCGGCGTCGGCATCGACGACCCAGCGGGTGAGCCGCGAGAGGCGGGCTTCGATGCCCGCGCCGGGCGGCAGGTGCTGCCAGTCTAGCCAGACTCGCTGGCTGCCGCCGCCATCGAACTCCTTGGTGCGCCAGGGGCCGCCGCGGGCGACGCTCTTCCAGGCGACGTGGCGGGGCGAGTCGCTCGTCTGGTGATGGCGCAGCCCGGCGAAGTCGTCGCGGCCGCGTCCGTGGGCGGTGCTGCCGGGGTGGTCGTCGCCGTCGTGGTGCAGGGGTGGGGCATCGGCCGCCGGCGTGGGGTAGACCAGGCAGCGCTGGTCGGGCTGGAACAGGCTCCAGGCCCGGATGAGGCCGAGGGGGTGGCGGGTTTCCAGGTGCAGGCGTGGCAGCTGCAGCCAGCCGCGCTGACGGGTCGGGATCGCGACGAAATGCACGGCGCCGGCCTGCGGGGCGATGTCGAAGCCGTCATCGCCGGGCGCGCCACCGCCGGGCCACAGCTGGAGGCCGAGCCGGGGGCGGCGCCCCGGGTTGTGGAACTGCACGCCGAAGCGGGCCGCCTCGCCACAGAACACCGCCGCGCTGCGCCCGGGGCTCACGGTGAGATTCACCAGGTTGCGAAAGGCGTGGTGGATGCTCACCCAGGCGACGCCGCCGATCAGGAAGGTCAGCGCGAAGCCGAGGCTGAGGGTGTAGTTGATGGAGGCCAGCAGCATCACCAGAAGTGTTAGCGCGAGGGCCAGCCCGAAGCCGGTGGGGAGCACGAAGATCCGCCGCTGCCCGAGGGTGATCGGCCCGGCCTCTGGCCCGCCGACCCGGAACAGCCAGCGCTGGAGGCGTGCCTTGATGGCCGTGACGATGTCGGCCCGGCGTGTCGTCATGGCAGCGGCACGGCCTCGACGAGCCGACGGACGAGGGCGTCTGGCCCCTGCGGGGCGTCGCCGGTGGCGCGCAGGCGGTGGCCGGCCACCGCGGGCAGCACGGCCTGCACGTCTTCCGGCAGGACGTGATCGCGCCCTCCGAGCAGCGCCCAGGCCCGCGCCGCGGCGAGCAGGCCGAGCCCGGCCCGGGGCGAGAGGCCGAGGGCAAAGCCGGTGCCCTCGCGACTGTGCTCGAGCAGTGCCTGGACGTAATCAAGCAGCCGCGGCCCGGCGTGGATGTGGCGGGTGGCCTCGAAGAGGCTGTCGAGCTCGCCGGCCTGGAGCTCGGCGGGCAGGCGGGCGACGAGTTCGCGGCGGTCCTCGCCGGCCAGCAGGGCGCGCTCGGCGGCGCGGTCGGGGTAGCCGAGCGAGATGCGCATCAGGAAGCGGTCGAGCTGGCTCTCGGGGAGCGGGAAGGTGCCGATCTGGTCGGCCGGGTTCTGGGTGGCGATCACGAAGAAGGGTTCGGGCAGGCGCCAGGTCTGGCCCTCGGCGCTGATCTGGCGCTCCTCCATGGCTTCGAGCAGGGCGCTCTGGGCCTTCGGGGTGGCGCGGTTGATCTCGTCGGCAAGAAGCAGCTGGGCAAACACCGGGCCCGGATGGAAGCGGAAGCTGGCGTCGCGCTGGTCGAAGATGGACACCCCGATGATGTCGGCCGGCAGCATGTCGCTGGTGAACTGGATGCGCTGGAACTGCAGGCCGAGGAGGCGCGCGAGGACGTGGGCGAGGGTGGTCTTGCCGACGCCGGGGATGTCCTCGATGAGGAGGTGGCCGCGGGCGAGGATGCAGGCCAGGGCGAGGCGCACGGCATGCTCCTTGCCGAGGATGATGCGGCTGGCAGCCTCGGTGAGGCGGCGGGCGATACGGCTTGGCATGTCTTGGGCTTTTTTCGGAGTCGGGTTAGGCGGATAATGATTCCACAATAGGAGGCCCGGCAGAGACACGCCGGAGTGGTTTCGCGCTGCATTGGAACCCTGAGGGGCGGTGGCGTTCGCCGCAAGCCGCAATAATCAACGCATCAATGTCTCGGAAGAGGGCAGGGAGAGTAGTTTATGACGAGTACGGCATTCATCACGCACCGAGATTGCTGGCTGCATAACATGGGGGAGCATCACCCGGAGTCGCCGGAGCGCCTGGCGGCCATCAACGACCGCTTGATTGCGGCGGGGCTGGACATGTACCTGTCGTTCCACGACGCGCCGCTGGCGACGGTGGAGCAGCTCTCCCGGGCGCATCCGCGGGAGCACGTCGAGGAGATCCTGGCGAGTGTGCCAGAGAGCGGCATCCGTCACCTCGATCCCGATACCGCAATGAGCCCCGGCACCATGAAGGCTGCCCTGCGCTCTGCCGGCGCCGGCGTGCTGGCGACCGACCTGGTGCTGTCCGGTGAGGTCGAGAACGCCTTCTGCGCGATCCGTCCGCCTGGCCATCACGCCGAAGCGGCCAAGGCGATGGGCTTCTGCTTCTTCAACAATGTGGCTGTGGCCGCCCGGCACGCCCTCGAAGAGCATGGCCTCAAGCGCATCGCGGTGGTCGATTTCGATGTTCACCATGGCAATGGCACCGAGGACATCTTCAAGGACGACCCTCGCGTGCTGATGGTCAGCATCTTCCAGCATCCGTTCTATCCGTACAGCGGCGCCGACAACCCGGCTCCCAACATGGTCAATGTGCCGATCAAGGCCGGCTCGCGGGGCGACGTGTTCCGGGAGATCGTCACCGACATCTGGATGCCGGCCCTGCGCAACCATGCGCCCGAGATGATCTTCATCTCGGCGGGTTTCGACGCCCACTACGAGGATGACATGGGCTCCCTGGGCCTGGTCGAGGCCGACTACATGTGGGCCACCGAGCAGCTCAAGAAGGTGGCCGCCGAGTCGTCGGGCCGGCGCATCGTGTCGATGCTCGAAGGCGGCTATTCCCTGTCGTCGCTGGCCCGCAGCGTCGTGGCCCACATCAAGACCCTGGCCGATCTGTAGGCTTTTCTGCTGTCTTGTCACCGCGATGCCCCGCTCCGGCGGGGCTTTTCGTAACAGTCATTTGCGCCCGGCTAGCCTTCGGGAAGTGATTCGGTACAATAGTGATCTTTCCATCAATTTCCGACAGCCCATGATTACCGGTTCGATTGTCGCCATCGTCACGCCGATGCAAGAAGATGGCAGCCTGGATCTGCCCCGCTTCCGCAGCCTCATCGACTTTCACATCCAGGAAGGTACCGACGGTATCGTCGTGGTCGGCACCACCGGCGAGTCCCCCACGGTTAACGTGGAAGAGCACTGCGAACTGATTCGTGTGGCGGTCGAGCACTCGGCCGGTCGCATTCCGGTGATCGCCGGCACGGGCGCGAACTCCACCAGCGAGGCCATCGAGCTCACCGAGTTCTCCCGCAAGGCGGGTGCGGTGGCTGGCCTGTCGGTCGTGCCTTACTACAATCGCCCGACCCAGGAAGGCATGTATCGGCATTTCCGGACCATCGCCGAGGCGAGCCCCCTGCCGATGATCCTGTACAACGTGCCGGGCCGCACCGTGGCGGACCTGTCCAACGACACCGCGCTGCGCCTTGCCGAAGTCCCGAACATCATCGGCATCAAGGACGCCACCGGCAACATCGACCGCGCCTGCGATCTCGTTGCCCGGGCCCCCAAGGGTTTCGCCCTTTACACCGGCGACGACATGACGGCGATGGCCTTCATCATGCTGGGCGGCCACGGCACCATCTCGGTCACCGCCAACGTGGCGCCGCGTCTGATGCACGAGCTGTGCGTCGCGGCAGCCAAAGGCGACGGCCTGCTGGCGCGGGAAATCAACGCGAAGCTCGTCGGCCTGCACCGCCACCTGTTCTGCGAGGCCAACCCGATTCCGGTCAAGTGGGCCGTTGAGCAGATGGGCCTGATCGGCGGCCACATCCGCCTGCCGCTCACCCCGTTGTCCGAATCCTGCCAGCCGCGGGTGCTCGAAGCCCTGCGCCAGGCGGGTATCGAAGTTTGACGCAGTTTGAGTTACTGAGTTTGTCTTTCCCACCCCGAGGGTCACGCATGCAAAGCCGAAAGCTGACATCCGGTGCGGCGGTCGTTGTCTCGATCGCCCTGGCCGGGTGTTCCGGTTCCTTGCTGGAATCCAAGAAAATCGACTACAAGAGTGCGGCCGCCACCGCCGCGCTGCCCTCCCTGGAAGTCCCTCCCGACCTCACGACGCCCACAGCCGACAGTCGTTACGCGGTTCCGGACGTCAGCCCCAGGGGCTCAGCCACCTTCTCCGCCTATAGTGCCGAGCGGGGTGGCCAGGCGGCTGTTGCCAGCCCGGTGGCAGCCCAGCCGGTCGTCGTGGCGCCACAGTCGGCAGACAAGATGCGCGTGGAACGCTCGGGTTCCCAGCGTTGGCTCGTCGTCCAGGGTTCCGCTGAAAAGCTGTGGCCCCAGATGCGGGAGTTCTGGCAGGAGAATGGCTTCATCCTGAGCGTGGATCGGCCCGAGATCGGTGTGATGGAAACCGATTGGGCCGAGAACCGCGCCAAGATCAACAACGACGTCATCCGCCGAACCCTCGGCAAGGTGCTCGACAGCCTTTACTCGACGCCGGAGCGCGACAAGTTCCGCACCCGCTTCGAGACGGGCGCTGAGGCCGGTCAGGTGGAGATCTACATCAGCCACCGCGGCATGATGGAAATCTACCCGGATGAAGCCAAGAACCGCACCATCTGGCAGCCGCGCCCTGCTGATCCCGATCTCGAAGCCGAGTTTCTGCAGCGCCTGATGATTCATCTCGGTGCCGACGAGGCGCGCGCCAAAGCGCAGATCGCCGCGCAGCCGAAGGCCGAAAAGGCACGCCTCCAGGGCGCTTCGGGCGGCGTTTCGGCCTTGCAGCTCGAAGAAGGCTTCGATCGCTCCTGGCGCCGCGTTGGCCTTGCCCTTGACCGGGTGGGTTTCACCGTCGAAGACAGGGATCGCTCCCAGGGGCTGTATTACGTTCGCTACGTGGACCCGGAAGCCGACGTCAAGAAGAAGGACGACGAAGGCATCCTCTCCAAGCTCGCTTTCTGGCGCAGCAACAAGCCGGCAGTGCAGGCCGGCAGCCAGTATCGGATCTACGTCAAGGCGGCCGATAGCACTTCTTCCGTGCAGGTGCTCACCCGTGAGGGGGGGGTGGATACGTCCGATTCGGCCCGCAAGATCCTCGGCTTGTTGCACCAGGAGCTGAAGTAGCGTTCCAGCCTTGAGTGGAGCTTCATGCAAGAAACGCCGGTATGTCCGGCGTTTTTTTACCCTTGCAGGCGGCAGACCTTGCGGATGCTGCACACGTAAAAAAAGCCAACCCGAGGGTTGGCTTTTTCGACGCAGGAAGAATTACTTCTTCTCGGCGGTCGCAGCGGCAGCAGCAGCGTTTTCAGCGGTGTTGCCAGTGGCGGCCGGAGCAGCGGCTTCAGCGGGCTTGGCATCGGCGGCCGGAGCGGCAGCTTCAGCGGGCTTGGCATCAGCAGCCGGGGCGGCGGCCGGAGCTTCGGCGGGCTTGGCTTCAGCGGCGGGAGCAGCCGGAGCGGCCGGGGCAGCGGCGGGGGCCGGAGCTTCAACGGGCTTCGGCTCTTCCTTCTTGCCGCAGGCGGTAACAGCGAGTGCAACGAGAGCAGCAACCAGGAGAGATTGTTTCATTGTTGGTTTCCCTTATCGATAAATGATTTACAGCAATGATATTCAGCAGCAATCAGGTGGGGAACCCGATTCGCGCAAGATCATATCACGGACGAAGTGCTTGAATAAAGACATTGTTGCGTTGCCGCAACAGGCCGAATCCCGCGAGATCCAGGGGCTTCGGACAGTTGTTTAGTCCATTAAATCGTCTGATACGTGAGCAAATCCGCAGCAGTACCAGTCGTAGAGTAGCGCGGTGCCTTCTTCGGACAGGCCCGCGATGGAATCGAGCCGGCGGCGGTCGGCGAATCCTTGCAGGATGGCCTGATCGCAGGGCTCTACATGGACCGGTTCCCCGTTCAGGAAAAACTGGCCTTCGGTGAATAGCAGGAGGCTCCTGGGGTCGAGGGAGATCCCTTCGGCGCAGGCATCGAGAAAATCGTCGTGCTCGAGGGGTTCGTCCGGCGAGTCGAAGAAGATGTGGGCCTTGGGCTCGGTGAGGTAGGCGCCGAGGAAGCGACGCACGTCGTCGCGGCTCCAGGTGATCCGCCTGAGGGATTCGGCGACCCGATCGACCATGGCGTCACCGATCTCGGCGGAATTGGCCTGGCGGCGCAGGTCGGGGTCGGTGTAGATGCCGTCGAGCTGGATGGCCTCCTGCAGGTAGCCCAGAAACTGCTGGGCGAGCTCCTGATAGGTGGGCGAGCGGAAGCCGATGGAGTAGGTGGTGCACTCGCCGATCGCGATCCCGTTGTGGGCCCATTGGGGGGGCAGATAGAGCATGTCGCCCGGGTTGAGAACCCAGTCGTGCACCGGCCGGAAATCCTGGAGGATCTTGAGCGGGGCATCCTCGATCAGGCTGCGGTCGTCCTGGTCGCTCAGCAGCCAGCGGCGCTGGCCGATACCCTGCAGCAGGAAGACGTCGTAGTTGTCGAAATGGGGGCCGACGCCTCCGCCATCGACGGCATAGCTCACCATCAGATCGTCGAGGCGCGCCTGGGGGATGAAGTCGAAACGGTGGAGGAGCGCATCACCGTCGGGGCAGAACAGGTTGAGGCCCTGCACCAGGACCGTCCAGGGGCGCTTCTTGTTGCGCAGGTCGGCGGCCTTCTGGGGGCCGCGGATGACCTCCCAGTCGTGGTTGTCGTGGGTGACGTAACGCGACTCGACGTCCGGGTCGCGGGCGAGTTGAAAGATTTCTTCACGGGTGACGACACCGGTGAAGCCGGGAACCGCCTGGCGAACGAGGAGCGGTTTCTTTTGCCAGTATTCGGCGAGGAATTCCTCGGCCGAAAGGCCGCCAAGAAGAGTATTTGTCATGGCGGCATTATAGCGCCTTGCCTTGCAATGCCCTGTCCGCTCGCTAAAATGGCGCCCTTCCTTTACCGACGCCGATCATGCGTGACGCTCCTCCCATCCGCGAAGCCTTTGTCGAATCCCTGGACCACGAGGGGCGGGGCGTCAGCCGCGTCGACGGCAAGACGATCTTCATCGAAGGCGCGTTGCCGGGCGAGCGGGTAAGTTTTGCGCCCTACAAGGTCAAGCCGAACTACGAGCAGGCCGAGGTCGTGCGCGTGCTCGAGGCGAGCGCCCAGCGTGTCGAGCCGGCCTGCGAGTACTTTGGTGTTTGCGGCGGTTGCAGCATGCAGCACCTGGAGCCCTCGGCCCAGGTGGCGGCCAAGCAGCGGGTGCTCGAGAACGCGCTGTGGCATATCGGGCGGGTCCGGCCGGAGGTGCTCTATCCGGCCATCGTCGGCCCCTCCTGGGGATATCGCTACCGGGCGCGCCTCACCGTGCGCCAGGTGCCGAGCAAGGGCGGTATCCTGATCGGCTTCCACGAGCGGCGCAGCAGTTACATCTCGGACATGCGGCGCTGCCCGATTCTCCCGCCCCATGTCTCGGCGCTGTTGCCGGGTTTGCATGAACTGGTGGGCGCGCTGTCGATTCCCGACCGCGTCCCGCAGATCGAGGTGGCGGTGGGCGAGGGGATTACCGTGCTGGTGTTCCGCCACCTGTTGCCGTTCTCGAAGAAGGATGAGGCGCTCCTGCGCGCCTTTGGCGAGAGCGCCGGCGTGCAGATCTGGCTGCAGCTGACGGGTCCGGATTCATGCCGGCGCCTGCATCCGGCCGATGCACCGGGCCTTGCTTACACGTTGCCCGAGTTCGGGGTGTCGATGGCCTTCAGGCCCACCGATTTCACTCAGGTCAATATGGGCATCAACCGCCTGTTGATGCGCCGCTCGATGCAGCTGCTCGATCCGCAGCCGGGCGAGCGCATCGCCGACCTGTTCTGCGGTCTGGGCAACTTCAGCTTGCCGATTGCCAAGTTGGGCGCCCATGTGGTCGGGGTCGAGGGGAGTGATGCGCTGGTGCGGCGGGCCGCCGAAAACGCCGCAGCCAACGGGCTCGCCGGTAACAGCGAGTTCCATGCGGCCAACCTCTTCGAAGCGACGGAAGACAGCATCGCCGCCCTGGGCCGGCTCGACAAGATGCTGATCGACCCACCCCGGGAGGGGGCCGTTGCCGTGGTTAAGGCGCTGGGCCCGACGGCGCCCCGGCGTATCGTCTATGTGTCCTGCAATCCCGCGACGCTGGCGCGGGACACCGCGGTGCTGTTTCACGAGAAGGGCTACCGCCTCAAGGGCGCGGGGATTGCCAACATGTTCCCGCAGACCTCCCATGTGGAGTCGATTGCGCTCTTCGAGCGGGATTGAGCCCGAGCGCCGAGCATGAAAAAAGGCGACCCGAAGGTCGCCTTTTTTTATTGGTGAAAATCGCTCAGTCGCGATCGCCACCGAAGGCCATGATCAGGTTGAGCAGGCTGACGAAGACGTTATAGACGTCCAGGTACACCGCCAGCGTGGCCGTTACGTAGTTGGTCTCGCCGCCCTGCACGATGTTGCTGATGTCGTACAGGATGTAGCCCGAGAAGAGCAGCACCACGGCAGCCGAGATCACCAGGTGCAGCACCGGCATCTGCAGGAAGATGTTTGCCACCATCGCCAGCAGCACAACCACCAGGCCGACGGTCAGGAACTTGCCCATGTTGGTGAAGTCGCGCTTGGAGACGCTGGCGATGCCGGCCATCGTTACGAAGATCGCGCCGGTGCCGCCGGCAGCCAGGGCAATCATCGAGCCGCCATTGGAGAAGCCCAGGGCCACCTGCAGGATGCGCGACAGCATCAGGCCCATGAAGAAGGTGAAGCCCAACAGCAGCGCCACCCCGAGGCCGCTGTTCTTGTTGCGCTCGATGCCCCAGAAGAAAGCAAACGAGATCCCCAGGAACAGCATGAAGGCAATGAACGGACTGCCCGCCAGGAACGAGAACTGCATCTGCACGCCCAGGAGCGCGCCGGCAACGGTCGGCACCATAGTGAGTGCGAGCAGCATGTAGGTGTTGCGCAGCACGCGGTTTGCGCTTTGCGACAGAACCTGCGTTTGCTGACCGTAAGTGTCGAGTTGCATGAAAAACCTCCGAATTGATGTCAAACAGGGTAGCCTGCGGTGAGTGAGAGTAGCGGAGGGGTGGGAAAGTTTCAATCGTCGTGCGTATGCCCTTGGCGGCACTCCGCAGCGTGCTAGAATGCGCGCCCTGTAGGAGGTGTGGCAGAGTGGTCGATTGCACCGGTCTTGAAAACCGGCAAGGGGAAACCCTTCGTGAGTTCGAATCTCACCGCCTCCGCCAAGTGTTCATCAAAGCGCCCCAGAGGCGCTTTTTTGTTGCTTTTGCCCAGAGTGGGTAAGATTCCGGGCCATGCGTGGGTTATCCGCATGGAGGCGTGGGTGAGAGTGTGAACAATGGCCGGGGCACCGAGGTGCGGGGATTGACCCCAAACTAGGCTAACTGAATACTTGCACCTTCAGGCCGTCGGCTCTGATTGCACCGCCCACACTCTTGCCCGCCCCGTAACCGTGCCCCACGACCCGCCCTTCGTACGCCGTCCCTCGTCGAAAGCCCTCCCTGAAGGCGCCGCCTCGGCAGCTGAGCCCGTCGGTGATTCGCTGGACGCGGAAGCGGCGGCGCTGCTGGCCGATATCGAGGCCTTCGACATCGAAGCCGCGCGGCGGCGGGTTCAGGAGATCGACGCACGCAACACGGGCCCGCGTCGTTCGAGTACGGTCTTTCCAAGTGTCGCGCCCGACCCGGGCTTGCCCAGCATCCCGGCTCTTCCCGAGGTGGCGCCGGCCGCTGCAGAAGAGGTGTCGGTCGAGCGCGAAAAAGCCAGGGCGGGCGGGCTTCTCGCCCAGTTGCGCGACGAGGTTGTCAGCCGGCAGCGACGGGCTGACGAAGCCTCCCAGGAGCAGGGGGCGATGCGCGCCACCCTCGATCGTCGCCTGCGTATGGTGTTCGACTACCTCCATGATCTGTGTACCCAGCTCAATTACCTCAAGCCGCCGGTCGATCGGGCCTATTTCTTTCTGGACTCCGACGACGCCTTCCGTGATCTCAGCTGGAATGAAGGCTTCACTGATCTGCGCTCTCGGCCTCAGCAGGAGGGCGGTGGGATCGAGCGTGTGAGCTTCACCTACACGCTGAAGGGACCGGGCGAGCGCACCCTGGAGCGTGCCGGACCGGGCGTCGAGCGCCTGCGGCATATTCTCTTCGACCTGGGTTTGCGCTTCGAATGCCGGGAGCTCCGCAACCGGCAGCGGGAGCTCGAGCAGGCCTGGTTCACGGTGGCCGATGAGGTGAATGTCCAGCTGGTCTGGCGGGCCGATCTGGACAAGGGCGTGGTGGTGCTGGAGAGCCGCAACCTGGAGCGTCTCGGCCACGCCGTGGTGAGCCTGCTGCCCGAATCCGTCGGAGAGGCCATGCTCGACGAATTCGGGCGTCTCGTGCTGGGCCGCGAAAACAGCTTCCGCGCCCACCTTTTGCGCTGAGCGCGTGCGTCAGGCCTGCTTGAGCAGGTCGAGGGCCAAGGCTTCGGCCACCTTGATGCCGTCGACGCCGGCCGACAGAATGCCGCCCGCGTAGCCGGCCCCTTCGCCGGCCGGGTAGAGGCCTTTCACGTTCAGGCTCTGGAGGTCGTCCCCGCGGGTGATGCGCAGGGGCGACGAGGTGCGCGTCTCGACGCCCGTGAGGACGGCATCGTAGAGATTGAAGCCGCGGATCTGGCGGTCGAAGGCCGGGATGGCCTCGCGGATCGCCGCGATGGCGTAGTCGGGGAGGGCGGTGGACAGGTCACCCAGGCGCACGCCCGGTTTGTACGACGGCTCGACGCTGCCCAGCTTGGTGGACGGCTTGCCCTGCAGAAAGTCTCCGACCAGTTGCCCCGGTGCCTCATAGGTGCCGCCGCCCAGCTCAAAGGCGCGGCTCTCCAGCTCGCGCTGCAGCGCGATGCCGGCCAGCGGGCCGCTGCCGGGGTAGTCTTCCGGCGTGATGCCCACCACGATGCCGGCGTTGGCGTTGCGCTCGTTGCGGGAATACTGGCTCATGCCGTTGGTGACGACCCGGTTGGGTTCGGACGTCGCAGCCACCACCGTGCCGCCGGGGCACATGCAGAAGCTGTACACCGCGCGCCCGTTGGCGGCGTGATGCACCAGCTTGTAGTCGGCCGCGCCCAGCAACGGGTGGCCGGCGTGGGGGCCGAGGCGGGCCTTGTCGATCAGCGACTGCGGGTGTTCGATGCGGAAACCCACCGAAAATGGCTTGGCTTCCATGAAGACACCCTTGTCGTGGAGCATCTCGAAGGTGTCGCGGGCGCTGTGGCCGAGGGCCAGCACGACGTGGTCGGCGTCGATCTCGTCGCCGGTGGCGGTTTTAACGCCGCGCACCTGGCCGTTGTCAATGATGAGCTCGGTGACCCGCTGCTCGAAGCGGATCTCGCCGCCCAGCTCGCGGATCTCGGCGCGCATGTTCTCGACCATGCCCACCAGCCGAAAGGTACCGATGTGCGGCTTCGAGACGTAGAGGATCTCCTCGGGCGCGCCGGCCTTCACGAACTCGGTGAGCACCTTGCGCCCGTAGTGTTTGGGGTCCTTGATCTGGCTGTAGAGCTTGCCGTCCGAGAAGGTGCCCGCGCCGCCTTCACCGAACTGCACGTTGGATTCGGGGTTGAGGGTGTTCTTGCGCCACAGGCCCCAGGTGTCCTGGGTGCGCTCACGCACCGCCTTGCCGCGCTCAAGCACGATCGGGCGAAAGCCCATCTGGGCGAGCACCAGCGCCGCAAAGATGCCGCAAGGGCCGAAGCCGATGACCACCGGGCGGTTGCCGAAGCCCTCCGGTGCCTTGCCGACGAAGTGGTAGCGGGTGTCGGGGGCGGGTTTGACGTGGATGTCGTCGGCAAACCTCTTCAGCAGCGTCGCTTCGTTCTTCGCCTCCAGGTCGATGATGTAGATGAAGGACAGCGAGGTCGCCTTGCGCGCATCGTAGCTGCGCTTGAAGACAGTGAAGCTGAGCAGATCGGCAGGGGAAATGCCGAGCCGTTTGGCGATCGCGGCGGGCAGGGCGTCGGCGGCGTGGTCGAGGGGAAGCCGGAGTTCGGAGAGTCGCAGCATGCGTGTCATGGCGGGATGTTTGATCCCGCAGATGGCGTTTACGGACCGAGATTTTAACCGGATTCCCGGTTGGGGGCAGGGGCTCCCCTGAGCGGGCGCTGCGGGCTTTTCCCGGGGGCTGTGGTTGCCTGCCACTGGAGGTGCAGGATTTCGGGTAAATTCTGATAACGACCCCTTTGGGTTCGTAAAAATCGAAATAAAGCACGTTTCCTCAGGGGCTGCGACCATGAATCTCAAGCATCTCTTCTACTTCTGGAAGACCGCGCGGAGCGGTGGCGTTGTGAAGGCGGGGGAGTTGCTTCACGTGACGCCGCAGACCATCAGCGGCCAGATCCGCCTGCTCGAGGAGAGCCTCGATACGCAGCTTTTTGCCCGCGATGGCCGTTCCCTCGAGCTGACCCCTGCGGGTCGGCTGGCGATGGAGTACGCGGACGAGATGTTTTCCCTCAGTGCCGAGCTCGAGCAGGCCTTGCGCCATCACCCGAAGGGGCGGCCGGTGGAGTTCCGGGTCGGGGTGTCGGATGCGGTGCCCAAGTCCCTCGCCTACCGCCTGCTCCATCCGGCCGTCGATCCGGTCGATCCGGTGCGCATCATCTGCCGTGAGTGGCGGCTCGACCGTCTGTTGGCAGAGCTGGCGATCCACCGGTTGGACCTGGTGATCGCCGATTCGCCCATTCCGCCCTCCGTGGATGTGCGCGCCTACAACCACCTCCTGGGGGATTCGGGCCTGAGCTTCTTTGCGGCCCGTGCGCTGGTCGACCCGGCGATGCCGCCGTTTCCGGAGTGCATGGGAGTGCTGCCTGCGCTGCTGCCTGGTGAGGATTCGGCGATCCGACGCAAGTTCGTCGATTGGCTCG
>RRZT010564752.1_pt1 | contig 14908 bp, 8 predicted proteins | sample 2165551 | NCBI WGS metagenome assembly RRZT01 (sample SAMN10456910, study PRJNA506462) | wastewater metagenome | biome: wastewater; feature: sludge; material: wastewater sludge; isolation source: wastewater sludge with Escherichia coli K12::gfp cells carrying plasmid... | place: USA: Moscow, Idaho ... | reverse complement strand
TCAGGAAGATTTATATTTTTAAAACCGTCTTCCCCGTGTACATAGGGCGCAATATCAGTTTTGCCAAGCATTGACTGAAATGCTCCCATTGCTACCTTTACATCTTTTCGTCCGAGAAAATCCATAAGCCTTAACGCATTCCTTGTAGTATTCTCCAGCGTTGAACATCCGAAAGCTGTAGTTACAGCCTTTATATCAAATCCCTTGTAACTGAATGCAGTAAGCAGTGCTATTCCGTCATCCAGCCCGGGATCACAATCAAATATAATTTTCATATTTATCCGTCACTTTCTTTTTATGTAAAATTCATAATATTTCGGAACACAGTATGTTTTCATAGTGACAATAGGCATTCCAAGATCAGAGTATACTATCTCGTCAAATACTGCCAGCGATTTTGTATGCTCAGGATCGAATTTTTTCCTGTGTTCCTTTTCTACTTCTATTATTGTAAGCTTTGTTCTTATATCTACTACATTTTTTTCCACATAATCAAAAAGAGAAGCTGCTATACTCTTTTTATCCTTAAAATCAATATTATACTCGCTTATATTGTCATAAGGCAGAAATGCCACCATATAGCATACACGTTCCCCTTTTATATAAAAATCAATGTCAAAAGCTGCTATCATTCTGCTGTTTTCTATATTCAAAGCTCTTTGAAGCTTTACAGTAGGCAGCTGAAAAACAACCTCTGCTTCTATATCGCTGTATTCCTGAATATTACATGCAGTAGCTATTATTACTTCCTTTTGTGCAGTCTCATTTATTTTAAATTTATTATTTGTAATAAAATTTCCTTTTCCCTGATAATTAAAAATAATATTATCTTCCTGCAGCAGCAGCAGAGCCTGTCTTAATGTCCCCCTGCTTACATTCAGCATTTTGGCAAGCTCATTCTCACCGGGAAGCTTTTCTCCCAGCTTAAACTCCCCTCTGTTTATCATACTGAATATCTCTTCATAAACAGTTACATACAAAGGAATCTTATTTTTTACTTTTTCTAAATCCTTATTTTCTTTAGCCATGATATACCCTCTTTTGGTTAAGTTTTCTTATTATTGTAACATATTAATAAAATTTAAAAAATAAAAATGAAAAGAATTTTCCTGTCATTAAAATTATTCAATTTTACCAAGAGCTTCCGGTCCTTTTGATTTATTTTTTATAACAACCAGAACTACCAGAGTCACCAGATAAGGAATCATTTCTATAAAATAGCTTGGTATATTAAGACCTGTAAGATAAAATCTCAAAGCCTGTGCTACCGAAAATACAAAGCTCGCTATCAGTGATCCCAAAGGATTCCATCCGCCGAAAATATTAGCAGCCAGACCCATAAAACCTCTTCCTGCTGTCATATCTTTTACAAACAGATTATTAAGGGAAATAGAAAGATATGATCCTGCCAGTCCTGCTATTGCCCCGCTTATAGTAACAGCAATATATCTGTATTTATTTACATTTATTCCAGATGTCTGTGCAGTTTTCGGGTGGTCTCCTATTGCCCGCAGTCTGAGTCCCACTTTGGTTTTATAAATAACTATATATGAAAAAACTGCTATTATTATTGTAAAATAAAGATAAACAGACTGATTTTCAAATAAGACTCTTAAAACAGGTATCTTATTTAGTACCGGTATTGTCACATTAGGCACTGATTTTACTATGGGACTCTGCCCTTCATTCTGCCAGATTATTTTTAAAAGTGTGGCAGTAATCCCGCCTGCAAATATGTTTATTCCCACTCCTACCACTGACTGGTGCGCTTTAAGTGCAAGACAGAAATATGCATGTAAAAATCCCATTACAGAGCATATTATCACAGAAAATACTATTCCTACATATGGATTCCCTGATATAAAACTGCCGTAGGCCCCTCCGAACGCACCTATTAGCATCATTCCCTCAAGCCCCAGATTTATTACTCCGCTTCTCTCGGAAATTGTTCCTGCTATAGCTGCAAGAGCAATAGGAATAAGTATCTGAAATGTTATTGCTAAAATATTACTAATCTGAATTTCCAAATCTTATCACCTTCTTACTGAAAATCCTGCTTATCTGCGGTGCTGCCACAAATAATATTACAAGACTCTGTATTACTTTTATCATACTGGAAGAAATAGAAGTCTCCAATGTCATTCTAAGTGCTCCCGAATCAAGCATTCCAAAAAGCAGTGAAGTAAGTATGATCCCGAAAGGGTTATTTCTCCCTAATACTGCTACCGCTATTCCTGTAAAGCCGTATGAAGGCGAGAAGGTATCCACAAATCTGTAGTATTTAGCTGTTATTTCCGTTACCCCTGCCATAGATGCTATTCCTCCGCTTAATGCCATTGTAGCAATCATAGTTATTTTGGGATTTATCCCTGCAGCTTCGGATGAAAAGAAATTCAGACCTACTGTTCTTATCTTAAAACCGGCTGATGTTTTCCAAAGCAGTATATAAATGCAGACTATAATAAGTATAGCTACAAAAACAGCGTTAGTCAGCTGCGAGCTTGTCGTATAACGTACAAACCTTGCATTTTCCGATATCTGCTTTGTATGAGCCTGCATCCCCTCATCTTTAAACGGTCCGTTTACAAGATAAGATGTAAAAAGCTGTGCCACATAATTCAGCATTATACAAACTATTACTTCGTTTATTCCCTTTACTGCCTTCAGGTATCCCGGAATAAGACCCCATACTGCTCCGCCTGCAAATCCTGCAATTAATATAAGCGGAAGCAAGACAGGCTTTGGAAGTCCCGGAAAAGCAAGTGCAGTAAGTACAGAGCACATTGACCCTATATAAAGCTGCCCTTCTGCCCCTATATTAAACAGACCTCCCCGTGAAGCCACAGCTACAGCAAGTCCGGTAAACATGAGAGGGATACTCATAGCTATGGTATTATACAAGGCTCTTGTATTTCCAAAAGCTCCCTGTATCAAATAAGAATAAGCCTCTACGGGTGATTCATTCATTAAAAGAATAATCACCGAGCTTACCAGAAAAGCCAATATTATAGCTATTATGGACGACCATATATCCTTCACGGATTTTATGGATGATATCTCTTTTAAAACCAAACCTAAATCCTTTTTATTATTTCCCATATTTTTCTAACCTTTCCCCTGCCATAAGCAGTCCTATTTCTTCTCTTTCCAGTTCTCCCGCATTCACAAGTCCGTTTATTTCACCCTCATAAAATACAGCTATTCTGTCACTTAATTTCATTATTTCGGAAAGCTCGGCCGAAATCAAAAGAATGGCTTTCCCCTGTGAGCGTAATTCCAGAAGAATATTATGTATGAATTCTATAGCCCCTATATCCAGCCCTCTTATAGGCTGTGCCGCTATTATAAGCTCCGGACTGTGGCTTACTTCACGGCTTAGTATCACCTTCTGCTGGTTTCCTCCGGAAAGATTTCCTATTGTATGCTCCGGCCCCGGTACTTTTATGTCAAATTTTTCTATCATTTCCTTACTGTATTCAGTAAGTTCCCCGTATTTTACAAATTTATTTCTGGTAAACTGGCTGCTGTCCTGATATCCAAGAAGAAAGTTTTCCTTTATGCTGAATTCTTTTACCATTGCTCTTTTATGTCTGTCGGACGGTATGTACCCTATCCCCATTTCTCTGCGTTCATGAACACTTTTATGTGTAATATTTTCATCCTTTATAAATATTTCCCCGTCCAAAGGCTTTCGCAGCCCCATTATTATTTCCTCAAGTTCCAGCTGCCCGTTTCCTTCCACACCCGCTATCCCGAGAATCTCTCCGGCTTTTACCGTAAAATCAACCTTACTCTGTGATTTTTCCAAAAGCTTCAGTCCTTTTACAGAAAGAATCACATCGCCTGTTTTTACAGCCTCTTTCTCTATCTCAAAATTCACGTCTCTGCCCACCATATAGTAAGCAAGCTCGGCAGGACTGGTTTCTTCTTTGTTTAGGGTAACTACCTTTTTTCCTTTTCTCAAAACTGTTATCCTGTCAGAAAGCTCCATTGTTTCATTAAGCTTGTGCGTGATAAAAATTATTGTTTTTCCGTCTTCTTTAAGACTTCTCAGTATTTTAAACAGCTCCTCCACTTCCTGAGGTGTAAGTACTGCAGTAGGTTCATCCAAAATAATAATATCCGCTCCTCTGTACAGAGTTTTTAGTATTTCCACTCTTTGCTTTACTCCTACAGACAGACTATCTACCTTTTCATCTAGTTCTATTTTAAAATTGTATTTCTGTGCCAGTTCATTTATTATTTTACGGCTTTCCTTTAAATCCATAAAGAAATTTCCGTGCTCTTTCCCAAGAATGATATTTTCCAAAACGGTCATCTGACTGACAAGCATAAAATGCTGGTGAACCATTCCTATCCCTTTATGAAATGCCTCTCTGGGATTCGAGATGCTGCTCCTTTCTCCGTTTATAAATATTTCTCCCCTATCCGGCTTATAAAGACCAAATAAAATATTCATAAGGGTGCTTTTGCCGGTTCCGTTTTCCCCTAGCAGACAGTGAATCTCATTTTTTTCTACTTCAAAGGTAATATCATCATTAGCTTTTACACCGGGAAAGGTTTTTGTTATATTTTTCATTTCTATAACTAGAGACACTTTACTCCTCACTTTCACCTGTTTTATAAATAGTTTTAAATTAAATATTCCGCCTTATTTGGAATAAGTATTATTTTTCAAAAATTCATCTACGCTTTCCGGTGTATCTGGTATTACTAATTCCCCGCTGACTATTTTCTGTTTTATTTTTTCCACTTCATCTATTATTTCCTGAGGTACTTTTATATTGCTTCCCTCAGTTGTATATCCTACACCGTCTTCTTTAAGTCCCAGAATATTTTTACCCTGGCTGAATTTTCCTTCTGTGATATCTTTTATTGCCGAATATGCGGCTACATCTACCTTTTTTATCATTGTTGCTATTATATTATTTGGTGCGAGTGTATTTTGATTCGAATTAACACCTATTGCTATAAAGCCTTTTTCCTCTGCTGCCTGAAATAATCCTGTTCCTGATGCTCCCGCAGCATGATAAATAACATCATTTCCCTTTTGATTCATTGTACTTGCTATTACTTTTCCAGTAGAAGGATCATTAAAACCGCCTACATAATCAGCTGTTACCGCATAAGACGGATTAATATATCTTATTCCGGCCATATAACCTGTATAAAATTTATTTATAAGAGGCGAATTTACTCCTCCGATAAATCCAAGCTTATTTTCACTGTTGAATTTAGGATCTATTTTATTTTCCTTTGATAATGCTGCAAGCACACCCACAAGGAATGACCCTTCCTGCTCTTTAGCCTCATAAGATGCTATATTTGGCATTTCCAATATTCCGTCAATATATGCAAACTTCTGATCAGGATATTTTTCCGCTGTTTTCTTTAATGCATCCATCTGCTCCTGTCCTACTACTATAATCAGCGCGTATTCTCCGGAACTAGCCATTGTTTCCTGTGCATTTTCCTGATCTGCCGCAGTATTAGGCTCTACATTGTTATATTTTATTCCAAAATCTGCCTCTGCTCTTTTTACACCTTCAAATACCAGATCATTAAATGAATTTCCTCCAAGCTTTGCTTTAGTATATATAACCCCTACTTTTATATTCTTTTTCCCAGAAGTACTGTCCCCGCCGCTTTCACTCTTCCCGCAGCTTAAAACTGCCAATATCATAGTCATTACCAACAACAGATACTTAAAATTCTTCTTCAACATCTCATCACCTCAAATATTTTCTTTTGCACAACTTGTTGAACAAGTTAAATAAGTTGTACAATTTAATAAGTTATACCTTATTTTTTCTATTTGTCAATATATAATTTTCCAAAATAATTAAACAAAACAAAAAATATTTTTTTTCCTCGCTGAAAATAATAAATTTCATTGACATTATTAAATTTAATGGTATAATCTTTATTTATGTTTTAATTTTTGAAACTATACTAAACTAAAAATTCAGGAGAATTGTTATGAAAAAAAATACTGTTATTATTGCGGCTGTTGCAGCTGTATTTGTATTCCTTCTTTTAGCAATAGGGACTTTATCATTTACCCTTATTTCAAACAATCAGAAAACTGCCGCTGCTGAACAGGAAGAGCAGATAAACCAGAAGGTAGAGGAAAGAATACAGGAAAAAGAACAAGAAGAAGCTGATGAAAAGAAAGCAGCAGAAAAAAAACAGGCTGATGAAAAAGCAGCTAAAAATAAAGCCAATTACATTACAGCAAAAGAAGCTTTTGATACTTACACAGAAAGAGGAGTAGCTGTAAGACCTATAGAATGTGAAATTACGGCTAAAGAAAAGAAAATCCCCAGTAATGTGGATCAAAAAGCCGAAGGCGGGATGATTTCATGTAATGGTGAGAAATACAGGGTTTATATTGGCAACAATGAGATGTATAACCATTTCCAAAAAGGAGATTTTGCTACTTTTGAAGTAAGATGGATCGAAAGCAATCTTTATTATTTTTATCTGGATGCTGTCGGAGAATGGAATTAATAAATTTATATATAGTAATAAAAAAAGTACTTTCCAAATTTTGAATTAAGAAAGTACTTTTTTATTGTTACAATATCATATAAAATTTAAGATTATTTCCCCGCCCTTAAAAAACAGCTTTAAATGCCACTCCAACCTTATATTCATTTTGATCACTGTCACTTATTGAATAATCCCCGGTTAAGAATATTCCATATCTGTCCTCTATCTCTACACCTGCCAAAACACCTGTCTTAAATTTCCCATTTTCATCTTCAGGTTTTGCCAGCTGACGATATTCATTTTCTACTGCTGTCAATTTTGCAGACTCTCTTACATTCAGATCTCCAAGTTCATATTCATATCTTAGATCAAGTGCACCTTTTAATTTCCATCCGCCTGTATCCCCTAATGGCATGCTTCCTTCTAATTCTAATCCTGCCTTTGGTTTTACACTCCATGCATCATTTCCCTCTATATTGAGAGACTCCAGTCCTTTTTCACCAAATGTAGGTCTTGTCATATATGTTGCTTCCAGACCGCCATAAGGTGTTATTCTGGTATTTTTCCCCAATGAAATCTCTTTACCCAAAATATTATCACTTGTCACACTGTAAGTCTGGTAATTCCCGTTCATTTCAGACCTTCCTGAATCAGCCCAGTCTATATTTCTGTCAATATTGTGGATACTTGCTCTTCCTGTCAGGTCATTTACTACTTTCCATCCATTTGATTTATACTTGTTATGTAATCCCAGCTGTACTGTATCCACCCATTCTTCACTTTCATTTCCATCTTTGAATTCAAATCCTGTATGAGCATATCCCAGTGAATAGCCGAATGTATGCTTATAAGTTCTTTCTACTTCCCTTAAAGCTAAAATCCCTGCTGTTTCATAATTATAGCCTGTTATACCGTCTGTATCTTCTGTTACCTCGCCTTTTCCTGCTATTACATTTATTTTTACATTTTCTTTTGTATTATTTTCAGAATTCTGTAAAACGTTTAATGATGTATCAAATATTCCTTTTATTGTCTCTTCTCTCTGGTTTATATTCGCATATATATTCCCTCCGAGACTTGACATAATATGTCTGAATTCACTTTCATCTTCTATTATATCTATTTTATCAAATATACTCAAGGCTCTGCCGGCTGCATTAAAATACTTCTCATCTAATATTTTCCCGAAACCTTCATACCAAAAACCGGATGCAAAATCCTGATAAGACAATTTACTCATATAAATATCTATATTTCCAGAATCATTTATACTCGGTGTTGCTTCCCAGGTAAGTGATTTACTGACTACAGGCAGCTTGCCGTTTGGTGAAACTACCTGTCCGGTACTTGTTATAAATATATTTTCCAGCATATATACATTAGCATTTGTTCCCTGTGAAAAATCAGGGAGTATATTTACAGTGTCTGTTATTGTCATAGTATTTGCTGATATTGTTCCGCTGTTCAGTACAAAATCTATACCCGCTATAGTAGAGGCTCTTAATGTATTTATATCAGGCTTTATTGAAATATTCATTCCTTCATTGCTGAAATGTCCGTTTACTATTATTAACCCCATATTTTCCAGATCCGGCAGCGGATATTCATTCGGTTCTTTTGTTGCTGCTGCACCGTCTGAAAAATAAATTGTCCCGTTATTTGCTATTTTTCCACTCGGTGCCACTATTCCCGCACTGCCAGTTCCTAATATATTTATAGTTCCGTTATTTTCTACCAGAGTACCTGACGGAGCGTAAATTCCCATAGCATTATTTCCTGTTACACTTATTATTCCGTTATTTATTATATTTCGGGCATTAGTTCCGGCTATTCCTATTGCACCGTCTCCATAAAGTGTAATATTTCCGAAATTCTCTATTCCTTTGCCGTTATTAGCTATTATTCCTATTACTCCTGTTTTGGGTATTGATGAAGTCCCCCCTGTTATGTTTCCATAATTTTGGGTTATCACAGAATTGTTCTTTGTATAAATTCCTATTGCCCCCGCACCTAATGAAATATCTCCATAATTTATTATTTCTGAGTTTTCGCCGTATATTCCCACTGCATATGTACTTAAATTTGAATCTACCACACCTGCTGTATATACGATTTTAGAATCTCCTATTAGAATATCTCCGTTATTTTTTATATTTCCGGAATCACTGAAAATCCCTATATTTCCTATTCCGATATCGGCTTTTAGTATAGAATCATTCTGTATTGCTCCGCCGTTTACTGTATAAAAGATTATATTGTTTGATCCGTCAGCAGTTATTTGTATACTATCGGCGCTTTTTATTATTCCTGCATTATCTCCATAAACAAATACATTATTATCTCCAAGTTTTACCGAGGCAAGATTTGTCAAATTTGAACCTGTTTCCAGTATAAAGCCGAAATCCCCGCTGCCTAATGTTATATTAGGAGAATTATTTACTACTGAAGCGTTATTTTTCCCCTGAACCGCCGCAGCCTCATTTCCATTTGTAGTTATTACCGAAAACTGTGTTATATTGGCAATCCCGCCGTCAGTATATATTCCAATCCCGGATTTTCCGACATTTAATATACCGTTTTCAGTAATATTTCCGCCTTTATCATAAATTCCAAGTGAACTTTCCCCGGATGTCAAAGTTCCGTTATTTACAATAGCTGTTCCTAAAGCACTATTATATATTCCAATGCTCGGATTATTGCTATCCTTTGAATCACCTACCTTTATTTCTCCGGCATTAGTCACATTTTTAGCACTGTTTCCCGAAGTATAAATACCGATTGTACCTGATCCGTCCAGATTAATTACTCCTAACATATCATTTTTTATTACTGATCCTGCGGTATCCCCATTTTCATAAATACCTACTGTTGAATTTCCAAAACTGTGTATCAGTGAATTATTATTTATACTGGTAGAATTACTGCCGTATATACCCGTCCCTTTTTCTCCGATCTCTATTTTTCCGGCATTATTAACTGTTCCATTCTCATTATAAATACCGGTTCCTTTTTCTCCTAAAATCAGTTCGCCCATATTTACCGCATCTGCATTTTCTGTATAAATTCCCATTGAATCTATTCCGGCAAAAGTCAGTTTTCCTTTATTCACAGCACCTCCGCCATTAGCTGCTAATCCGGTCACATCCTCCGAATTCGAATCAATAATTGCATTTGTTTCAAATCCTATTATTGAATTTTCTCCTGCTATTAATACTGAGCCTTGCCCGACATCAGACAATGCCCTATTATAAATAAAATTATTATTTTTTACATTCGCCAGTACCATTTTCAGTGCCGGATCTGCATTTATCACAACATTGTCCTGCCCTGTTAATATTGCAGATGAATTTATATAAAATATTGTTGAATTGTTCCCTTTGATATTTATTACCCCGTGAGTCAAAGTCATATTTGAACTTCCGTCCAAAAATATTCCGGTAGCATTATCTCCTGATATATCAATTATTCCGCCGTTCAGAGTAATATTGCTGCTATCCGCATAAATTCCTATCCCTTCAGATCCGGTTTTTATATTGCCATACACATTAACCGTGGCTTTATTAGCATACAATGCTGTTCCTTTAGTTGATGTACTGCTCATATCTATTAATGAACCGGTATTCAGATTTATTATTCTTGCAGATATATCAGTCAAAATATTTGTGTCGTTATTATCTGCATAAATTCCAAATGAATTTGAACCTGACATTTCTATTTTACCGTTATGGCTTATCTTAAATGTTCCGTCCCCGTAACCGTTATCTATTATTAAACCTGTTACAGGATCCAGAATATAGCTCTGACTTACTATTCCGGCTCCGTTTGTCCCAGATTTTATGATACTCCCGGCAGCTGTCTCTATATCTGTCCCGTTTACTCCATATATGCCAAATGAGCCGGATCCCTGAGTGCTTATTATATTATTATTATTTATAAATCCATAATCTGCATAGATTCCCACAGATTCCTGTCCTGAAAGGTTTATTTCGCCGTTATTTACTAATACAAGCGAAGATTTTGCCGCTCCTGCTGTATTTGCCTGGGCTATTCCCTGCTGTGAACTGTTTGTCCCTTTTATAATACTGTTATTTATTACGCTGCTGTTGGTTATTTCTACATTATTATTATCCAGATTCATTTCTTCGTCTATATTCAAAAGTGCGTTATGCAGAGACATTGTTTTATAATCTGACCCGTTTATTATAACCCCTGATAATGCAGGATTTGACTCTATTCTGTTAATGGTACTTAATTTTACACTTGCATCTTGAATCAAAAACAATCTTGAACCGGATTCCATATTTAAAGTCAGATTTGATAAATTTAATCCTGAAGCAGTTATTAATGAATTTAAATCTGCAAGGGAATTTATCTCTGTTATCCCAATTCCATCCCCGGTGAGTGAAAACGCAGTCCCTCTGTCGGAAGAAGCAGCGGCTCCTTTTATTATACCAGTAGAATTTTGAATATTTATTATTCCATTTTCCTGAGTAAAAAATCCTAAACTTTTATTTCCAACTGTAAAATTAACATTATTTAATGATACAGTACCATTTAATCCGGCCCCGAAATTAACACCTCCGTTATCTGCACTGACTGATCCGCCTGTTAACATAACCTGACTCGAAGCAGTTACGTCACCTGCATAAATACCTATAGAATTTTCACCAGTTAAATCTATAGATAACGAATTACCAGTGCCTGCAGTCCCTCCTTTAGAAACTATCCCGTAAGAATCATTTCCTGAAATTGACAATAATCCGTTATCAATGAAACTTCCCTTGTCTGTTACAACTACTCCGTAGGAATTATCTGCATTAATCTCTATTTGTCCGTTATTTTCCCCTTTACTGTCAGCACCTGTAATAAAAAAGCCTTTATTTAAAGTACCGTCTGTTATTTTTATTGTCCCGTTATTTATGTTTTTTCCTCCGCTGATCGAATACATGGCTATATTTTCCGTCCCGCCGGAAATATCAATCAATCCGCCGGCATTATTAGTTAAGTTTCCTCCCTCGGTTCTAAATCCTATTGATCCGGTTGAATTTTTTAAATTTATTTCTCCTGAGTTTTTCAGGCTTGGAGATACACTTGAATATAGCCCGAAAGAATTATCACCATAAATGTTAATTTTACCAAGATTAATCTCAGATTCATTCAGAAAGCTCTGAATAAGAATTCCGCCTGATTCTTCTCCGTAGATGTTTACCACGCCGTTTGCATTATTTTTTATATAAGAATTCGGCAATAAGTCTGAATTTATATTAAGTCCCATTCCATAACTGTTATTTCCATTTATGTTTATTGCCCCGTTATTCTCAGCCTGAATAAGCCAAGTAAAATTCGGCATCCAGCCATTTATCATCATTCCTGTAGAATATCGTCCGCTTAATTCTATCAAATTATTATTATTTAATATATTCGGTCTTCCTGTCGTCGGACCAGTACCTACATTCTCAGGGGTAAAAATCATTCCTGCCTGTAAACTGTTATTTCCCTCTATTATTCCCTCATTTATCATGTTCATAACATCAGTAACTGTTCCGCCCTCCTGGGCCTGCACTTCCAGTCCGGCTGTATTAGTGGAAATTAACTGTATTTTTCCATAATTAGTAAAAGTTCTGGGACCGGTCGAATCTATAGATACTGCTCTCCTGTTATTTACATCCACTATCATAAGGGAATTCACATCAGATGTTGTCGTTCCCCCGGGACCACGTCCGTATTCTACTATTGCATTATTTCTATTATAAGGTGCTGTACTTAAAATATATGTCCCGGGTCCTAAATCATTTTCATTGCCAACCAGAGTCAAAAAAGCAGAATTTTGATAAGTATTAAGACTCGGAGTCCGTATATCTATGGAAGACGGACTTTTTATATTAACATTCGGTGATTGGTAGCTGATTTTCTGCAGATCTAAAAGAGGAATATTCAGAAAATTAAGTGCTGCAGTATTTTCTATCTGTGGAATTAATGGTTTAAATACTGACGGATTTACATCTATATCTAAAACATTAATATTTTTCCCCTTTATTGGTATAGTCACGCCTAAATCTATCACCTTAACCTTTTGTTTATCTCTGTACGGTTTATTATACGGCTGTCCTCCCTTATTTTTTTCGTTATAAAAACCGCTAAAAAATATCTGCCATTCCAAATATTCAGGTTTTACAATATAATCATTTTGTAGATACAAACTTTCTAATTCTTTATTTTTATCTTTTAATATTTTTTCTAATAATTTATAATTTTTTTTATTCGACTTCTCTGATTTTATATTTTTTACTATAGAATTGTATATTCTTTCAGATTTAGCTGACAATTGTCCTGTTGCAGCAAAAGAAGCTGAAACCGAATTCAGTGCTAAAAACATTAATAATTTTTTATTTTTTTTCATTTTATAATTCTCCTTCTATTCTAATCCTTCCCTAAAATACTGACTTATCAGTTTATTTTATATAATTAAAATATTTTATTTTAAAATACATAAAATAATTTCTTATTTAATAATTATATATTTTTATTATTCAATTTGTCAATAAATTTTTCCAATAAATACATGACTTATATAACAAAAAAAACAAAACGTTCAATTCTTTGTTATAGATTTTTATAAAAAAATTATCATTAAAAAACAGGGACAAAATCCCTGCATGAACTAAATTTTAATTTTTTATAATCTATGAAAATTTGAATACTTTCCAGAAAGTCTAATATATTCCTGTATTCTAAATTTCAATTATATATAGTAATAATATATATTTACATTTCTTAATTAAGAAACAAATAATACATCAGACCGCTGAGCGTGAGTCCGTCTTTTAATTCATTATTTTTTATCATCTCTTTTATTTTTTCTTTTTTTATCCATTTTACGTCTGCTATTTCATTTAAATCAAAATCCTGTCTCTCTTTTCCCTCATCTAATACAGCTTTCAAAACATGAAATTTCAGATCTGTACTCCCGCTTGCAGGATAGTATGAAAAAAGATATTCAATATTTTTTACATGATAGCCTGATTCCTCCAAGACTTCCCTTTCACCTGTTTTCAAAATATCCTCGCCTTTTTCAGTTCCTCCTGCTGGTATCTCCCACTCAGTGGTACCAAGCAGATATCTGTGTGCCTCTACAAATAATATTTCGTCATTGTCATTTTCTACGACGACAGTAACCCCTTCTCTGTGGTATTTTATGACATGGTAATCTTCAATAATACTTTTATCATTCATTTCTACCCTGTCCAGATAAAAATTAATCCAGTTGCTTTCATACATTACTTTTCTGCCAAGCCGTTTCATATCTGCTTCCTTTCATAGTATTTCCATAATTTTTATAAAAAACTTCTACAGTAAAATACTGTAGAAGATATTATATTTTAATTACAAAAATTCTTTACTTTATCATTATAAGTTCCTTGTTTGATTTATTCAAAACAACACAGCCGTCTTTTTTCACTATTACATCATCTTCTATTCTTACACCGCTGAATCCGTCAATATATATTCCCGGCTCTATTGTAATAAGCATATTTTCCTCAAGAATAATATCCCCTGCCGGCGAAACCGTAGGAGCCTCATGTATTTCAAGTCCGATTCCGTGTCCTAAGCCATGTCCGAAATTATCCCCATATCCTTTTGATGCAATATAATCTCTGGCTACTTTATCAAGATCACTGCACTTCATTCCGGCCTTAACCTGTTTTATTGCCATTTTATTAGCTTCCAGAACTATATCATAAATTTCTTTCTGTTTATCGGAAATTTCGTCTCCCACAAAAAATGTTCTCGTCATATCAGATACATAACCGTTATAATATGCTCCAAAATCTGTGGTTACCAGTTCGTTCATACCTACCTTTTTATCTGATGCCACTCCGTGCGGTAATGCAGATCTGTATCCGCTCGCTACTATAGTATCAAAGGATCTGTTTTCCGCTCCGAGCTTTCTCTGTATATATTCCAGATGTGCTGCTATCTCCTTTTCAGTTATACCGACTTTTACAATTTTCAAAGTTTCGCTGAATGCCATATCAGAAATTTCTATTGCTTTTTTTATATTTTCTATTTCATGATCTTTTTTTACAAGTCTCTGTTTTACTAAAGAATCACCTAAAGGATACATGCTCACTGCAAATAATTCTTCCAGCTTTTTATAATAACTGAAAGTTACGTTCAAATCTTCGAATCCTAATTTTTTTATACCAAGCTCATCTATTTTTTCCTTTACCTTATCCAGAGAATTTCTTCCTACTTCTACAAATTGAAATCCATTAGGCTCTACCTGCTTTGCTCCCTGTTCCTTATATCTAAAATCCGAAAAAAAGAAATTTCCATTCTTTGTGGCAAGTGCAACACCTGTAGTTCCGGTAAATCCGGTAAAATATCTGAGATTATACATATCTGTTATGAATAT
>RRZT010403897.1_pt1 | contig 14908 bp, 9 predicted proteins | sample 2165551 | NCBI WGS metagenome assembly RRZT01 (sample SAMN10456910, study PRJNA506462) | wastewater metagenome | biome: wastewater; feature: sludge; material: wastewater sludge; isolation source: wastewater sludge with Escherichia coli K12::gfp cells carrying plasmid... | place: USA: Moscow, Idaho ... | reverse complement strand
GGCCATGTGATGGTGATACCCACCGGCAGACACAAAAAGCGCCGAGTTCCCCATGCGCGCGGTCGCCTCAAATCCCAGTGTCTCGACGTAGAACCTGTGCGCAGTCCTTACATCACCCACCTGGAGATGCACATGCCCGAGGGTGATGTTGTTTCCGCCCTCGCGCGCCTGCTCAGATACACCAGGCATGTTCTCGGCAATGAAGCTATGTGGGTCAATGTACTCGGTGGTCATGTGGATCTGGTTGTTTCTCCACTGCCAGTGATCGCGAGGACGGTCGATGTAGAGTTCTACCCCGTTGCCCTCCGGGTCGTCGAGATAGAACGCCTGCGAGACATGGTGATCACCCGTACCGGTGAAAAGCTGCGGAGTATGACGTGCGATTCGGATAATCGCGGCGGCAAGCTCGCGCGGGTTCTGGAAGAGGATCGCCGTGTGAAACAACCCGGCCGATCCCTCGGCACGAAGAGGAAGCAACCTGTTCTCCCTCAGAACGACGACGGCGAGTTCGCCCACAAGTGGGGTACCCGCGGTGCTGACAGCGCGTTTTGGCGGGGTAGCTGGAAGGGCGGCCGACGAGGCAGGTGAAGAGGCGCTCGATGGGGAAGGCGAGGACGGGGAAGGCGATAGAGCGCTCGCGAGCCCAGTTCTATTCAGCCACGGGGTGGATTTTCCATGGGGATCTTGTGTTCTGTCAGGATCTTGCCCCTTCACTAGCGTCTTGGCAGAACGTCCCAAGATAACCTGGCCATCATTTTCTTCCAAAACATCGAGACCGATAACCGAGTGATAGAACGTGGTCATGTTTGCCAGGTTGCGGACATCGAGGACCACAGCACCCATGTATGTTGCCTCGGCTAGCTTGACCGCCTGGCCGGTGCGATTGTCCTGCGACGTCATAAATATTCTCCAATTAGTTCGAGTTTCAACTACCTATGGAGTCAACTTCAGTAGCGGCTTGTGCATTCCCGGAACGAGATTCTTACGTCTGTGAAATTTCAGCTTCGTCGGTGAACCTAGCGCCACAGGAGACCTGGCGCCAGCCGAAGAAAGGACGGTCCTGTCGAGAAAGGGCGGTCCTGTCGAGAATGGACGGTCCCGTCGAGAATGGACCCCTAGGACACCCACGCGAGACTCAATTCTCGACCAAAGGGTCCATTCTCGGCGATGTTCATCCTCTGCCACCGTCCCTACCGCATACGCAGTGAGGCCCGCACGATCCGTGCGGGCCTCTGCATTAGTTCCTCAGAGTGAAGCCTTCATCGACGAGCTCATCTCGCCACACAAAGCCAGCCTCCCTATTCCACCACGTCGAACTGCGAGTTGTAGAGCTCGGCGTAGAAGCCACCCTCGGCGAGCAGTTCCTCGTGCGAGCCGGTCTCCACAATGTCGCCGTCGCGCATGACAAAGATGATGTCCGCGTCGCGAATGGTGGACAGGCGATGGGCGATGACGAAGGAGGTGCGCCCCTCGGTCAGTGTGTCCAGCGCCCGCTGAATCAACAGCTCAGTTCGGGTGTCAATGGATGAGGTCGCCTCGTCCAGGATGAGCAAAGGGTTGTCAGCAATCATCGCGCGAGCAATGGTGACAAGCTGCTTCTGACCTGCTGAGAGGGCATTCTCCTCACCCATCACCGTGTCGTAGCCGTGGGGCAGCTGCTTAATGAACTCCGCAAGCCCAACTTCCTCGACCACTCGGTCAAGCTGCTCCTGGGTAACACCTTCGGTGCGGTAGACGAGATTCTCACGCATGGTCCCCTTGAACATCCACGTGTCCTGGAGAACCATCGAGAATAGAGAGTCCACGTCCTCGCGCCGCATATCCTTGGTAGGCACGCCATCAACAAGAATCTGGCCCGAATCCACGTCGTAGAAACGCATGAGGAGGTTGACCAGCGTGGTCTTGCCAGCGCCCGTCGGTCCCACAATGGCCACCTTCTGGCCCGGATACACATCCGCGGAGAATCCGTGAATGATCTCCTTATCCGGTACGTAGCCGAAGTGGACATCGTCGAAACGTACATGGCCACGCACAAGATTATCGGTGGCGGGCTTGCCTGATTCGTCGTCCATCTCAGGCTCGTCGAGCAGCTCGAACACACGAGTTCCAGCAGCCGACGCACCCTGGAAGGATGTGGCCGCCTGCGCGATGTTGGCCAGAGGCTGCGTGAACAGCCGGATGTACATCATGAAGGACGTAATGACGCCAATCGAGACGGTCCCATTCACCACGAGAACAGCGCCCACCACGCACACCACAACATAACCGAGGTTTCCCACGAAGGTCATGACAGGCATCATGAGGCCGGAGAGGAAGTCGGCGCGCCATGAACTGCCGTAGAGGCGGTCGTTACGGGCCTTGAACTCGGCCTTGGCTTCCGGCTCACCGTTGAAGGCGCGAACGACGATCTGCCCGCCGAACGTCTCCTCGATATGGCCATTGAGCGCACCGAGCTGACTCTGCCGCGCCACAAAGAACTTCTGGCTGGCACCCATGATGACGACGGTGAGCATGAATCCCACGATGGCCGCCGCGATACCCGCGAGCGCCATGCGCCATTCGGTCACGAACATCATGACAGCCGAACCGACCAACATGATTACACCGGTCATAATCGAGCTCACCGAGTTGTTGAGCGTCTGCGACAGGGTGTCCACATCGTTAGTGACGCGCGATAGCGTGTCACCGTGGCTGATGCGGTCGAAGTAGGACAGCGGCATGCGATCAATCTTCTGGTTGATCGCGGTACGCATGTTCTGCGACGTCCGTTGGGTTGCGACCACCATGAGCCGCGCCTGCACATAGCTGAACACGAAGCTACCAGCGAGGATCGACACCGAAATGATGACGAGTGTCCGCACTCGATCCATGTCCATGTTGCCCATGATTCCATCGGCAATGGTGTTGGTGATCTCCCCAATGTAGTGGGGGGAGATCACGGTAAGAACCGAGCCTGCGATCGCCATCACCACGGCAGCGATCATGTAACCCCAGTACTTGCGCGCGAACTGCAGCACCCGCCCAAGGGTCGGACCCATATCACTGATGACCTCACGATTGACCGCTCCGCCCCCGCCGGGACCACCAGGGCCGGGGCCATGACGCCGACCGCCAGGTGCGTCTCCACCGACACCAAGTTGGGCGTTGCGCGCTTCGTCCGCTACCCGGCGGCCAGCCGCAGCTGAAGCGACGTCGTCGAGCACGGTATGCGCATCCGTTGGCCCCAATTCAGGAGCGACGATGTCCGCTTCCTTCTTCTCTTCGCGCGCTTCGTCCGCTACGCGAGCCTCATCCGCACGTTCATCATCAACCGGCAACGCGTGCTTTCCGCGCCGCTTTTTGTCGACGACGACGCCACCACGCGCCTCCGTCACACCCGTGACGTCCGTGGGAATCGAGTTTTCGGTGAGCTCTTCATTCTCAGTAATTCGGTTGTTACTCATGCAAGTTCCTCCTCACTGAGCTGCGAGAATGCGATCTCGCGGTAGACCTGATTGTTGTCCATAAGTTCCTCGTGGGTGCCCTGGCCAACGATCCGTCCCCGGTCCACCACCAGGATGCGATCTGCATTGCGAACGGTTCCGATGCGCTGGGCCACAATAATCATCGTGGCATCGTTGGCGCTCTCGCGGAGCGCTGCGCGCACATCGCGGTCGGTGCGGTAGTCGAGAGCGGAGAAGGAATCGTCGAAGATCATGATCTCGGCACCGCGGGCCACCGCGCGGGCGATGGAGAGGCGCTGCTTCTGACCACCAGAGAAGTTTGTTCCCCCCTGGGCCACGTGCGAGGCGTAGCCGTCTTCCTTCTCGGCGATGAACTCGGCCGAGGCTGAGACACGTGCCGCTTCAACGATATCCTCGGGAGCGATCTCCTTCGGGCCCTCGCCGTAATCGATATTCGACGAAATCGTTCCGGAGAAGAGCGTGGCCTTCTGCGGGACATAGGCGACGCGATTACGCAGGTCGGCCTGCTTCCAGTCCTTAACGTCCACACCGTCCACGAGAACCTGGCCCTCGCGCACATCGTAGAAGCGCGGCACAAGATTGACGATCGAGGACTTACCGGAACCGGTGGCTCCGATAATTGCGACCGTCTCACCTGGGCGGGCGGTGAACGAAACGTTGTGGAGGGCGTCGTCGTCGGCATCCGGGTAACGGAAGTCAACGTTACGGAACTCAACAAGTCCACGAGCGTCAGCGGACGAAACTTGGCCGTCGCGAATCGAAATCGGGATGGTGAGGACCTCGCGGATGCGGCGGTAGGCCACGCGAGCACGCGGGAAGAAGATGAACACCATGGTGAGCATCATGAACGCGCCAATAACCTGCATGGCGTATGCCGAGAAGACGATCATCTCGGAGAAGAGACGAACCTTATCGGAGGGATCCGTGGCGCTATTAATCATGCTGGCACCGAGACCGTAGATGGCGAGTGAGAGACCGGACATGATGGAGGTCATTGCGGGCATCATGAACGCGAACGAACGCATAACGAACATGTTCGTGTCCGTGAGCTCGGTGTTCGTGTACTCGAAGCGCTTGTCATGGAAATCCTGCGCGTTGTAGGCGCGGATGACGCGCAGGCCGCCGAGATGCTCACGAGTAACCCGGTTGAGATCGTCGGTAATACGCTGCATACGCATCATGCGCGGCATGACAAGGCTGAGAAGAACACTCATCATAATGAGAAGCAAGATGACTGCGGCGCCTGTCGCCATGGTCCAGGTGAAGTTCTTGCCGGCGATCTTGGTAATAGCCCAGACCGCGAGAATCGGGGACTTAATAGCCATCTGCAGGCCCATCACCACGAACATCTGCACCTGGGTGACGTCGTTGGTGGAGCGGGTGATAAGGCTGGCAGCGCCGAACTTGTTGTACTCCTCCATGGAGAATTCCATGGACTGGTCAAACACGGCGGCGCGCATGTTACGCGAGAGAGTCGCACCGATCATGGCCATGCAGAATCCGGTAACAACAGCAGCGGCCATTGAACCGAGCGCGCAACCAAGCATGTAAGCACCCTGCTGCAGAACATCTGAAGTCTGGGGATCCGGCGTCACAATGATCTGGGTGATGTCCTGCATGTAATCAGGCAGGCGGAGGTCAAAGAAGACCTGAACAACGATGGCAACAAGAGCAATGAAGGCTAGGCCCCATTCTCTCTTACCAATGAACTGAGTGATTTTCATTTGATCCGTTTCATACGTGTTGTGAGCGCCGCTGGGTCGCCACATCCGGATGCAATTCGTGATGTGCGATACAAGTGACTCTAAGAGACATTCGTTTCAATGAGACAGTTGTATCAACCGTGTGGCATACTGTCAATTGACCCGCGGATCAAATGATGTGAAGAATGATGCGTCAGCACATTTCTTCAGGAGGCACAGGAATGGCTCGACAGGCCCGAACAACAGAGAATCTCAAGGAACGTATTGCAGATGCGCTTCTGGAGTTGTGTTCCGAGAAGCCTTTCCCGGATATTTCTATCTCGGAGATCACTGATCGTGCCGATGTGGGACGTGCCACCTACTACCGCCACTTCTCCTCCAAAGAAGACGTGATCGTTTTCAAGTTCAAGACGATCTTCGAAAGCCTCCCCGTCCCCGACCCCCACAAGATTCGGCCGCACTTCGACCCCGATTTCCAGCCGCCGAAGAACCGCGACGTAGTGGAGCAGTATTTCGCCGCCTATCTCCGCCACCTGGAGAAGAATCGCGACGTCCTCGAACGCATCTACGCCGCCAAACTCGACTACGCACTGTTCCTGTATCTCTACCGAGACAACGTGGCCACCTTGCAGAACGCCGCCGCGATCGACCGGTACCTCGCCTCCCTCCACTCCGCTTCCGCCTTCGCCATCGTGGACCAGTGGATCACCTCCGACTTCCACGAGAGCCCCGAAGAACTGGCGAATCTCCTGGTGAGGCAGTTGTTCGATCGTCACCACGATCATCACCGGCGGAAGAAGCAGTGCCTTCGGGAGGACTCGGACGGTTCCGACGATCAGAGCAGCGACGACGGCGCACCTGCAGCTGACGAGAAACCACCGACGGATAACGGCGGCAATTGATAAGTAATAGCCGGAGCCGGGTTGGCAGGCAACGGTTAGGGTTAACGAGCAACAGTCAGAGTTAACGACGGCGACAGCATGGTCACTTACTGACAGCAACCAGATCTAGTCACACCCAACGACGACGCCACATCACCTCTCCGGAGACACAACCGGTCTTGGGCACCAACTACAGCAGGATCCAGAGGCAACCCAAAAGGCTGGTTGGCCGCATCGATAAGTTCGTTGATGCGGCCAACCAGCCTTTTATCGGGTCAGTGCGGCGTGGCGTCACCGTCGCTCCACTCGCGGGGAACAAACAGGCCGCGCAGCCTTCCGCAGACTCAGCCCGCGCTCGGGTGCGTCATATCTACTGGAACAACCCAGGCGTCGAACTCCTCGTCCGTCACGTAGCCAAGCTCGAGTGCCGACTCGCGCAGCGAGATGCCCTTCTTGTGGGCGTTCTTGGCGATCTTCGAGGCCTTGTCGTAGCCGATGTGGCGGTTCAGCGCCGTGACCTGCATGAGGTTGATATCCAGGTTGTGCTGGATCTTCTCATAGTTGGGCTCGATGCCCACGGCACAATGCTCGTTGAACATCAGGCAGGAATCACCGATAAGCTCGATGCTCTCCAACACGCACCAGGCCATAACCGGCTTGAAGACGTTGAGCTGGAAGTTGCCCTGCGAGCCAGCGAAACCGACCGTGGCATCATTGCCGAACACCTTGGTGGCGACCATCGTCATGGCTTCGGACTGGGTGGGGTTCACCTTGCCGGGCATGATAGATGAACCGGGTTCGTTCTCGGGAATGATGAGTTCGCCGATGCCGTTGCGCGGGCCGGAGGCGTACCAGCGGACGTCGTTGGCGATCTTCATGAGGGCGTCAGCGAGCACGCGCAGTGATCCGGACACCTGGACCAGAGCATCATGTGCCGAGAGCGAGGCGAAGAGGTTGTCCGCCTGGACGAACTCCAGTCCGGTCTCTTCGCTGATCTTACGGGCCGTCACCGGACCGAAGTCCGGGTGAGAGTTGAGGCCGGTGCCCACGGCGGTTCCACCGATGGCCAGCTCGCGAGCGCGCGAATCCGCGTAGCGGATACCATCGAGGGCGAAATCGATCTGGGCAACCCAGCCGGAGATAGCCTGTCCAAGCGTGATCGGGGTGGCGTCCTGGAGGTGAGTGCGGCCCACCATAACGATGTCCGCAAACTCCTTCGCCTTGGCGTCAAGGGTGTCGCGGAGCTTCGTGACATCTGGATACAGCTTCTTATTGAGCTGTTCGACCACGGCGATGTGCATCGCCGTGGGGAACGTGTCATTGGAGGACTGACCGCGGTTGACGTGATCGTTCGGGTGGACGGGAGACTTCGTCCCCATCTCTCCCCCGGCAATCTCAATCGCACGGTTAGAAATGACCTCGTTGGCATTCATGTTGGACTGTGTGCCGGATCCGGTCTGGAACACCACGAGCGGGAATTCCTCGTCCAGCTTGCCAGAGATAACCTCATCGCCCGCCTGGGCGATGAGGTCCGCGATATCCGCAGGAAGCTCGCCCAACTCCTTGTTGGCAAGAGCCGCCGACTTCTTCAGCACGCCCAGGGCGCGAACCATTGGACGACCCCACACGAAGGTGGATCGGCCGATATCGAAATTGTGGAGGCTACGCTCAGTTTGCGCACCCCAATAGCGGTTGGCGGGGACGTCAATGGCCCCCATGGAATCTGTTTCTGTACGCAGCGCTGCATTGTTAGGCGTGTCCATGAGTTCAAGCGTAGCCACTTGCTCCGACATACAACGCCATTCGCAGCAGTTTTCCCCGAATTCGTTTCTAGCAAAGCTGGCCAGTGCCACAAAATCGGTTAAAGTGAAAGAGGGTGTTTGTCCCATCCCGGGGTGTGAGCAACCCTTGAGTCACGTACGAGAGTGTCCCGGGAATGTTTGCCGCGCCGTCGTCGTTCATTACCGACGACGAACTCTAACCTCACCTTCACCTGTTGGTAATAAATACCTACTAACCTATAAATTATAGTGGAGTAGGACACTTGTCCTACAGGTAAATGTCAGATATAGTTATACGTCATCCACGAAGGTGGAGAGCGCAAGTGACATGCGCGTCCGGCTTTTACGAGCCGGCTGCCTGCGGGTTTACATACCCGCCACCCCAACACGTTGTTGGGGATAAGGAAATAACGGGCGTGGAGGTTTTCCTGCTCCGCCCATGAAGATGGAAAAGAGACAATACAAATGAATACTGAAATGCGAAAGATTCATCATGCGCAGGCCGAGCTCGCATCCGCTCGAGCAGAAATGGCCTCGCTGGGAGCAAATGCTTCCGCATCTCGCGCTGAGCGCGCTGCTTTCCGCCTGTCGGCTGCTGAAAATGCACTGGCACGGTTGGGACACCAAATGGACCGCGCTGCCTGAGGAGGTAACAACATGCGATTTGTACGCCAGCTACTCGCCACGAGGCGTCAGCCCCAGAGCTCTCTAGAAATGGTGCTCGGCTACAGCCGGAAGTCCAAGTGGGACTCCGACAAGCCCGGTAAAAACTAATCGCGTGCCCTCACATCGATGATCGGTCGGCCTCGACTCCGACGACTCCGTCGCCAGGTGACGAGTCAATCGGTTGATAACCGAAACCGCCGATTCTTCAAAGCTTCTGCTTTGTGAGGCGCACTGCGGTAAGGAACTCGGAAAGTCTTCTGAGATGAAGACGGTGGTCTCGAACGAAGCCCGAAAGGGCCCGGGACGAGGCTCAAGAGTTCGCGGCATGACGCTGATCGCAAGAGCAGTTCACTACATAACGATCCCCGGTGACCAAAAGGTTGCCGGGGATCGCTTTGTTACGGGCGGGTTGTGGGTGTTCCGGGGCGGGTTGGGCGGGGGCGCAGGTCCCCTTGGGCGTGACCTCTTCGGGAGAGGTCACGCTTCTATAGAGAGGCCACAGCACGTAGACGTCACCTGCTCACGTACAGGTGACCTCTTCAAGTCATAAGCGAGTTATGGGCCACGTTGAACGAGCCATAAACAAGTTATGCATAAGTTATGAGCCCTGAGATAGCAGTGCAGAAAAAATCCATAACTATGCATAACTCGCCATAACCATAACTGGGTCCACCAGCAGACAGTATTAATGCCGCACGTCAGTCGATTACCGTAGCAGTCGTCATCGCGATTTGACACAGTACTTGTACAAAATCGAGGTGAGGGGCTTTTCCAGGCCAAGTTTTGTGGTGGCGTCGTTGACAATGTGGGAACTGGTATCTCAACCTCGCAACCTGGACGGCTACACTCTGGGGATGCAGAAGATCGTCGTCGCCGGGCCGTCCGGAGCTGGGAAGAGCACCATCGCGCGCAAAATTGCCGAGCGTCTGGATATCCCCTATGCCGAGCTGGATGCCATGTATCACGGGCCGAACTGGACAAAGATTCCGGAGTTTGAGAAGGACGTCGACCGGTTGACGGCCCAGCCCGCGTGGATCACCGAATGGCAGTACGACGACGTCCGGCCCCTCTTGCTGGCGCGGGCAGATACTTTCGTTTGGCTGGATCTTCCGTTCCCTCTCATCCTGTGGCGCGTCACCGTTCGCACCGTCCGTCGGGCGCTCACGCACGAAGCGCTGTGGGGTGGCAATCATGAGTCACCGCTGCACAAAATCTTCACGGACAAGAGCAACATGATTCGCTGGTCCATCGCGAGCAGAAATCAGATCCGCGACGCGTTACCGACGATTATCCGCGAGTATCCAGACCTGCGGATCGTTCGGCTGCGCTCGCGGAGGCAGGTAAAGCAGTTGCTTGAGGTGCTGGAGAGGTTGGGGACAAGCGATTAGCACACGGTTAGTCTCCACACAGCACAAGACGTTGAGGGTCGTGCCGCCGCTCGGGAGACGCCAAACACCAGGGGCCCGACCCAAAGACGTGGAGTAACCTGACATCAGCGGCAAGAAACAGCGCAGAAAAACCAGACGCTCGAAATAGCCCCTAGAGGTTGCGTCAAGGAATGTGCGGCATCTTTCCTGTCGCTCGGTGGCCCTGCGAAACAACGCAGGGCCACCTCTGTGAGGCCTCACCCCTCGCGGGCCATGAGCGCCGCGAACGCACCACCTGCAGCGAGCAACTCGTCGGGCGGCCCGCTCTCTACTACCCGACCGGCGTCCATGACAAAGACACGTGAGGCGAGCAACGCCGTCGTCGGCCGATGGGCGATGAAAACAAGCGTTCGCGCGGGCGTCAACGAACGCAGATTCTCGGCCACAAGGTGTTCCGTCTCGGGGTCGAGATCCGAGGTGACCTCGTCCAGAATGAGCACACGCGAGCCCCGAACAAGCGCACGGGCGAGTGCGATCCGCTGCCGCTGACCACCAGACACACCACCGCCAAATTCGCCAACCACGGTATCTAATCCGTCAGGCAGCGTCACCGAATCCAACACAAGCCCAGCCGTCACGCACGCCTCGCGTAACTCCCTCTCGCTCGCCTCCGGATTCGCCAGCAGCAGGTTCGCGCGCAACGTCCCCGAAAACAGGAACGGGCGCTGCGGCACGAGCGTCACCGCGGGGCGAATATCCTCGTCCACGTACATGCGCTCGTCAAAACCGCCCAACAATACCCTGCCGCGTCTGGGATCCCAGACGCGGGCCATCAACGCGCCAATCGTCGACTTCCCCGAACCCGAGGTACCAACGAACGCAACAGTCTCCCCAGGTTCAATGGTTAGCGATACGTCGACAACGACGTCTTGCGGCTTCCGCTGCTGTTTTCTTGCGTCGGTGCCGTTGCCGGAAATGGGGTCGTTACCGCGGCGCAAGTGGGCAGTTCCGGGGTTCTCACGGACGTGAGGGGGTTTGCCAGCACGCACATCCTCATCGGGCCTGGGTGCCTTCTCGTCGGCTCGGTGCGGATAGGCGAAACTTACGTTCCGGAGCTCGATGCCGAGCGGTCCCGCGGGCAGCGCTATCGGGTGTTCAGGCTGGAGAATGACGGGTTCAGCCTCGGTCACCTCGGCCACAGCGCGGGCGGCAGAGAACGCGTTGTCCAGAACTCCGACAAACTCCTCCACCGCGAGAACCGCGGGCATGACAGCAATCGTCGCGGCAATGGCCATGACCAGGCTGGTCAGCGGCATCTGGCCATTCAGCACATCTCCGATGCCCACAAGGAACACAGCCACCGGAGTCAGAAGTTGCAGCAACGCTGCCAAACCGCGGCGAACAGCAAGAAGCCGCGAGCGCGCAACCAGTTCATCACCGATCTGCTCCTCAAGCGCGGCCATCCCTGTGATGCGCTGGTCCTGAATCCCGAAGGCGAGAACCTCCTCGGTTCCCTGGAGCGAATCCGTGACGTGATGGGCGAGTTCGCCACGGCGACGGCGAAGGTTGTCGGACTGCTGCGTGGCCCGCCCCCAGCCGAGGAAAGGAACACCTGCCCCGAGGAGGACCCACCCCAGCAACGCAACAAATGCAAGGGCCGGATTGATCGCGAGCGCCATCCATCCACTGACAACGAGAGGAACCACGACGGCGGAGATGGCTGGCGCCACGGTGTGAGCGAAGAAGGTTTCGATCCGGTCGATGTCCTTGGTGGCGCGGGCGAGGAGGTCGCCGGATGAGCGGCCCTGCACTGCGGCGGGGGCCTGCGGCTCGAGTTTGTCGTAGAAATAAGAGCGCAGCCGGGCGAGGGCTTTGAACGCCACAAGATGCCCGGTGTACTGCTCTAGATAGGCACAGAGTGCCTTGAGCAACGCTAGACCTGCGAGTAGCAAGAGCACCGAGGCGATGCCCCAGCCAATGCCGGGCGTCGCGGCGGCGCCAGAGGCGCCAGCTGCGGGGGACGAGACGACCTCGCCGGAGATGTGTAGTACCGCCGAGCCAGCGGCGAGCTGCGAGGCAGAAACCACGAACATTGCTGCGACCACCAGCAATGCGACCCCCAGCAGTTGCCCGAGAATCCTGAAGAAGGCTGAGGCGATCAGTGGCGTCAATACCGGGCGAGCCACCCGCAGCAGCCAGGCCATCAACTGGCCGATGGTGGTGGGGATGATGGTTGCGGCAGGGGCTACGGAGAACGGGCCCACGTTGGAGCCACGGGTGGTGGAGAGAGTGTTCGAGTTGGTCATTTTCGGGCCGAAGGGGTTCTGGCCCGGGGTGTCTGGTGGCATGGTCACGCGATCACCTCACCTTCACGGACTTCCAGTACTCGGTCGGCAGCGTCCAGCAGCGCGCGTCGATGCGCGACAGTGATGACCGTGCGTCCTTCACACAGTCGTGCCAACGCGTCACGGATCGCTCGTTCGGAGGCGAGATCCACCTGCGAGGTGGGTTCATCAAGCAACAAAATAGGGGCGTTACGCAGGAATGCACGAGCAATGGCAATACGCTGGGCCTGCCCTCCCGAAATCTCCAAGCCACGTTCGCCAAGCGGAGTGGCGAGGGCTCGCGGCCACTTCCATATCTCGCTCAGATTAGCGGCCTCCAGTGCCTGCACCAACTCCTCGTTGCTGGCATCAGGCTTCGCAAGCAGTAGGTTCTCCTTGAGCGTCCCCGTAAAAAGGAACGCGGACTGGCGCACAATCGCGCACATCTCACGCCGCTCGGATGCGGGGAGCCTACGACCGTCCAAGAGGATTTCACCGCGATCAGGATCTGCTAGCCCTTCAATGAGGGCAAGGACCGTTGACTTACCTCCACCTGACGGACCAATGAGCGCTACGTGCTCGCCGGGTTGCACAGCCAGATTCACTTCCACGAGAACTCGGTGACCAGGTGCCCAGCCGAAGTCCACGTCACGCAATTCGATGACGGGGGCAGGACTTGATGGAGAGGCGCCGATCCTTGTGGTATCACTCGCAGCGGGTGCTCCCAGGGCATCCATCTCAAAAGATCCCACAGCACCAGAACCGACATTCTCCTCGATGGAAGCACTCACCTCGGGAGATTCTTCTTGACCGGGGGCGGCACCGCCGCCGTTCGACCCGGACCCGGACCCGGACCCGGACCCGGCAGAAACGTAGATCTTCAGCGCCTTCGAGGCAGCGCGGCCACCCATGCCCACGTAGAAGAACTTGCCGATATGGTTGAGCGGCTCCATGAGAAGCGGGGCGAGCAACACGAGTGTCAGGGCCGGCCCTACCGTGAGCGCGCCGGAAGCCAGGCCGGAGAGAGCAAGCCAGACGGCGACGACCAACATGCCAAGGGAGAAGCCGGCGTCGGCGATAAGGATAACTACCTGGTTGGCGGCAAGCATCGTCATGACGCGGCGGCGCAGCTCCTCGGATTTTGTCGCGAGTTTGATGCCAAAGCGGGCGCCCGCGCCGAGGAGACGGAGGTCGGTGAGACCCTGCAACGCTTCGAGGAACTGGGACGCGAGACCTGCTGAGGTCTCGCGATGACGGCCCGAAACAGAAGCGAAGGCCTTTTGGAATCCGCGCACCATCACCGGAACCAGCGGGAGAACGATCGCAAGAATCAGTGCCGGTTTCACCCCAACGGTGAATCCCACTGCAATGAGCACGATGATCGGGGACGTCATCTGACCGATCATTGGGCCGGTGAACGAGGCCTTCATCGCTGCGGCGCGCTCAACGGAGTCCGTGGCCAGCGAGACCACGTGACCTGATCGCCGCTGCGTGCTAGTCACGAGGCCCTTACCCCACACCGTCATCAGCACCTCGTACCGCAACTCTTTCTCAAGCCGTGCCTGCCGCGCCCCGTACGAGGAATTCTCCCCGAACTCCACGGCTGCGATCACGACGGGTAGCAACAGGAGTAGGACAACCTGCCAGCTACCGGGGCCGCGGCCCTCAGACAGGCCACCGATGACGGAACCGATGATCACCATTGTCGCGACTCGGAGCAGTGTCGCTATCCACACCGCGGTGATTGAACGTAAAACTGGCACGACACTACGCTACGCGTCCCGAAAAGGTTTTGCGAACGAGGTGCCGTGATGGAACGGGATTTCCACGAGTTTCCGAATGCCCTCATCAGCCGCTGACGCTTCAGCTTCGTCAGCGTACTCTTTGTGTGCAATATGCACACAAAGAGGTTTCTGGCGAAGTTGAAATCTCACCACTGGAAACTCATCTCCACCCGATTCCCTGACATGAAAAATTTCACCTGGAGAGGTGCATCTCTGTATCTCGAAGCCATACAGGTCTATGGTCCTGTATTTGTTTGTGCTTTTGAGAGTGCGCCGCCGGTACCTGCAGGAATCCAGCGAGTTACCGGCCGTGCCCCTCATGACAATTCCCGAACCTCACCGAGGGAGTTTCCTGGGAGGGGAGAAATTCGGGCATCGGGTCCCAAGCAACCCGGCGGACCCACGTACCGCTTTCTCTCACCCCTGATGATCCAGAATGGAGTTTTTGTGCCGCGTATTAGTTCGACATCGTTGGCTATCACCGCTTTGGCGGCTGGCGGTTTCGCCGTAGGAACCACCGAATTTGCTTCGATGAGCCTACTGCCGTGGATTGCCGAGGATCTCGGTATCACCAATCCGCAGGCGGGTCTGGCCGTTAGTGCATACGCAATTGGCGTGGTGGTGGGCGCGCCACTTATCACAGCTTTCACCCCTCAGATGGATCGCAAGAAGCTCCTGCTCATGTGCGCCCTGGTGTTCACCGTGGGCAATCTTCTCACCGCGTGCGCACTGAATCTCCCCACGTTGCTGGCCGCCCGCTTCTTTACCGGCCTACCGCACGGTGTCACGCTGGGCATCGCGGCTGTGGTGGCCGCCAGCCTCGTGCGCCCCGAAAAGTCGGGCACCGCGATCTCTCGCACGATGCTCGGTCTGACGATCGCTAACATCATTGGCGTACCCGTGGCCACCTGGCTCGGATCAGCCATGAGCTGGCGCTT
>RRZT012749913.1_pt1 | contig 14909 bp, 14 predicted proteins | sample 2165551 | NCBI WGS metagenome assembly RRZT01 (sample SAMN10456910, study PRJNA506462) | wastewater metagenome | biome: wastewater; feature: sludge; material: wastewater sludge; isolation source: wastewater sludge with Escherichia coli K12::gfp cells carrying plasmid... | place: USA: Moscow, Idaho... | reverse complement strand
TATAAATTTATCTATGAAGAAAATGAATTTGTAGGTGCAAAATTTAGAATTACTTTACCACTAAAAATAGATGTTTAGAAGAATTTTCTTCTAAACATTATAATAATTTGCCTCTTTATTGTGAACAACAATTGCACAAGTTGTTTGCTCTGGGTGCATTTGGAATGTTTCACTAAGTTCTATTCCAAACTCTTCAGGATTAAGTAAATCAAAAATATCTCTATTTTGTGATAAATCTGGACAAGCAGCGTAACCAGGAGAATATCTACATCCAACATATTGCTTCATTTGAACATCACTTAATTTATGCCCCTCTTTTGGAACTATATTCCAGTCAAGTCTTATTTGTTTGTGTAATACCTCAGCTAATGCCTCAGCTAATTCAACTCCAAGACCATGAACTTGATAATATTTCGTAAATTCACCTTTATTATAAAACTCTCTTTCATAATCAGAGATTTTTAGCCCTGCACTTGCAAGTGTAAATCCAACAACATCTAATCTATCATTTGCAAAGAAATCAGCTAAACATCTAAATGGTTTTCTTCTTTGTCTTGGAAATTCCATAACTTTTATAGCCTCTTCTAAAGGTGGTACTCTTTTTGCTTCTTCAAGATTGTTAAAAAGATATTTTTTATCAAAAATATATAATTTATTATCATTAGATATACAAGGATAATATTCATAAATAGCTATTGGTTCAAATATATTTTTTGAAATCAATTCATCTTTTAAAGAATAATATAATGGTTCAACAATATCTTTTTCATATTTCATAAATGCTTCAGGTGTTTGTTTACCTCTTTTATATCCCCATCTTTGTCTAAATAAAACTCTATGGTTAATCCAAGAGAATATTAAATCCTTATCTAACGCATCACCTTTTTTAGCCACCCTATTCCAATATGGAGGAACGACAAAATCTCTTTTTGGCATTTGTATCTCTTCATAAGGAGGAATTTCTACTACTTCTTTTTCTATTTTGTCACTTGTGTCAACTATTTCTATTAAATCTGCTGCTAATTTTGTATTGTAACTATCACCTTTTTCAATTCTTTGCATAGCAACTACACCATCAAAAGCATCTCTACAATAAAATATTGGTCCCTCGTAAATAGTTCTACAATAATCATCAACGAAATTTTTTGTTAATGCTGCACCACCAAGAAGTACAGGAATTTTAAGCCCTAATTTTTGCATCTCTTCTAGATTTTCTTTCATAACCGCAGTACTTTTAACAAGTAGTCCACTCATTCCAATAGCATCTGCATTATGCTCTTTAGCCGCTTCTAGAAACTGATTTAAATCTGCTTTTATTCCAATATTTACTATTTTAAATCCATTATTACTTAAAATAATATCAACTAAATTTTTACCAACATCGTGAACATCACCTTTTACAGTTCCTATAACCATAGTTGTTTCACTACTTTTTTCTTGTTTTGGAAGGTAAGGATTTAAAGCATCAACTGTTGTTTTCATAGTTTCAGCACTTTGAAGTACAAAAGGAAGTTGCATTTGACCACTTCCAAATAATTCTCCAATTACTTTCATTCCATCAATTAACCACTCATTTACAATAATCTCTGGTGCAACTACATCTTTTAATTCCATAACTAAAGGTATCATTCTTTCTTTATCACCATCTAGTAAAAGTTTTTTAACTTTATCTATTGGCTCTAATTTTTGATACTCTTCATCACTTTGTTCATCTTGTGACTCAACATTTGAAAAATGCTCTATAAATTTAAACAGTGGGTCACCATCTTCTTGATTGTTAAAAATTAAATCATCACAAGCTTTTTTATCTTCTGGACTTATTTTATTTAGTGGAATAATATGTTTAACATTTACAATAGCAGTTGTTAAACCTGCTTTTACACAGTGGTCAAGATATATTGAATTTAAGTAAATTCTTGCATTTGCAGCTAAACCGAATGAGATATTTGATAATCCTAATGTAGTTCCAACTTCTGGATGTCGTAACTGAAACTCTCTAATTGCTTCAAGTGTATCAATTCCAGCAGTTCTATACTCATCATCTCCTGAACCAATAGTAAATGTAAGCATATCAAAAACTAAATCTGCTGGATCAAATCCATGTCTATTTACGCATAAATCATAAATTCTTTCTGCAACTTCAAGTTTTCTCTCAACAGTTTTTTCCATTCCAATTTCATCAATTACAAGACAAACTAAGGCTGCTCCAAATTTTTTTGCTAAAGAACAAACTGCATCAAATTTTTCTTCACCATCTTCAAGGTTAACAGAATTTATTATACATCTTCCACCAATTTGTTTTAAAGCTGCTTCTAGTGCTTTTATTTGCGTTGAATCTGGCATTAATGGTAATGAAATTTTTTGTGAATACAAAGATACAACTTTATCCATATCTCCAGTTTCATCACGTCCAGCAAATCCAACACTTACATCTATAACATGTGCTCCAGCACGAACCTGCTGTTGAGCAACACTTAGTGTTCCTTCATAATCATTTGCTTTTAAAAGTTCTCTAAAAGCCTTACTTCCTGTTGCATTACTTCTCTCACCAATTAGAAGTGGAGCTGGCTCTTGTTTTAAAGGAACTATATTAAATAATGAAGCCAAAGATGCTTTTAAATATCCACTAGGTTTTTTTGGAATCATTCCTTTTACAGCATTACTCAAAGCATTAATGTGTTCTGGTGTAGTTCCACAACATCCACCTAAAAATGAAACTCCATTTATTTCTAAAAAACCTTTTTGTAAAGTAGTAAATTCATCTGGCCCCATAGGATAATAACTCTTACCTCCCCTATTTTGAGGAAGTCCAGCATTTGCATGAACAGATATAGGAAATTTTGACACTTCACTTAATGCTTTTACATGTTTTTGAACTTGAAGGGGTCCGGTACCACAGTTAAATCCTAAAGATAAAATATTAAATGGTTTTAAAATTGCTGCTATTGTTTGAGCATCTGTTCCTATTAGCATTGTTCCATTTAACTCAATCGTTACTGAAACCATGATTGGAATTTGTGGTGCCACATCATTTAATGCATGAAGCCCTGCTTTTATCTGTAGAGGATCTTGACAAGTTTCAAGTAAAAATATATCTGTTCCACCATCAGCCAAACCTTTTGCCATAGTTTTATAGCCTTCATACATCTCATCATAAGTTATATGACCTAAAGATGGAAGTTTTGTTCCTGGACCAATTGATGCTAAAACAAACTTTGGATCATCTTCACTACTATATTTAGATATTGCATTTTTTGCACTTTGTGCACCTAATCTTGATAATTCATAACTTAAATGCCCTATTCCATATTCATCCAAAACCCATGGCATTGAACCAAAAGTATTTGTACTTACTAAATTTGCTCCTGCTTTTGCATAATTTTCATAAATCTCTTCAAGAATCTCTGGTGCAGTTAGATTCAAAAGTTCATTACAACCTTCTAAATCTTTTTCTTCATACTGCCAAAACTCTTTTTTTATCTCTCTTGATTGAAGCTGCGTTCCCATAGCTCCATCTATTATTAAAACTCTTTTTTCTATTAAATTTTTTATTGTTTCTAACATTAATTCTCTGCTTTAGTTATAATTTTTACATCTATAATTATTAATAGTATATTTAATTGGGGGTTAAAGTATGTTAAATCAATTTTTTTGAATAACAACTCTAATAACACTAGCTTCACCTTGATGCCCTATTCCTTCATCTAAAATTGTTATCTCTTCAGTAATGCTTTTTTTACATAAATTAAAGTAGTTTTCAAAATCCTCTTTTGTATAAAGTAAATCTATATCTTTTGGTCCACCACTATTATAATTTAATTGATTTATTGAAAAAAATTCTGCAACAAAGTAACCACCTGAATTTAAAGAATTTTCAATTTTTCTAAATAATTCTTCTCTTTCATTTTTATACATATGCAAATACGAAGCAATTATAACATCATATTTTTCATCTGCTTTCCAATCATTTAAATCTATACAAACTGTTTTTATATTTAAATTCTCATTTTTTGACCATTTTTCAAGCTTTTCTAAACCTAAATTTGATGTATCAATAGCAGTTACATCTAAACCATTTTTTGCAAAAAATATCGCATTTCTTCCCTCCCCTTCACCTAAACAAAGAAGTTTTTGATAATCTTTAAATAATTCTAAGTTTGATGCTAAAAATTTATTAGGATTTGTACCATAAAAGAAATCTTGATTTGAAAATTTATTATTCCAAAATTGTTGTTGAGTCATATTCAATCTCCTTATTTATTAATTTATTATACTATTTTTTTACTAAATGCAACTAAGTTGCATTTAAACTTCTCTAATTTATAATTTCAAAATGCGACTTAGTTGCAAAATATTACAAAGGATATAAAAATGATTAAAAAAACACTAATCTCAACACTTTTACTACTAGGAACAAATGCTTTATCAAACATTAATGTAACAACTACAATTTATCCACTATATAATATTGCGAAAGAGGTAGGAACAGATAAAATTAAATTGAATAATCTTATTCCATTTGGTATAGAAGCACATGGTTTTGATCCAATAGCTAAAGATATGGCCATACTATCTAAAACTGATTTATTAATTTCAAGTGGTGATTTAATGGAGCCTTGGAAAAATAAAATAGTTTCATCTTTAAAAATAGAAAATAAAGTATTTGATATGAGTAAACATGTAAAACTAATAGAAATAGAAGAAAAAAATCATAATGAGCATGACCATGAAAAAGACCACAATCACAATTCAAATATTGATCCACACTATTGGGTTAGTTTAAATAATTACATTTTAATGACAAAAGTTATAACTCAACTTTTTATTGAAAAAGACCCAGTAAATAAAGATATTTACAAAGAAAACTCTGATAAATATCTACAAAAAATTGAAGCCTTAAAAATAAAATATGATACAAGTTTAAACAGTTGTAAGAATAAAAAAATCTTAGTAAATCATAATGCTTTTGGATACTTTGCAGATGAATATGATGTAAAACAATATAGTATTTCAGGGCTTACACCAGAAAGTAAACCTTCTGCTAAAGTTGTAAGCGAACTTATAGACTTAGTAAAAAATGAAAAAATAAATACTGTTTTTTTTGAAGAGTTTGCAAGTCCAAAAGTTGCACAAACAATTGCAAAAGCAGCAAATGTAAAAATAGATACATTAAGACCAGCTGAAAATATTTCTAAAATAGAAAATGAAAAAGGATATGGTTACCTTGAAATTATGGAAGATAATTTAGAAAAATTAAAGTTTGCTATGGATTGTAAATAAGCTATGAATAAAAAACTTATAGAAGTTTGTGATTTAAATTTTGAAAATATTTTGTCAAACATCTCATTAGAAATTTTTGAAAGTGATTTTATAGCAATAGTTGGTTCAAATGGTGGAGGGAAAACAACTTTTTTAAAACTGCTTTTAAATATATTAAAACCAAATAGTGGAGAGATCCAATATTTTGAGAATATAAAAAACAAAATGGGGTATGTACCACAAAATGCTACTGTAGTAGATGTAATTTTTCCAGCTACTGTTAAAGAGATTTTAGAAACTGCTTTTATAACTAACTCTTCAATATTAAAAAAGATTTCAAAAATTGAAAAAGATTATTTAAAATTTTTAATGCAAAATTTTGAAATTACAAATTTAAATTCAAAACTATTTGCTGAACTATCAGGAGGACAAAAGCAAAGAGTAATGATAGTAAGAGCTCTAGCAAATAAACCAAAGATTCTTTTTCTAGATGAACCAGATATGGGGCTTGATAAAATATCTCAATCAAAATTTATAGATAATCTAAACAAAATAAATAAAGAAAATAAGACATCTATAGTCTTTATAACGCACCACTTAGGAATGATTGAAAAATATATTACAAAAACTTTTTGCATAAATGGGATTTTAAAATAATGGAAATTTTTCAATATGAATTTATGATTAATGCTTTTATAGCAGGTATTTTAATAGCTATATTAACCTCAACTCTTAGTCTTTTTGTAGTTGTAAAAAGATATCCAATGTTATCAGATGCTTTAGCACATATCTCTTTATTAGGAGTTGCTATTGGATTTTTATTTCAAATTTCAACCATATTTACAGCAATTATAATCTCAATTATTGCTTCAATAATGATTGAATATTTAAGAAGTTATAAAAAACTATATTCTGATTCTATGCTATCAATATTTTTATCTTCTGCACTTGCATTTTCGGTTATTATTGTTTCATTATCAAACTCTTTTAATACATCTTTATTTGATTATCTTTTTGGCTCAATTGTTGCTATTACATACGAAGATATTTTAACAATTTTAATATTTTTTATATTAACTCTTATATTTATGATTATCTATTATAAAAAACTTTTTCTTATCTGTTTTAATGAAGAGTTAGCAATATCTGCTGGAATAAATGTAAGATTAATAAATCTAATATTTACTGCTTTAATTGGGGCTTTAGTTGCAATTTCAATTAAGATAATTGGGGCATTACTTATTGGAGCAATTATGATAATTCCTGTTGTTAGCGCTCTTTGTTTAAAAAAAGGATTTAAAATAACTTGGATTCTATCAACTTTATTTGCTATTTTAGGTGTAGTGATAGGATTATTTTTATCTTTTTATATCTCAATTCCAAGTGGGGCAACAATTGTTATCGTTTTACTTTCAATATTTATTTTAACACTTATTTTTTCTACAAGAAGTAGGTGACGCTACTTCTTTTCTATATCTTTTATACTACAATCTGTTGTTACCTTATCAATTAAAGTTATGTACCAACTATTTTCTATATAAGATAGATAAAGTACAATATTATTTGTAATAATTAATTTGTAGCTATTTTTTAAAATATTTTTTCTATCTTCAGCAATAGATAATTTATCTGATAAATTTTCAAAATTCTTTACTAAAAAAACTCCATCTTTTTCCCAACCATAAAGTGAATCATTCTCTGAAGCACAATTAAATTTTATTTCGTCAAACAAAATAATATTTGAAGCTATATAATCATCAATTTCTTCAATCTTTGTATCATATTTTAAAGTTATATTTTCATTTTCATCATCGACAAAAATTTCATATAACCCAAAATTTTTATTTATATATGAATCATTTATTAATGTTAAGTTTGAACTTTGTATTAAAGGTAAAAGATTATTAACTCTATTAATTAATTCATTGTATTTTTTATCTTCAATCTCTTTATCTTTTAAAACTTTAGCCTTATTTTCTTCAATTTTTAGTTGTTCACTGTTTCTTACACATGAGCTAAATAAAATAGTAATTAACATTAAAAAAATAATATTTCTCATTTTTTATTATCCTCTATTTTTATTTTTATAATACAAATTTTTATCTTAAACTCTATTTTTAATTATCTTTAGGTAAAATGTTTATTATTAATTTTTAAATACAGGAAATAATAGAATGACTGAATCAAAATATATATGGATGGATGGAGAGTTCACTCCATGGCAAGATGCAAAAGTTCACGTATTAAGCCATACTTTGCATTATGGGAATGGTGCTATTGAAGGTACAAAAGCTTATAAAACTGTAGATGGAAGATGTGCAATATTTAAATTAAATGAGCATACTCAAAGACTTTTAAATTCTTCTAAAATGACGTTAATGAATGTTCCTTTTTCACTAGAAGAGCTAAATAAAGCTCAAGTTGAATTACTACAAAAAAATGAATTAACAAATGGTGCTTACATCAGACCACTAGTATATTTAGGATATGGAGTAATGGGACTTTATCATAAAGATGCACCTGTAAAAGTTTCTATTTCTGCATGGGAATGGGGTGCGTATCTTGGAGAAGAGGGGCTTAAAAAAGGTGTTAGAGTTAAAATATCATCATTTACAAGAACTCCAAATACTTCAGGTATGGGAAAAGCAAAATCAGTTGCAAACTATATGAACTCTCAAATGGCAAAATATGAAGCTGTTGAAGCAGGTTATGATGAAGCTTTATTAAGAGATGATCAGGGATACATTGCTGAAGCTTCTGGAGCTTGTTTCTTTATTGTTAAAGATGGAAAACTTATATCTCCTCCAAATGACAACTCTTTAGAGTCTATTACTCAAGCAACAGCTATTCAATTAGCAAATGACATGGGAATAGAAGTTGTTAGAAGAAGAATAACTAGAGAGGAAATTTACGTAGCAGATGAAGCTTTCTTTACAGGAACAGCAGCTGAAATCACTCCAATTAGAGAAGTTGATGCTAGAATTATTGGCGCTGGTTGTAGAGGACCAATTACAGAAAAAATCCAGTCTGCATATTTTGATGTAGTTACAGGTAAAAATCCTAAATATACTAAGTATTTAACATATATTAACTAATTTTTAGTAGGATTGGTAAAAAATAAAATAAGGAAAGATATGCCTATAGACAACGATTATTTTAAGAATAGACAACAAAATAATACAAATAAACCAAATGGCGGTGGGAATTTTCAACCTCCATTTGAAGCTCCAGAGTTTTTCAAAAATTTTGGTAAAAAAGCTGGAATGCTTTATGTGGTAATTATAATTATTGGTGCATTGTTTTTGTTTAAACCATTTGTTATTATTGAATCAGGACAAGTAGGGATTAAAGCAACAACGGGAAAATATGATAAAGAAGCTTTAAATCCAGGTTTCCATTTCTATATTCCAGTAATACAAAAAGTTATTGTAGTTGACACAAAAGTTAGACTTTTAACATATATGAACACTCAAACTGTAGGTTCTTTTGACCAAAGTATCAAAAACAACCCTGCAATTAATGTACTTGATTCAAGAGGTTTACCAATCTCTATTGAATTAACTGTTCAATACAATATCATTGCAAGTGGTGTTCCTGAAACAATTGCAACTTGGGGACCATCTTGGGAAGATAAAATTGTAAATCAAGTTGTTGGAGAAGTTGCAAGAAGTGTTCTTGGTGGATACAATGCAGAGGTTCTTCCAATGAAAAGAAATGAAGTTGCTGAAAGCCTTGATAAATTAATTAAAGAAAAAGTAAAAGAAAGATCTAAAAATGCTGTTATTGTTGAATCAGTACAGTTAAAAGAGATAGTTCTTCCAGAAAAAATTAAAGAACAAATAGAAAAAGTTCAAATTGCAAATCAAGAAGCTGAAAGAGTAAGATACGAAGTTCAAAGAGCTAAACAAGAAGCTGAAAAAAGAGCTGCTTTAGCAACTGGAGAAGCAGAAGCTAAAAGAATTGAAGCTCAAGGTAAAGCAGATGCTGTGACAATTGAAGCTAAAGCTCAATCTGAAGCAAATAAAGTTATCGCGGATTCTTTAACTTCAAATCTATTACAAATGCAACAAATTGAAGTTCAAGGTAAATTTAACGAAGCATTAAGAGAAAATAAAGATGCTAAAATTTTCTTAACTCCTGGTGGAGCAACTCCAAATATTTGGGTTGATACAAAAGATAAAAGTAGAGATGCTGTAGTAAATCAAAAGTAATTTGACTTAAAATAGGGAAGGGACTGTTTATGAAAATTTTTTTAATGATTTTTATAATTTTCTCTCCTATTTTTGCAAAAGATATAAAATTAGAAAATCAAGAAAAAATAAAATCTCCAAAAGAAACTAAAAAAAATCTGGTAAATTCAAAACAAAAAATAGATGAACCAAAATCTATGGTTTTTAAAGATACTCCCATTTTAAATATTTTGGAGATAAAACCTTCATATACAGAAGAAAAATATAATTTAAGTAATAAATATGCTCCTATATTAAAATATAATAATGGCAATGAAGATTATGATTTAGATTATAAGTTAGGACTTGAATATGAACTTAACGAAGAAACAGGAAAACTTGAAAAAGTAAAATTTGATGTAGAAACAAAATTTAAAGGTATAAATTAATGCAACAATTAAATAAAATTGATTGGGAAAAAACAGATAACTTGGTTCCAGTAGTTACTCAAGATAGTACTACAAACGAAGTTTTAATGCTTGCATATATGAACAAAGAGGCTTTAGAATTATCTCTTAAAACAGGTTATGCTCATTATTTTAGTAGAAGTAAACAAAGAATTTGGAAAAAAGGTGAGAGTTCAAACCATACTCAAAAAATAGATGATATTTTAGTAGATTGTGATAATGATACAATCTTACTAAAAGTTACACAAAATGGTGTAGCTTGTCATACAGGTAGAAAAACTTGCTTTTTTACTAAACTTGAATCAAATGAAATAGTTGAAGATGTAAAAATCAATACAACATCTGCATATGGAATCGTTGATACACTTTATCATACGATACAAAAGAGAAAAAATGAAGATACAACTAAATCTTATACTTCAAAGCTATTAAATGGTAATCAAAATTCTATGCTTAAAAAAATTGTTGAGGAAGCAGGGGAGTTTTGTTTTGCAATCAAAGATAACAATACAGATGAAGCAATATACGAAGCAGCTGATATTACGTACCATGTACTAGTGGCACTTGCAAGTAAAAACATAAGTCCAGATAGAGTAAAACAAGAACTTGCAAGAAGATTTGGTATTTCTGGGATAGAAGAAAAGAATTCAAGAAAAGTTTAGAAAATTATTAAATTTTCTTATACAACTAAGTTGCATTTAATACTTACTTGTTATAATTCCAACATTAAAAACAATTAAAGGAGTTATTATGACAAATAGTTGTCAATGTTGCTCTAAAAAAATTCCTATATCAAAAGTTTTTTGTTCTGCTGAATGCAAAGAGAACTTTTTTCAAAAAATTGCAATCTCTGTACCAAAACCTTTTGTAAAAAAATTATATTTTTTCTGTAACGAAGAGCAAAAAGAGACTGAGATCAAATCATTTGCCAAAAGACATAACTGGCATGAAGAATTAGTACTTGAAAAAGTAGAAGAATTATTTCAAGAGTATTATAAGTGTGGCTAAATAAAATTTAAAGCCTGTCTTAGTTAAGAGGAGGAGGTTTATACTTCTCCTCTTTTTTTATTTAGTTATTTACAACCACATCCTGTTCCACATCCACCACTTTTTTTAGCCTGATGTTCAGCTTTTATTTTTTGTCCTTCAGGAGAACATGCACTTACTCCTGCTGGCATAATTGGTTGGATTGCTTCATTTGAAATATCATTACTTTCTTGAGAATCTAACATAGCTATTAATTTTTCAGCAGCCATCATATATCTTTTTGCTGTGATTGATTCTGGTTCAAAATAAACGATTGGTTTTCCACTATCTCCACCTCTTCTTATAGCTGGTTCAATTGGTAAACTTCCTAAAACTTGAGTTTTATACTCTTTTGCTAACTCTTCACAAGTTCCTTTATCAAAAATATCACTTTCTGTATTACAATTTGGACAAATAAATCCACTCATATTTTCTATGATTCCAGCTGTTGGAATATGTAATTTTTGAAACATATCTAAAGATCTTCTACTGTCATCAAGTGCAACATGTTGAGGAGTTGTTACATTTATTCCCGCACTTACAGGTACACTTTGAGCAAGAGTAAGCTGTGCATCACCTGTTCCTGGAGGCATATCAATAAATAATATGTCTAGTTCTTCCCATAAAATATCTCTTAAAAGCTGTTGGATTGCCTTCATTATCATAGCACCTCTCCAAATAACAGCTTCTCCTTCTTTCATTAAAACACCCATTGACATAATATCAACTCCATAGGCATTTAAAGGTTTTGCTTTATTTCCTACAACTTCAACTTCTTTTCCATTAACTCCCATCATTCTAGGAATATTTGGTCCATAAATATCAGCATCCAATATACCAACTTTTTTACCTTGCATAGCTGTAGCAATAGCTAAATTAACAGTTGTTGTTGATTTTCCAACCCCACCTTTTCCTGAACTAACCATAACTATTTTTTTAATTTGAGGAGCTATATTTTGTCCACTTACGCTGTTACTTTTTTGCACTTCTTCTTTTGGTTTGTTGAAAAATAAAGTAAGGTTTAAATTAGGTAGAACTTTTGGAATTTCTCTTCTTAATTCATCTTCAACATCTTTTGAAGTAGAAGTTATATCTAAATAAATTGTACAATTTTCATCTTCTACTTTTATATCTTTTACAAATCCAAAATCAATTATAGACTTTGAAAAGCCAGGATATTTAACATTTTCTAAAGATTTTTTAATATTTTCTATATTCATAAATCATTCCTTTTTTTGATCTGTTAAAATTATATTTTAAATAGGATAATTTTTGTCTTAAATAACATATATATAATCTTTGTATCTTAGTCAAAAAACAATTAAACTACTATATAATTATCTATGAATAGAAGTCAAAATTTGATACAATTTTACTAATTTTAAACGAGGAACAATAAATTGAAAATAAATGATGATGAGGATGATTTTTTATTCTTCTCAAAAAATGAAATTGAAGAGAAAAATCACATTTACGAAATTTCAAAAATAATCACAAAATATAATATTTTAAAAGATGAAAATGAATTAATAGGGCCAAAAGAAAAAAATCATCTTCATATTATAAATTATGCATTAAGTTTACAAAAACAAGGAATAAAATTACCAACAGATTTACAAAATCTATTTTTAAACAATATAACACTAAAAAGAGATATAAATCTTTATCTTGAAAAAAAATTGTCTAACCTTGTGACAGATGATACAAATCATATTCTAAAAGATATAAATATATTAGTCTCTATAACCGCAATTGGTTCTACTGAAAATATTTTAGATTCATCTTATAACTATAATTTAAAAGCAATATCAAATCTTTTTAGATTTTATGAAACTAATTTACTAGATTTTTTTAAAAATAATGCCAAACTTTTTGATGTATCCTTTGACACATATATGATTCTTCTAAAAACGTTGTTTCAATTGTCAATTGTTAATTCTACAAATATTTTAAGAAATCGTTCAATACATAATATCCTAGAACTAATAACTGAAAGTGTAAATATAATAAAGTATACTATCCTTTTAAATAATATTCAATTAAGTAGAATTAATACTCTTCTAGGAAGATATTTATATATGTTCTCTCATCTTGAAAAAATTCAAATTGATTCGAATGATTTGAATAATACTTTTGATGAGTTCTTGTTATATTTTAATAGACAGGACGATGGTTTTGAATTAGCAAAAAATAATAATTTTGGATTTGAAAATGAACTTGATTATGAGACAGAATTTTTATTATTTAAAAATTATTCAGCTATTTTTATATTAAAGCTAATTAAAAAACTAGAAAATATTGATTCACAAATTTATCTAAAAAATCCTCTGTTTAGAAAAATTATTTCATCATTCTATAAAAGATTTTCTTTATATGAAAATAGCTTAATATCAAAAGATTTTGAAGCAATAAAAACTGATTTATTAAATTGTTTAATTCTAAATTACTCTTCAGATATGACTTTTGATAAAAAACAAAATTATTGTTATGTTTTAGAAGATTTCATTCTAAATGACAATAAACTAAATAACAAAAATATTGAAACTATTTATAGAATTTTGTATTTCGCAGATGATATTGAAGAATTTAAATATTCACATATAGTAAATATTTTAACAAATTCAAATCCAATAAGAAATGGTTATCAAGAATTTTTCAAACTATCTATTCTTGATTTATATGTTTCAAAAACAATTAAAAAATCTCTAATTAAAGATGAAGATATAGCTCTTTTAGAAAAAATAGTAGATTATTGTATGAATAATAATGCGGATATACATCTTCGTTCTATTTTAACAAAAATATATCTAAATATAGGAACTCTATTTTGTATAAACAAAGTAAAAGATGAAAAGATAGAAGAATTATATATTGTATCTTTATTAATTAATAGTTATGACATTATAGAAAATAATTACTCGAAACAAAATTTAGCTATTATTAAATACCTTAAAATCTTATCTAATGAGATTAATACTAAATTAATAGAAAACTATTTTAACAAAGTTGTTACTAAACTTGAAATATTATGTGATTACCTTTTTGCAAAAAATTCAACTAAAGAGCAAAAAATTATTTTCATAAAAGATGTTTTAATAAAACAATTATTCTTTAATATTGTAGATATAGAATTTATTGATGGTTCAAAAACATTTGTAAATAAACTAGAACTTGAAGATTTCACATATAAAATTAATTCTAAAGATAGTGCAATATTTTTATATATAAAAATAAATGAAGAAATTTTTAATAAGATTTTTAATTCTTCAAAACTTTTTATTCAAGATAAGCTAGAAAAAGTATTTGAAGAAACATCAAAAATCTCTGCAAACTACTATTTAGATGATGATTCAGTATTTTAAGGAAAATTATATGAAACAACAATTGATAAAAGAATTAAATAATCTTCCAGAACTTCCTACATATATTATTGAACTAAACGAATTTAAAAATGAAGATAGCATGGACACACAAAGACTAATGAAGATTCTTCAAAAAGACCCTTTGATAGTTGCTAATATTCTTAAAATCTCAAATTCTAGTATGTTTGGATTTAGATCAAAGGTAGATACTTTAAGTAGGGCTATTAATTTATTAGGTACAAAGTTTATTATCTCTATTGCAATCGGTTCAAGTATTGCACATAATTTAAAAGCAAATTTAGTTGCATATGCAGCAACAATTGAAGATTTTTTGTTTATTAGTTCTCTTGCTAGTAATATTATTAATACTTGGGTAGAAGAAATTGATACTAATTTAAAAGAAGAGTTATTACTTCCTGCATTTTTACAAGAAGTAGGGAAATTTATAATCTCAACAGTAATTCAAGAAGAGAGAAAGACTGAATAGTTTTTAAAAGAAATTGAAGAGTCAAAAGATATTTCATTGGTTGAAGAATCCTTCACTGGTTATTCTTGTGCAAGAATTACAGCAAATATTTTCAAAAAATGGAATTTAAATCATAATATAATCTTTCCAATAGCATTTA
>RRZT010865242.1_pt1 | contig 14909 bp, 16 predicted proteins | sample 2165551 | NCBI WGS metagenome assembly RRZT01 (sample SAMN10456910, study PRJNA506462) | wastewater metagenome | biome: wastewater; feature: sludge; material: wastewater sludge; isolation source: wastewater sludge with Escherichia coli K12::gfp cells carrying plasmid... | place: USA: Moscow, Idaho... | reverse complement strand
TTTGGAATAAGGAATCAGAAAATGACTGGCTGACTGAAATTCAGGTTCCGGTTATGCAAAAATGAGAAAAACAGTAAGGCAGTATTAATAAAATCTATTCGAAACAAATACTAAGGAACTTATGGATTTATTATTGGAAAAGAATATATACAATAAAGTTTCTATTAATGTAACAATTCACATTATCTTCACACAGAAATGTTAGGATTTAGGTATATTATGATTTGGAGGATAATATGAAAAAAGTATTTTTAGCAATATTGATTTTATTAATGTCAATATCATCTGCAGGATTTGGAAGATCATACAGACATAACAGACCAAATAACGGAAGACCTGCTTATAAAAAAGTATGTATAAGACGAGACAGGCGGGGAAGATGTTTAAGATATGAGTACAGGAGAATACCTTATCATAGACATAATAATTCAAGACCGCCAAGATTCAGATAAGTGTATTAACTTACAGATGTGAAAATAAAAGAGAGCAGATTATTCTGCTCTCTTTTAAATATCAGGGGAATATTGATTATATTTAAGTTTTAGAATATTAATAAATAAATACTCTTCTTAAATTAATTTTCAGCTATCTATTTTTTTAATAATATGCATTAAAAATATCTTTAGTATATTTATTATTAGCCACTTTGTAAGAAAAATTGTGTAGAATAAAAATTTAGCCATCTAAAATGCACTGGAAAAACTCTGAAAATAAAAAGAGTGCATTCCCCTGATTAAGAATATAGACTGTTATTTTAACTCTTTTCTCATGATGATACTGCCGTCTTGTTTTGTAATGGCAGTAAATCCTGCTTTTTCAAACAAGCTGACAGGTCCGGTATAGTCCCATTCGAATCTTTCAGTGTGTATTTGAGGAAAACCTTCAACGGCAACATATCCCTCAGCTTTCGCATCTGCCACGGCTCTGTTTAGCAAAGCGGTGGCAACGCCTTTTCCACGATATTCCGGGGAGATTTCAAAGCAAACTACTGCTTTTTCCTTTTTTTCAGCAGGAGCGTAGAGCCGAAATCCGTTTGCAGATTCAAGGGGGAAATTTGCTTTACTGTTCGCATTACACCAGCCGATTGATATACCATCAACATATGCCAAATAACCCTGTAAAGCTTTTGATGTAATTTGCCGTATAACAATTTCGCGAAGTACACGTACAAAATTTTCATCGCCGTATGAAAAACCTTCTTCCATTTTGTCCAATAATTCGGTTTTTTCCTGTTCCTTTGTCATTTGCCAGCCGGTACAATAACACCCGCCCCATGGAGAATTATCAGTAAATGCACGGTTGTCAAGGAAGTCAAAGTAGTCTGCTGCAAGCTCCTCCGTGAGTGGTTTAATTATAATTTCCATATGTTACACCTCCGTTAATTTAAGTATAGCAGCTCTTATGATTTCTGAATCAGCAGAGAATATTACAGCTCTAATGGCAGACCTGCTTACTTTTCAAAACCTGTTTATAATAAGTATACCATTTTCAAAATCAACTTTAAAGGCTTGATTAAGAATATTTATGATTCTTTTTGGGAGAAAATTTCACTTGGCAGTTTTCTTATGAAAGTTTTAGAGCTTATTTTTGATACTAATCTTAAGGGTGAAAAAAATAAGAATTGTAAAATATAGGAAATAAATATTTTTAAACAGAAAGCTGTAAATTAATTGAAAAAAATTTTAAAAGTCAGGCTAATTGACTTTGAATATTGAATTAGTTATAATTTAGCAATAAATATTTGGTTTGGGAAGGAGAAGAATGTTTAAGTTAATTTGTGGAATTATTATGATTAGTGCAGGAATTTTTCAACGGTTTTATATTAATGAAGAAAATGCAGATAAATGGATTAAAAATATGAGAAATAAATCTGTAGAAGAAGCTGTAAAAACACGGAAAAATCTTGGATTACTATGGTTAATTGCCGGTTCTCTTGCTACTATAAATGCTATTATTGATATTTTTCGTGTATATTAAAGGGGGAAAGGGCGTCAAGAGGATTTTTAAAATTCTCTTTTTATTTAACAAAATATTTACATTATAAAAACTTAAGGAGGAAATAAGAATGGTTTTATCGAATGGACGAAAAGATCAACTGCAAGCCTATAACAGGATTACAACTTGGATTGATCCAGAAACAGGAGTAGAATATCTAATTGTAGAAAACTATGAAAAAATTAATATCCATGGTGCTTCTGGGGGAATAGCGATTACTCCGCGTTTAAATTCTGACGGAAGTATTATGGTGAAAAATCCAGATCAAGCTAAATAGTTTGTGCATATCTCTTGTAAAGACAAAAAATAAAGCCTGATAATTCTATTATAAAAATATTTCATTTGAAAGAAACAGTTGTTAGAATCAAAATGAAGTAGTATAATAAATTATAAGATCCATTATTAGAATTTTTGAATAAATATGAAGGAGACGATAATGAAAAAGAAGGAGAGTGCATTCACGGATGTGGAAAGTATTATTAAAAGAAACAAATTAACAATTAAAAAGGCAAATAAAAAGAAGGATAAAAAACAGTTCAATTTTAAATTTCCGTCCTTTAAAGTTAAAGATTTTTTCAATAATAATTTTAAAAGATTGAATATAGCATTGTCAATTATAATATTGGGACATCTATACAGTACCAGATTATACGGATTTGGTATATCCATGTTGGCATTAATATGGATATATTTACCATATGCTTCTTATACATTAGAAGAAAATGTGGAAAATGACAAAAGATACTATCACAACATATTCCACATGGCATTCAGCGGGTGTGTTTATGCTATATGTTTGGTAACATTAGCATCATTATTTTTAGGATTTTAAAAGATAATAGTTAAAATAGTAAAAATAATGAGAGATATCGAAAAAATTTCATGATAAATTTAAATTATCTGAATTAAATGAACTTATAAGAAAAAAATTTATACGCCTATTTTGAAGAAAGGAGAAAATATGGCTGGAATAAAAGGGAAAAGCGGTGGTAAAAGAGCAGGGGCCGGAGCTAAAAAGCTTCCTAATGAATTAAAGCGGGATAATATAATAAGATTTATGATAAATGATTCAGAAAAGGAGTATATTGAATCAGAGTTCAAAATCTTAAAAAAAGAACTCAAAACTAAAGCAAATGCAGATGTTCTGACATATTTACTAAAACTGCAAAAAAAATAATAAATTACATCAAAAGTAATACTAACATGAGTATTTTTACCTTCGCAAGGAGAATTATGGGATATTGAGGAAATGATATGAATAAAACAGAAGCTTGAAAAAAATTAAACAGAACTACGAATTGGTATAATATGATACAAACATTAGATGTTATCATGCAGATATTAGAAACAGAATAGAAAAATATGTTAGCAAACTAAAAAGAGTAGAATAAATCTACTCTTTTTCTTATTTATAATTTAAAACCAAATTAAATTGATTAAGATTAACAAGTGGCGTACCCAAGAGGAGTCGAACCCCTAACCTTCTGGTCCGTAGCCAGACACTCTATCCAATTGAGCTATGGGTACATAAAATAAAAAAATGGCGGAGAAGGAGGGATTTGAACCCTCGATCCAAGTTTCCCCGGATACTCCCTTAGCAGGGGAGCGCATTCGGCCACTCTGCCACTTCTCCACAGATATAAAATTCTGCAATTACAGAAAAGTAACCTCTTTTCTAATCATCGCAAGAAAGATGATACCATAAAATATGCTTTATTGTCAAGAAGAATTTTTCAATATTAGTAAAAATGCATATAAAGTGATTGCGGAGCTGGTACAGGTATTGAAAATAAGTATTTCCCCAAATAAAAACCTCTTTAAATAACACCGAAAAGTCAGTGTATACTTAAAGAGGGAACAATATTTCAAAATTAAGTAAGATTATTCAGCTTCCTGTTTATCTAAAATCATGTTAACTTCTTCGATGATAATATCAGCATTCAAGCCGTGGGCAGCAATCCCTTCACCAAGAGTTTCCGCTGTAGATATTATACATCCCACACAACCCAAACCATATCTCATAAGCACCTGTGCTATAATAGGGTATTTTTCCACAGCCTCCATGATATTCATTTCTTTAGTAACTTTTGCCATTATAACGACACCTCCTAATTTCATCTAATTATATCAGATAAATGAAATAAATGTCAATTTAAAATAATTGTATATTCAAAATATATCGTTGAAAGTAATTTGAAATACAAAATTTATACATAAAATAATTAAATTAAGTGACAAATAATAGGAGATATGTTATATTAAAACCATAATAGATGAAATATTAAAGCAGATAAATTAAAATATCAGGAGGTTTTATATGTTTCCAAGAAGCTCGGGGATTTTACTGCATCCGTCATCACTATATGGAAAATATGGTATTGGCACATTAGGGAACAGTGCAATAGAGTTTATTGATTTTTTAGACAGGTCAAACCAGAAGTTATGGCAGGTTTTTCCATTAGGACCTACCGGATATGGGGATTCACCATATCAGTGTTTTTCAGCTTTTGCAGGAAATTCTTATCTGATTGATCTGGAAAATTTAATTAATTTAGGTTTACTGGAAACTGCAGATGCAGATAAAGCTGAGCTGGGCAGTGATCCTAAAAGCATAGATTACGGACTTCTTTATAAGAATAAGCTTCCTTTACTTCGAAAGGCTTATGAAAATTATAAAAAAGCAGATAATGAGCAGATGAAATTTGAAATAGAAATTTTTAAATCTGAAAATTCTTTTTGGCTGGAGGATTATTCGCTGTTTATTTCTTTGAAATACTATTTTAAGGGTCAGGAGTGGTCAAAGTGGGACGAAGATATACTGCTCAGAAAAGAAAGTGCTTTGAAAAAATATAAAAAACTTCTGAAAGATGATATAGAGTATAATAATTTTGTGCAGTATCTTTTTTTCAATCAGTGGGCAAAGATAAAAGGCTATGCTAATTCAAAAGGTATCAGTATAATAGGAGATATTCCGATTTTTGTTGCTTTTGACAGTGCAGATGCATGGGCAAATCCGGAAATATTTTTATTTGATAAAGAAAGAAAGCCGATTGATGTGGCAGGTGTTCCGCCTGATTATTTCAGCGAAACAGGACAGCTTTGGGGTAATCCTTTGTTTGATTGGGAGAAATTAAAGGAGGGCGGTTATAAATGGTGGATAGAAAGAGTGAGAGCTAATCTTAAGACGGCAGATATCATAAGAATAGATCATTTTCGGGGATTTGAGTCGTATTGGGCAGTACCGGCAGGAGAAAAAACTGCTATAATAGGTGAGTGGAGAAAGGGACCGGGAATAGATTTTTTTAATTCCATAAAAGCTGCACTTGGTGATCTGCCAATAATAGCTGAAGATCTTGGAAATCTTACAAATGAAGTAGTAGAGCTGCGAAATGAAACAGGGTTTCCGGGTATGAAAATATTGCAGTTTGCTTTTGATTCGGATGAAGAAAATGATTATCTTACACATTCTTATGATCATAATTGTGTAGTGTATACCGGGACACATGATAATGATACGATTACAGGATGGTATTCTAAGGCAAGTGAGCATGATAAAGAATATGTAAGGGATTACTTTGATATTTATACAGATAATGAGATCCACTGGCGTTTTATAAAAGCTGCCTGGAGATCAGTAGCTAATATGGCTCTGGCTCCGATGCAAGATTTTTTGGGACTGGACAGTGAAGCTAGAATGAATATACCGGGAGTTGCTGACGGTAACTGGAAATGGAGAATGAAGGAAGAAGCTTTGACAACAGTTCTGTCTGATGAAATAAAAAGAATAACTAAGCTTTATGGAAGATAAAAATAAGCTTAAATATTAAACATCGGGATATTTCAATCCCTTTAAAAACAATAAAAAAACCTTGACATCACAGATATGTATATGTTAAGATTTTGGGAGATAAATTTTAAAATTATAAAGAAAGAAGGTGAGAACATGGATATTAAATTATTTGCGGGAAAAAAATCAAATACAAACAGAACAAAAGCAGACGTATCAGTGTTGAGCCTTTGTTCTCATATATAAATAGGGGTATGCAGCCTCTATTTTAGAGGCGCAGCTCAAAGTTTTATTTAAAAACAGGCAATAAAATTTTAGTAGGGTGCTAAACCTTACTTTTTTTATTATAAAAATTTTAATAAATTAGAAATTATAGATGGGAGTGAGTGCTAAAAAGAGAGAATAAAGGCAAAAAATAAAATATTGTTTTAAGGAGGAGAAAAGAAATGATAAAAATATTTAAGCAGCTGGGCTGGTTCATAAAAGAGATGAAATGGAGATATCTGTTAGTGCTTTTAATGCTGCTGATAGGAGACGTATTTTCATTGATTGTTCCATGGATCACAGGATATACAATAGATCAGATGACAATGAGAACGCTCACAGGGTCAAAACTGACACAGATAACAATAGTATTAGTTTCCATAATAGTAATAGGTTATATTACGACAGGTATATGGAACTATATTTTTATTCAGAATGCCAATATTCTTTCTTTTAAAGTACTAAAGAAATTTTTTAGACATATTATCAGAATGGACGGAAAATTTTTTAAGAAGTATCAGACAGGTGACCTTATGTCCAGAGCAACAGAGGATGTCAATGCTGTAAGCGAAGCAGTGGATTTTGGATTTTTGATGCTGGCTGAAGCTTCACTTTATCTGACACTGCTCATTTCCAGTATGTTTGTTATTAATCCGAAAATTTCTATAATTGTTTTGATTCCCATTCTTATAATACCATTTGGTGTAGATAAACTGGAGAAAACAATAGAGAAACTTTATGAGGAAAGACAGCAGTCTACGAGTGTTCTGAGTAATAGTGTGCTTGAATCCATAGTAGGAGTAAGAGTAATAAGAGCATATGCAAAAGAAAGAGAAGATATAGAAAAGCTTCTTTCAAAATCACAGGTAACTTATGATAAAAGTATAGCTTTTTCAAAGATTATTTCACTGTATGAGCCTTTATTTATAGGTGTATTTACTATTGCTGCCACACTTGCAATCTATTTTGGAATTATGGATGTATTCAAAAGCAATATGACAACAGGTAAACTGGTTACGTATTTTGTTTATGTAATGATGCTGGAATGGCCTGTTTTCGCACTTGGTGCTTTTATTAACACATTACAGAGAGGCAGCGGGTCTTATGAAAGAATAGATGCTGTCTATAATGAAGAAAGTGATATAATTATTCCGGAAAATCCTTTGAGTCTGGAAAAAATCGAAAGTATAGAATTTGATAATTACAGTTTTTCTTATCCGGGTTCTCAGGTAAAAAGCCTTGATTCATTCAGTATAGCTGTAAAAACCGGAGAAACACTGGGAATAGTGGGGACAACAGGAAGCGGGAAAACTACTATTATTCGTCAGCTTTTACGTCAGTATAAATTAGGAGAAGGAAAAATTCTGATAAATAACTGCGGCATATCGGAGTATAATGCGGAAAATATAAGAGAACATATAGCTTATGTGCCTCAGGAGCATATTGTCTTTTCAAAAACCGTTTATGAAAATATCAGATTAGGAAATATGAATGCTTCCCGTGAAGATATAATGACAGCTATAGAGCATGCAGATTTTACAAAGGATATAGGAACATTAACAAACGGTCTTGAAACAGTAACCGGTGAATCGGGAGTTATGCTTTCAGGTGGGCAGAAGCAGAGACTGTCTCTGGCGAGGGCCTTTGTGAGAGCCGGGAATGTTTTGATTCTGGATGATTCATTATCAGCCGTTGACGGGAAAACGGAAGAAAATATAATCAGAAATATTGCGGAATATTATCCGGAGATGATAAAAATTATAGTGGCTCACAGATTATCGGCAGTAAGGGATGCGAACTACATAATTGTTCTTCAGGAAGGTACTATAGTGGAGAAAGGGACTCACGAAGAGCTCATGGAGCTTAGGGGCTGGTATTATGATCAGTTTATGGAGCAAAATACAATGACAACTCAGGAATCAGAGGAGGTGGAATAATGTATATATGGAAACAGCTGTGGGCCTATACAAAACCATATAAAAGATTTTTATTTTACAGTCTTTTTGCCTTAATGCTTTCCACTACTATATTTATAGTGGGAACAATGATGACAAAGATAATTATAGATAAATATATTATGGGGATGTTCAGACCTGTTTCAGTAAGTAATACAATACAGGATGAAAAAAAATCTGTTTTTTATAAGGGGAAATATTATACCAGAATTGAGGAAAACAGTAAGCTTAATATATTAGAAAAAAACAGCATAATTCTGACTAAGGAAGGATATGTGCTTATAAATTCTGATATTGCAGATGAGAAAGCAGAAATAAAGGATAACAGACTTTTTATAAATAATAAAGAAAGTAATGTCGGATTTAATATACTTACAAAAGATGAAGTGTGGAATTTTTATGAACCGTATGTCGGATCGGCAACACTTGCGGTACTGTCAATTTTTATACTGTATATGGCTGCTGCATGTCTTATGTACACATGCGGATACAGCCTGAGAATACTGGCAACAAAGGTAGTGTTTGATCTGAGGAAAGATGCATTCAAGCAGCTTCAGAAGCTTCCTGTACAGTATTTCAGCGATTATCCTGACGGAAAGGTGGTATCTTATATTGTTCACGACAGTAATGCAATATTTGGATTATATGAAAATACACTTCTGGAAATAGTTAAGGCTGTAGTGCAGGTAGTCTTTATATATATAGCAATGTTTCTGCTGAATGTAAAGCTTGCATCTTATGCATTGCTGATACTTCCTATTATTGCAGTCTGGCTGTATCTTTACAGAAAATATGTTTCGGAAAACTTTAAGGAAACAAGGGAAATACAGTCCAATATGAATGCAATGATGAATGAACAGTTTCAGGGAATAGAAGTAGTTCAGGCCTTTACACATGAGGATGAGTCAATAGCAGAATTCGACGTACTGGCAGATGATTATCTGGAATATAAGAGGAAATTTGCTGTGTTAAGTGCGCTTTATACTGACGGTATGGCTCATACTGTACGCCGTCTGGCTATTACACTGACACTTGTATATTTTGGAAGGGAATTTTTGAGCGGAAGTATGATTTTATCAGTAGGTACGGTATTTGCGTTTGTACAGTATGTAGACAGCGCATTTGCACCGTTGTTCTGGTTTTTCGGGGTTTTGAACAGATTCGAAAGGGCAATTGTTTCGGCGAGAAGAATATTTGACATGTTTTTGAATGTTCCGTCTAAGGAATTAGAATTCAGCACTGAAAATCTGGAATTGAAAGGAAATGTGGAGTTCAAAAATCTTAGTTTTGCTTATGATAATGAAAATTATGTTTTAAAAAATATAAATCTCAATATACCTGCCGGGAATACAATAGGAATCGTGGGTCATACAGGAAGCGGGAAAAGTTCGCTTATGAATGTTCTGCTCAGGTTTTATGACTATCAGAAAGGTGATATTGTAATAGACGGAAGATCTTTGAGGGATTATCCTGTACAGACTTACAGAGCCCATGTGGGAATGGTTCTTCAGGATCCTGTGCTTTTCAGCGGGACATTATTTTCAAATATAACTTTTAATAATAATGATGTTACTGAAGAAAGAGTTCTTGAGATAATGAGTCAGATAGGCGCACAGAGCTTTATTGATAAGCAGCCGAACGGCATACACGAGTCAGTAGAGGATATGGGAAGAAATTTTTCTGTTGGTGAAAGACAGCTTATTGCCTTTGCAAGGGTAATGGTTTATGATCCGGAGATATTAATACTGGACGAGGCCACTGCAAATATTGATACTGAAACTGAAATTATGATACAAAAAGCTTTGAACGTAATATCACAAAACAGAACTACATTTATTATTGCGCACAGACTTTCTACGGTAAAACATGCAGATCAGCTTATAGTTCTGAATAAAGGTAATATAGTAGAAAGAGGAACACACGAAGAACTTGTGGAAAAAGACGGGCTTTATGCAAAAATGTATCAGTCACAGATGAGAGAAGAGTATACTCATGAAGTTTTGAAAAATAGTAAAGAAAATTTTGTATTGAATATGTAAGGTATAGAAGAACTGCTCTTTTCAGAGCAGTTCTTTTTATAAAATATTAAATCAGAAATCGTATCATTGTATATTAACTATTTAGATTGATATTATTTGATTAGGGTGAAAGAAAAAAATCAAATTATTGTATTCGTATAATAAAAAATATATTGTAAAATTTGAATTTTTTCAGATAATTTTATCTCTTGTATATTTTTCATTATAAATCCAATAACCAACATTTGTCTGCTGAAGTTTTTATATCAATTTTGTTTCAAAAGTAGTATAATCCTTAATATAAAAAATCCTTATTAAAATTTAGGAGGAAAAATGGAAAATGGAGTAATGATTCAATATTTTGAATGGAATCTGCCGGCAGATAAAAAGCACTGGAAACGTCTGGCAGATGATGCGGAACATTTAAAAGATATAGGAATAAATGCAGTGTGGATACCTCCGGCCACTAAAGGGACTTCTGATTTGGATGTAGGATACGGGGCATATGATTTATATGATCTCGGAGAATTTGACCAGAAAGGAACCGTAGCTACAAAGTACGGGACTAAAGAAGAACTGATAACAGCAATTGAAGCTCTGCATGAACGGGAAATATCAGTTTATCTGGATGCTGTTATGAACCATAAGGCCGGTGCCGATGAGACGGAAAGATTTATGGTTCAGGAAGTAGATCCTAATGACAGAAATAAAGCAATATCTGATCCGTATGAAATAGAGGGCTGGACGAAGTTTAATTTTGACGGACGAAATAATAAATACTCAGATTTTAAATGGCATTGGTATCATTTTAACGGAACTGATTACAATAATATAAATCAGAAAACTGCTATTTATAAAATGACAGGAGACGGTAAAAACTGGGATCAGGGCGTAGATGATGAAAATGGAAACTATGATTATCTCATGTTTGCAAACATAGATTATGAACGCGGCGATGTAGTCGAGGAGATGAAACGATGGGGTGTATGGGTCGCGAATGAGCTGAATCTGGACGGTTTCAGGCTTGATGCAATAAAGCATATAAATAATAATTTTATAGAAGAGTTTTTGAAGGAAGTAAGAAGGGTAAGAGGTGAAGACTTTTATGCAGTGGGTGAATACTGGAAGGGAGATCTGGGATCCATTGTGGAATATCTGGATAATGTAAACTATCAGGCAGATCTATTTGATGTACCGCTTCATTTTAATTTTTTTACAGCCTCAAAAAACGGAAGTGCTTATGATTTGAGGGAGGTATTTAATAATTCCCTTGTAATAAATAAAAAATTATTTTCTGTTACTTTTGTGGACAATCATGATTCACAATGGGGCAGTTCACTTGAATCACAGATAGACAGCTGGTTTAAGCCGCTGGCTTATGCATTGATACTCCTTATAGCCGATGGTTATCCGTGCATATTTTACGGAGACTATTATGGTGTGGGAGGAAAAGAAAGTCCGCACAGATGGGTAATAGAAAAACTGCTCTATGCTAGAAAAAACTATGCCTACGGTGAGCAGATAAATTATTTTGATGATCCTAATCTTATAGGAATGGTAAGAAAAGGAAATGAAGATCATCCCGGTTCGGGACTGGTTATGCTGCTGTCAAATCATACTGAAGGAACTAAGAAAATAAACATCGGGAAAGAGCATGCCGGCGAAGTATGGTATGAAATTACTGAAAACATAAAGGATGAAATTCATATAGATGATAACGGCGAGGCAGAATTTAAGGTAAATGCCGGAAAAGCAGCTGTATGGGTAAAAAAACAATAGAGGCGGAAAAATGGAACATTTTATATTATTATTAAAACATTTAGGCTTTACGGGTGTGGGAATCTGGGCAGGACTTGAGTCTTTGGGACTTCCTGTACCCGTGGATGCTTATGTGTGGTATTTAATATTTATTAACCCAAATATCTGGGTGCTTATCTGGATCTTATTATCTGTAGGGTCATGGATAGGAGCATTGATAGCTTATCTTGCAGGTCTTCGTTTTGGAAAGCCTGTATTGAAAAAATTAAGCGGAAAGAGCCGTTTTCTCAGAAAAGTGGAGGTAATCTCACAAAAACAGTTTAGAAAACACGGTGTGCTTACTTTGCTGTTATCGGGATTTCTCCCTATAGGATATAAGGTATTTACTTATTCCGCAGGAGTAACAAAGATGAAATTCAGAAATTACATATGGGCTTCATTTGCAGGAAGAGCCTTCAAATTTATGATTATTTCTTATCTTGGATATCTTGTGGCGATAAATGAACAGGCAAGAGTTTTTATAGAGAAATATATTGCGGATATGTTTGTTGCAGCAATATTCATTTTAGGTGCCGGATATGCAGGATATAAAATTATGCGAAAAAAATTTAAGAAAAAAACAGTTTGATATTATAAAAAAACTTGATTTTATTGCTTTTGAAGATATAAATTAAAAATAAAAGTACGATCGGTAAATTATTTGCTATTGACAACTTATAAATTATAATACATAATGTTATAGATATAGATGTGATAGGGAGTGAGAAATATGATAGAAAATGAACATTTGGAATCTTTGAAAAAATTTCTTTTGACTAAAAAGAGAGTTGCCAATATAAGAAACATTGATTATGGAATTACTCTTGAAAATAGTGAAATTTATAAAGATAAACTTTTTTCTGAAACTGGTTGGTATCTAATTTTTAAGGCGGACGGAACATCATATTGCAGCAACTTATCAAATTGAAGTACTAAAATAGTAAAAATGAGCTTTACAAATTGATCTGAAGTTTTAAGAGCTCTAAAGGACTAAATTCTGTAATCTGCAGGACTTAGTCCTTTTAATTTATATTTTAATCTCTTGTCTTCACATCTTATTTCTTAACTTCAGTAAAGCTCTTTTTTATTTGTGATATAGTAAAATTATGATATAATATTGTAAATTAAAAACATTACAATAATATACATATAATATACGAAAACATGTCAGAACCTTTATTAATAAGGGTTGACATATACAAGCATAAACTACTTTTTAGAGGTGTAAAATGGATAGGAAGGAATTATTAGGGACATTAAAAAGAATAGTAATAAAAGTGGGGACTTCTACACTGACTAAAGAAGACGGGAATTTGAATATAGACAAAATAAATAAACTTGTCAGGGAAATAAGCCTGCTTAGTAATAACGGGTATGAAGTGGTATTGGTAACATCAGGGGCGGTAGGAGCCGGGATGGGAAGACTCAAAATGTCTGAAAGACCAAAAACTCTTACTGAAAAACAGGCTGTGGCAGCAGTGGGTCAGGTAGCTTTGACACATTTATACCAGAATCTGTTTTCGGAATATAATAAAATAATAGCACAGTTTTTACTTACGAAGGCTGATTTTTCTGATAGAAACAGATATTTGAATGCAAGAAATGTTAGTCTGAATCTTTTGAAAAAGGGAATAATTCCTGTGGTAAATGAAAATGATGCCGTCGTAGCTGATGAGATAAAGGTAGGAGATAATGACACTCTTTCAGCATTGGTCGCGGGTCTTATTGATGCCGACCTGCTTATTATACTTTCGGATATAGAAGGACTTTATAATAAAAATCCTCAGAAATATGATGATGCAAAGCTGATAAAGCTCGTAGGCAAGATTGATGAGGATGTAAAAAAGATGGCTGGTATGGAAGGATCAAAATTTGGTACCGGAGGAATGTATACTAAAATAATTGCAGCGGAAATGGCCACAAAGATAGGAACTAATCTGGTAATAGCGAGCGGAAGTGAGCCGGAAAATATAAATAAAATAGTAAATTATGAGCTGGTAGGAACATTGTTTGTAAAGAGTAATAAAAGAATTAAGTCAAAAAAATATTGGCTTGCTTACGGTACGAATAAGAACGGAAATATCTACATAGACAGCGGAGCTGAAAAAGCCATTATATCAGGAAACAGTCTGCTTCCCGTGGGGGTAAAAAAGATAGAAGGTAAATTTGAAAAAGGAACTGTGGTTCAGATTTTGAATTCCAAAGGAAATGTTATTGCAAAGGGAATTTCTAATTATTCATCAGATGAGATAAATATAATAAGGGGATACAAAAGCGATGAAATAGAGAATGTTCTTGGTTATAAATATGACGATAATGTAATACATATAGATAATCTAACTATATTATAGGAGGAAGTTTTATGAATGAATATATATTGGAGCTGGGGAAAAAAGCTAAAGAAGCTTCAAAAAAACTGGCAATTATTGATACAAATACAAAAAATGCTGTTTTAACAGCAGTTGCAAAGGCTTTAATCGAGAAAAGAGAGCTGATAAAGGCTGAAAATAAAAAGGATCTGGAATATGGAAAAGAAAAAGGGATAAGCAGTGCTCTTCTTGACAGACTTGAGCTGACAGATTCAAGAATTGACGGAATGGCTAAAAGTCTTATAGAGATAGCTAATTTCAAAGATCCTGTAGGTGAAATACTGGAAGGCTGGAAGCATCCGGACGGAATGCAGATCTTGAAGCAGAGAGTACCTTTGGGAGTAATAGGAATGATATTTGAATCAAGACCAAATGTAACTATAGATTCGGCAGGACTGGCACTGAAGTCTTCCAATGCGATTATCTTAAGAGGCGGAAGTGATGCGATTAATTCCAATAAAGTATTAAAAAACATTTTTATGGAGGAAGGGAAAAAACAAGGACTTCCTGATGGAGCTGTACAGTTAATAGAAAATACTGACAGAGAAATAGTGAAGGATTTTATCAGATTAAATAAATATATAGATGTGATAATTCCAAGAGGCGGAAAAGGATTAAAGAATTTTATTATAGGAAATGCAACAGTTCCTGTGATAGAAACAGGGGCAGGGCTTTGTCATATTTTTGTGGATGAAAGTGCAGATATAAAAAAGGCGATACCTAT
>RRZT010847823.1_pt1 | contig 14913 bp, 10 predicted proteins | sample 2165551 | NCBI WGS metagenome assembly RRZT01 (sample SAMN10456910, study PRJNA506462) | wastewater metagenome | biome: wastewater; feature: sludge; material: wastewater sludge; isolation source: wastewater sludge with Escherichia coli K12::gfp cells carrying plasmid... | place: USA: Moscow, Idaho... | reverse complement strand
TCGGGTTCCGGGTTTGCCGGTATCGGCGTGGTGGTGGGGCTGATCGCCGTGGTCGGCTGGCTGATCGCCAGCATCTACATCGTGGACGAGGGCACGCGCGGCGTGGTGCTGCGGTTCGGCCGCTACCTGGAAACCACCTTGCCGGGCCCGCACTTGCGGATTTTTCCGATCGACCGGGTCGAGATCGTGAACATCGAGCAGCGGCGTTTCAAGGAAATCGGCTATCGCTCCGGCAGCGGCCGGCAACCGGCGGTGCGCTCGGTGCCGAAGGAGGCGCTGATGTTGACCCAGGACGAGAACATCGTGGACATGCGTTTGGCCGTGCAGTACCAGATCAACGATCCGCGAGCCTATTTGTTCAACGTGCTCGATGCCGAGAACGTGCTGGTTCAGGTGGTGGAAAGCGCCGCCCGCGAGACCATCGGCAAGAGCACCATGGACTTTGTGTTGACCGAGGGCCGCAGCGATATCGTCGCGAGCATCAAGTCGCTGAGCCAGCGGATTCTCGACAATTACCCGCCGGGGCCGCTCGCGGCCTCGGGCGAGGATGGGTCGGGAAAGCGGCAAGCCGGCTCGTCTCCGCCGGCCAAGGCCGCACCGGAGGGCGCCAAAGTCCAGACATCCCAGAGCTTGGGCGGCAGCGTCAAAGGCGCCGGCCTGCAAATCATCACCGTGGTGCTCCAGGATGCCCAACCGCCGGAAGAAGTTCAGGACGCCTTCGCCGACGCCATCAAGGCGCGCGAGGACGAGCAGCGGCTGAAAAATGAAGCCGAGGCTTACTCGAACGAGGTCATTCCGCGCGCGCGCGGTCAGGCGGCTCGGCGCCTTCAGGAAGCCTCGGCCTACAAAGACCAGGTCATCGCCCAAGCCCAAGGCGAGGCCAGCCGCTTCGCGCAATTGCTGGCGGCCTATCGCAAAGCGCCGGAAGTGACGCGGGCGCGGCTCTATCTGGAAACGCTGGAAGCGGTCCTGTCGCGGTCGAGCAAGGTGCTGGTGGACGTGAAGGGCGCCAACAGCCTGATGTATTTGCCGTTGGACCGGCTGCTCAAGTCCGGAGAGGTGCCGGGCGCCGCCGGTTCTGGCGCAACTGCGTCCGAAGCGGCACCGGCCCCCTCGACCCCCTCGGTCGATGGCAGCGCGGCGGCGACCCGTCTGCGCGATTTGAACCGCGGCAGGGAGGTGCGCTGATGGCGCGAACCCCGTTATCGATGTCCCGTAACGCCCTGATGATCTCGGTCGTCGGCGCGGTGCTGGTGCTGGCGATGTCCCTGTTCACGGTGGACGAAACCCAGACCGCCATCCGCTTCCAGTTGGGCGAGATCGTCCAGGCCAACTATCGGCCGGGCCTGCACTGGAAATGGCCGCTGATCAACAATGTGCGCAAGTTCGACCGCCGCTTGCAAACCCTGGATACCGAACCGGAGCGGTTTTTGACCGCCGAGAAGAAGAACGTGATCGTGGATTCTTTCGCCATGTGGCGAGTCGAGGCCGTGCGCCGGCTCTACACCACGGCGGGCGGCGATGCGGCCCAGGCCAATGTCAGGCTCGACCAGATCGCCAAAGACAGCCTGCGCAGCGAGTTCAGCAAGCGCTCCATCCAGGAAGTGGTGTCCGGTGATCGCGACCAGATCATGGAAATCCTCAGCCGCTTGCTCAGGGAACAGGCGACCCAGCTCGGCATCGCGGCGGTGGACGTGCGGATCAAGCGCATCGACCTGCCGCCGGATGTCAGCAGCTCGGTGTTCAGCCGGATGAAGGCCGAACGGTTGCGGGTGGCCAAGGATTTCCGCTCGCGCGGCGGCGAGGCCGCCGAGCGCATCCGCGCCGACGCCGACCGCCAGAACACGGTGGTGTTGGCGGAAGCTTACCGCGATGCCGAGCGGCAGCGCGGCGAGGGGGATGCCCAGGCGGCGGATATCTATGCGCAGGCTTACGGCCAGGACCAGGATTTCTACAACTTCTATCGAAGCTTGTCCGCTTATCGGCAAAGCTTTGGCGGGAAGGACGACGTTCTGGTCCTCCAGCCGGATTCCCAGTTTTTCCGCTATTTCAACAAGCCCCAATAATGGCTGTGGTCCGCTGGGCGTGCTGCGGCCCCGCGCCGACCGCCGAACGCCGCCATGTGGGATGAGTTGCTGGCGGCGTTCGGTTTGATGCTGGTGGTGGAGGGGATTTTGCCGTTCCTCAGCCCGAGCGCTCTGCGTCAGTCCCTGCTGCGGATGGCCCAACTGGAGGACCGCACGCTCCGGTTCGTCGGGTTGGGCAGCATGTTGCTGGGGCTGCTGGTGCTGTATTTTTTCCGCTGAAGACGCTCGCCCGCCAACTACCGATGGACTTCGAGCTTGTCACCCGCCACCCATGACGCCTGAAGATCGCTGGCTGTTGCCCGAAGGTATCGAGGAAATTCTGCCGCCCGCCGCCGGCCGGCTGGAGCGGCTGCGCCACCGCTTGCTCCAACTTTACGAAAGCTGGGGCTACGAGCTGGTGATCCCGCCGCTGATCGAATTTCTGGAATCGCTGCTGACCGGGACCGGCAACGATCTGGAGCTGCAAACCTTCAAGCTCACCGACCAGTTGAGCGGCCGGATGATGGGTGTGCGCGCCGACATGACGCCGCAGGTGGCGCGGATCGACGCCCATCTGCTCAAGCGCGACGGGCCGGTCCGGCTGTGCTACATGGGCACGGTGCTGCGGACCCGCGCCGACGGCTTTGGCGGCTCCCGCAGCCCCTATCAGGCCGGGGTGGAGCTTTACGGCCACCGGGGCCACGAAAGCGATTTGGAAGTCCTGACGCTCATGTTGGAAACCCTTGGGGTGGCGGGGATCGACAGCGTGCATCTGGACTTGGGACATGTGGCGGTATTCCGCGAACTGGTGCGCCGGGCCGGTCTGGATCGGGAGCGTGAAGCGCTGCTGTTCGAGGCGCTGCAACGCAAGGCCCTGCCCGAGATTCGCCAGCGCCTGGCCGATTGGCGGCTTCCCGCCCCTTGCGACCGCTGGTTGACGGCGCTGGCCGAGCTGAACGGTGGGCCGGAAGTGCTGGATGCGGCCGGAGCCTTGCTGGCCGAGGGCGGCGCAGGGATCGGCGCGGCGCTGGCGACGCTGCGCGGGCTGGTCGCGGCGTTGCGGCGACGATGGCCCGAGTTGCCAATCCATGTCGATCTGGCCGAACTGCGAGGCTATCGCTATCACACCGGCGTGGTGTTCGCCGCTTATGTGCCGGGCCAGGGCCAAGCGGTGGCGCAGGGCGGGCGCTACGACGAGATCGGCCTGGTGTTCGGCCGCGCCCGGCCGGCGACGGGGTTCAGCGCCGATCTGGCGACCTTGCTGCGACTCAGTTCGCTGCCGGAAACCCCGGTTGCCGGAATCCGCGCCCCGGCGATGGGAGATGCGGCGCTGGAGCGGGCGGTGGTGGCGTTGCGCGGCCGAGGGGAGCGCGTGGTGCGGGCTTTGCCCGGCGCGGTCGAATCGCCGCTGGCTTTGGGGTGCGACCGGGAGATGGTGCGGCGGGATGGAGAATGGATCGTGGTCCCGTTGCCGGAACCTTCCGTCCACCGCGATCGGAACAACTAACCGACTATAGGAAGCGGGCATGGGCAAGAACGTGGTTGTCATCGGCGCGCAGTGGGGCGACGAAGGCAAGGGCAAGGTCGTGGATCTGCTCACCGAGAACGCGGCGGCGGTCGTGCGGTTCCAGGGCGGGCACAACGCCGGCCACACCTTGGTCATCGGCGGCCAGAAGACCGTTTTGCACCTGATCCCCTCCGGCATCCTGCGGGAAGGGGTCGATTGCCTGATCGGCAATGGCGTGGTGCTGTCGCCGGCGGCGCTGCTGACCGAAATCGACGATTTGGAGCGCCGGGGCGTGGACGTGATGGCGCGATTGCGGATCAGCGAAGCCTGTCCGCTGATCCTGCCCTACCATGTCGCTCTGGATCAGGCCCGCGAGAAGGCGCGCGGCGAGCGGGCCATCGGCACCACCGGGCGCGGTATCGGGCCGGCCTACGAAGACAAGGTCGCCCGGCGGGCGGTGCGGCTGGCCGATCTGCTCGACCGGGAACGCTTCGCCGCCAAGCTGGCCGAGGTCATGGATTTCCACAACTTCGTGTTGCAGCGCTACTTCGAGACCGATCCGGTCGATTTTCGGCGAACGCTCGACGACGCGTTGACCATGGCCGAACGCTTGCGGCCGCTGGCGGCGGATGTCACCGCGTTGCTGGACGCGCACCGGCGGGGCGGCGACAACGTGCTGTTCGAGGGCGCGCAGGGCGCGATGCTGGATATCGACCACGGCACCTATCCCTACGTCACCTCCTCCAACACCACCGCCGGCGGGGCCGCCACCGGGACCGGGCTGGGGCCGCGCTATCTGGACCATGTGCTGGGCATCACCAAAGCCTACACCACCCGGGTCGGCGGCGGGCCGTTCCCGACCGAGCTGTTCGACCGGACCGGCGACTATCTGGTCGAGCGCGGCCACGAGTTCGGCTCGACTACCGGCCGGCGGCGGCGCTGCGGCTGGTTCGATGCGATGGCGCTGCGCCGCTCCATCGTGAACAACAGCGTTTCGGGGTTGTGCGTGACCAAGCTGGACGTGCTGGACGGCCTGGACCGCATCCGGCTGTGCGTGGGCTACCGGCACGGGTCGGAGCGGCTGGACAGCGCGCCAGCGGGCGCGGAGGCGCTGGCGGCGTGCGCGCCGATCTACGAGGAGATGCCCGGTTGGCGGGAGCCCACGGCCGGCGTGCGCCGTCACGAGGATTTGTCCGCCGCCGCGCGGGCTTACCTGCGGCGGATCGAGGAGCTGGCCGGCGTCCCCATCGATCTCATCTCGACCAGTCCGGACCGGGACGATACCATCGTCCTGCGGGATCCGTTCGCGGCGTCGAAGGGATAGAAAGTCAAAAGGCCCGGTGTTGACCGGGCCTTTTTCAATCTGGTGCCGAAGAGAGGACTTGAACCTCCACTGGGTTACCCCAACTAAGACCTGAACCTAGCGCGTCTACCAGTTCCGCCACTTCGGCCTGATTGTCGCGCCGGTTGCGGCGACGACGGGAGCGCACTATACGGATTGCCTTTCACCCTGTCAATCGTTTCCGGTCCACGCTTTTTTAACCTTCCTAAAGTGCTCACATGACCCATAAAAAACGGAATTCCTGGCAGCAAATGGATCCATTTCTGGCCCGGGAGCAGGAAAAGTACGGCCGCGCCTCGCCGAGCCGGGAATTCATCCTCCAATATCTGGAAGAAAAGGGAATGCCATTGACCTTGGAGGAGTTGTGCGCCGACTGGCGGATGGACGACGGCTGGGAGGTCGAAGCCTTGTCCCGCCGGCTGCGCGCGATGGAGCGTGACGGGCAACTGATCCGCAACCGCCGCGAGGGTTACGGGCTGGTCGCCAAGATGAACCTGGTGACCGGGCGAGTGATCGGCCATCCCGAAGGGCACGGTTTTCTGATTCCCGACGAGGGCGGCGACAGCCTGTTCCTCTCGCCCCGGCAGATGCGGAAACTGCTGCACGGCGACCGGGCGGTGGCGCGGGTGATCGGGGTCGATTACCGGGGCCGGCGCGAGGGCGCGGTGGTCGAGGTGCTGGAGCGCAACACCGAAACCGTGGTCGGACGCTTTTGCGAGGAGCGCGGCGCCTATTTCATCATTCCCGACAACAAGCGGATCAGCCAGGACATCATGGTGCCGGCCGACGGTCGCGGCGAGGCCCGCGCCGGCCAGATCGTCATCGCCGAGCTGATCGAGCAGCCCAGCGCGCAAAGCCGGCCGCTGGGCCGGGTCAAAGAGGTGCTGGGCGAACACATGGCGCCGGGCATGGAGATCCGAATCGCCATCGCCAGCCACGGCATTCCGGTCGAATGGCCGGAAGCGGTCGTCGAGGAGGCGGATCGCCACGACGAGTCGGTGCCGGAAGCGGCCAAGCAGGGACGCTGGGATTTGCGCGGCACGCCGCTGGTGACCATCGACGGCATCACCGCTCGCGATTTCGACGATGCGGTGTATTGCGAGCGGCGCGGCGCCAACTGGCGGCTGCTGGTGGCCATCGCCGACGTGTCGTGGTACGTGCGGCCGGGCACGGCGCTGGATCAGGAAGCGCGCAAACGCGGCAATTCGGTGTATTTCCCGGACCGGGCCATCCCGATGCTGCCGGAGGCGCTGTCCAACGGCCTGTGCTCGCTGAACCCGGACGTGGATCGGCTGTGCATGGTCTGCGAGATGACGTTCAACGCCGAGGGTCGCATCGTCCGTTCGCGGTTCGCCGAAGCGGTGATGCGCTCCCACGCCCGGCTGACCTACGACACCGTGGCGGCCATCGTCGCCGACCGCGATCCCCGGGTCCGCGCCGAATACGCCAAAGTAACGCCGCATCTGGACCGCTTGCACGAGTTGTATCAAGTGCTGCGGGCGGGGCGGGAGCAGCGCGGCGCGATGGATTTCGATACCCAGGAGACGGTGATCGAGTACGGCGCGGACCGCAAGATCGAGCGGATTTTGCCGACCGAGCGCAACGACGCCCATCGCTTGATCGAGGAGTGCATGATTTCGGCCAACGTGGCGGCGGCGCGGTTTCTGCAACGGCACAAGATGCCGGGACTGTATCGCGTCCACGAGGGGCCGGCCGAGGATCGGCTGAACAAGCTGCGCGCGTTCCTGGGCGAGCTGGGGTTGGGGTTGAGCGGCGGCGAGAAACCCTCACCGCTCGATTACACCCGGCTTTTGGATCGGGTCCGCGACCGGCCCGACGCCCATCTGATTCAGACCGTAATGCTCCGCTCGCTCGCGCAGGCGATCTACAATCCGGGCAATGTCGGCCATTTCGGTTTGGCGCTGGAGGCGTATGCGCATTTCACTTCGCCGATTCGCCGCTACCCCGATCTGCAAGTCCATCGCGCCATCCGCCACGTGCTGAACGGCGGTAAAGCCGCCGATTTCCCGTATAACCACACCGACCTGGTCGGATTGGGCGAGCATTGCTCGATGACCGAGCGGCGGGCCGACGAAGCGGTGCGCGATGCGGTGGAGTGGTTGAAGTGCGAATTCATGCTGGACAAGGTCGGGCAGGTGTTCGACGGCATCGTTACCGGAGTTACCGGCTTCGGGCTGTTTGTCGAGCTGCGCGGGGTGTTCGTGGAGGGGCTGGTGCATGTGACCTCGCTGCGCAACGATTACTACCGTTTCGATCCGGTGGGCCACCGCTTGCACGGCGAGCGATCCGGGCAGGTTTACCGCCTGGGCGACAGTTTGCGGGTGCGGGTGACGCGGGCGGATCTGGACGAGCGCAAGATCGATTTCGAGCCCATCGAGATGGAGCGCAGCGAGAAGAGCGGTGGTCGCCGAGGCCCGCAGAGCCGTCGCCGCCGCAAGGAGTGAGGTCCGTGGCCGAAGAGTGGATTCACGGCTTGCATGCGGTGGCGGCGGCGCTGCAATACGAGCCGGAGCAATTGCGGGACTTGTGGGTGGAGCGCCAGCGGCGGGACGCGCGGCTACAGGCGTTGCTGGACGAGGCGGCCGGTCGCGGCGTGCCGGTCCATCAGGTCGACCGAGCGGAACTGGACCGGCTGAGCGGCGGCGCGCGCCATCAGGGCGTCGCTGCCCGGCTGGTGGTCCGGCGGGGGACGCTCGGCGAGATGGATTTGCCCGCTTTGCTGGCGGCGGCGATCGGGCCGGCGCTGCTGCTGGTGTTGGACGGCGTGCAGGACCCGCACAATCTGGGCGCGTGTTTGCGCGGCGCGGCGGCGGCGGGCGTTCACGCGGTCATCGCGCCCGCCGACCGGGCGGTCGGCCTGAACGCGACGGTCCGCAAGGTGGCCTGCGGCGCTGCGGAAATTGTGCCGTTCGTGCAAGTCACCAACTTGGCGCGAACGCTGCGAGGTTTACAGGAGCAGGGCATTTGGATCATCGGCGCGGCGGGGGAGGCGGAGGAAAGCCTCTACGAGGTGGATTTCACGCCTTCGACCGCCATCGTGCTGGGCGCCGAGGAAAAGGGTCTGCGCCGGTTGACTCGCGAAGTCTGCGACCGGCTGGCGCGGATTCCGCTGGCCGAGGGCGGGGTCGAAAGCTTGAACGTGTCGGTGGCGGCGGGGATTTTTCTGTTCGAGGCGCGACGGCAGCGCGGCATTACGGGTTGACGGGCGTTTCGTACCGCGTCATTTCCAAATAACCCTGTCCCCCGGTTTTTCGCTCTCCGGCGCGGCCATTTACCGCGACGGCTCCCTCCCAATACCGCACGGTCAACCGCATTTCCTGATCCGCCACTTTCGGCGTGACGGTCAAATCCAAGTTCTCGGCGGGCAAGCGCAAGCGCCAGCGGGCGGGATAGCGGTCGCCGGTTTTCGGGCTGACCCATTCGCCGAGCGGCTGTAACGTCACCTCGCTCCAGCCCAGCAATCGCGTCCGGCCGTCGGCCGCCACCAGCACGCCCTTGCTGTGAGGGTCCGTGCTGCCGTCCTTGCGGCGCAGTTGGTAGAACATCAAATCCCGCCCATCGTCCAATTGCAGCGCGAACCAGTCCCAGCCGCTCTGCTCCGATCCTAGCGCGCTGGTGCTCCATTCCCGGTCCAGCCAGCTCGCGCCTTCAACCGCGAAGGTAGTTTCACCCACGCGAACCGTTCCCCGCGTCGGCAAGCGGGTATAGGAATAGTAGTAAGAGGCATTGCCCGGTTCGGCGCTTTTTTGGCTCAGTCCCCGATCACCTTGCAACACCACCGGCTTGGCCGTGTTCAGGCTTAGATCGATCTCCACATTGCCTTCGCGGGCGCGCACTCGCATCGGAAAAGCGTCGGATTCGGTGCCGGTCAAGGCCCAGTCTTCCAACCAGACTCGAAAAGGGGCTGCTTGGGCGCCCGCCAGACCGACCGCGCCGCGACTGAAACGCTCGAAAGCATGGTGCTGTTCGCCCTGGACATCGGTCAGCGCAAGATGGCCCATGTAAATCTGATTCGTGCGCCAAGCGGAATCCGCGACCGGCGTCGTCGGGGCGAGGGCGATGCGAAACAGGGTCAGTTGATAGCCGAATTGGCGCCCGGCGGCATCGACCAAATTGCCGGTCACATACCACCACTCGTTGCGAAAATCCGAATGTGGGCCGTGGTCGGCGGGGAACTCGAAAGGGCGGGGTTGATAGGCCCGCTGATAGCCGGTGTTGTCGTCGCCAGCGCCCAAGGCCGATCTGACGGCGATGCTCTCGATCGGGTTTGGGCGAGGCCAGAAGAGGTAAGCCGTCATCGCGACGACCAGCGCCACGGCCAGCAGCAGCCCGATCCACCACCCGTAACGTCCGCGCATTTATTCGGTCCGCAGCGCGTCGGCGGGATGGGCGCGGGCCATGCGCCAGATCGGATAAAGTCCGGCCAGCAGCGCCGCGAATATCGCCAGCGCCAGCGTTTCCAGCAGCAGCCATGGATTGACCTCGAACGGCAGGCTCCAGCCGAACGCGCGGCGGTTAATGACAAAAATGAGCACGGCTGCCAGCAACAGCCCGGTCGGCAGGGCCAGCAGGCCAGCGGCGGCGCCCATGAAGCCGGTCTCCAACGAGACCAGGCCGCCGATTTCGCGCACGGTCATGCCGGTGGCGCGCAGCACCGCGAACTCCCGCGCCCGCTCCAGTTGCAAGGCCAGCAACGCGCTCAACACGCCGACCACCGCTACCAGAATTGCCAACAATCGCAGCACGTTGGTGATGGTGAACGTTCGGTCGAAGATTTCCAGCGTGATGTTTTGAATGTCGCGATTGGGACGGATCATGAGCGGCTGAAGGGTTCCCAACCGCTCTTGCAAGCGTTCGCGCAGAGTCGCCAGATTTTCGCCCGGCGCCGCGAAGATCGCCGCCGAGCCGACCGCAGAGTCATGCCAATAGCGCTGGTAGGCGGGGCGATGGAGTAGAATCCGGCCGTGCTCCGAGCCGTAATCCAGAAACACCCCGGCAACGGTGAAAGCGTGCGGTCCTGCGGCGGTCGGCAACTCCAGCGAGTCACCGGATGTTAGCCGTCGCCGGTAAGCCAGCGGTTCCGAAATCAGGATCGACTCGCCGGTTTGGAACGCTCGCCAAGCCCGGATCGCATCACCGTCGATCAAGTGGTAACCGGCCTGCGCGGCGGGCGCCAAGTCCACAGCCATCAATTGGACGGGACGGCCGCCCAGTTCGAGCAGCGTCCGTCGATAGGTGGATACCGCCATGACGCCGGGCGTGTCGCGCAGCGCGGCCAACGTTGCCGGTTGTAGGGTTTCGGTGTTTTCTCCTCCGTCGTTGGGTGGCGCGATGTACAGGTCGGCATTGAGCAAGTCCTTGATCCAGATCGCCACCCCACCCCGAAAGCTGTCCACCATCACCCCGACGCCGACCGTGGTGGCAAACGCCACCATCAACGCCGCGATCGCGATGCCGGTGCGGCTGAGATGGCGCGCGACATCGCGGTTGGCCATGCGCGCCAACAATCCCAGTTTGGCGGACAGCGGTCGATTTAGTCGGACCAAGCCGACCACGGCGGGTGGCGTCAGCAGGGCGCAGCCGAGGATCAGCAGAAACAAACCCGCAAAACCGGCTGTCAACGAACCGGAAGCGGCTAAAACCATTCCACCGCCGGCGATCAAAATCAGTCCGGCCAACGCCAGCCGGGGCAGGGTGGCTCGCCATCGGGTCTCCAGATGAGCGCGGCTGAGGACGGCTCCAGCGGGAGCGTCAGCCGCTTCGCGCGCCGGCAACCAGGCGGCCGCCAGCGTCGCCAGCACTCCCAGTGCGGTGCCCTTGGCCAGCGACCCGGGGTCGATGAAGAATTCCCGAACGCTCAAAACGTAATACAGGTCATTGATGGTGCGGGTGACCAAGTGCACCAGCCCAGAACCCAGCCACAGTCCCAGCAATACACCGAGCGAGGTACCCGCCAGGCCGAGCAACAATGCCTCGCCCAGTATGCCGGCGAACAATTCCCCGCGAGTGACGCCGATCGCTCGCAAGGTTCCCAACAAGGTCCGGCGTTGCACCACCGCAAACGTTATCGCGTTGTGGATCAGGAACATGCCAACCACCAGAGCCAGCAGGCTCATCGCCGTCAAATTCAGGGAAAAGGCGGCGCTGAGATCCCGCGTGGCCAGACTGCGTCCCTCGGGAATTTCCAGCCGTAAATCCGGTGGCAGCCAAGCCCGGATCTCGGCGGCCAGCCGCTCTCCATCGGGGCCGTCCGGCACAATCAAATCGATGTGGCTCAGCCTTCCGGGCTGACCGAACAGCGATTGGGCGGTACTGATATCGGTGACGATCAATCCCTCTAGCTCAGGGCCATCCAGAGTGCCAGCTCGTTGCAAGGCGAAGCGTTGCGCTCCCTTTTGGAGCGTGACGGACTCGCCCAGGGCTTGCGGCAGCAGGGCGGCGCCTGGGTTTAGCAGCAATGCGCGCAGATCGAAGCGATTCCCGGTGATATCGGCGGCGGGGTCGCGGAACGGTCCTTCCGCAAAGGGGTCGATGCCGAGAATTTGGAGGAGTTGGCTAGGTTTGTCGGCGCGAGATAGATAACCGGTCACCACCGGCGCCGCCGGTCGGATGCCGAGTTCGATCCGCAGCCGGGCGTACACCGCTTCAGGAACCCCTTGAGGACCGCCGAGGATGCGGTGAGTCGCGTGGCCGGCGATCCGGTTCATGGCCAGATCGAAACTCCGGCGGGCGCTGGCGTTGGCCAAGTCCACCGCGATAACCGCAGCCACCCCCAGCGCGATACCGAGAATCGCCAGTCCCAGTTGCCAGGGATGCCGGAGAGGATGTCGGAGCAATGCCCGCCAGAGCAAGCCGGTCACGGCGCCATCTCCCGAACTTGTCCGGCCTCCAGGTATAAAACGCGGTCGGCGCGGGCCGCCACTTCCCGATTGTGGGTCACCATGATGATGGTGGTTCCCGCCCGCTGATGCAGGTCGAGCAGTAAATCCAGAACTCGCCCCCCGGTCGCGATGTCCAGATTGCCGGTCGGTTCGTCCGCCAGTAACAGAGAAGGGCGGTGTACCAGCGCCCGCGCGATGGCCAACCGCTGTTGCTCGCCGCCGGATAGCCGCTCCGGGAAGCTGTCTCGGCGGTTGCCCAGACCGACATCGCTCAGTAGGGTCCGCGCCCGGTCGTGCTGGTCTGGCGTCGCCAACCCGTTCAGCTCCAGCGGCAGCAGCAGGTTTTCCTCGACGGTCAAAGTCGGGATCAGGTTGAAAAACTGAAACACGAAACCGATATGGCGGCGGCGGAAAAGGGTGCGTTCGGCCTCGTTCAGACCGGCTATAATCCGATCATCGACACGGATGGTGCCGGCGTCGGGCAGGTCGATGCCGCCGAGCAGGTTCAGCAGGGTGGATTTGCCGGAGCCGGATTGGCCGAGCAGGGCAACGAACTCGCCACGGTTGATATCCAGATTCAGGTCGGCGAAGATGACTCGTCGGTCATCGCCTTCGGTGTAGTGTTTGCGCAGGTTGCGGATCGCGATAAAGGCTGTCGGCGAGGCAGGTGTTTTCATGCTGGCTATGGACTGGTGAATGCGTCAATCGTTACCATAGCCGCATCATAATTTTATTCACGAGCAACGATTTCTTCCTGACGTCGCGCAGGGGTTTATGTTCCGGATGGGTGGTCGGTTTGGCGGCATGCCGGTGGACCGCCCGATCAAATCGGGCCAAAACGCAATGCTGGGATCATTTTGCTCGATTTTCAATGGCATTGGGAGCTTGACGGATGCAAAAACTTGGGATGCTCGGTAAATGGGCCAATATCGGGATAGTTGCGGTGATCGCTTTGCTGATCGGCGCCTGTGCAAAACCACAAGGTGGTTTGCCGCCATCAACCAATTATAGCACTCAGACGCCTTCGCCGGAGACCTACAGTTACCAAATAGGACCCGGTGATCAATTGCAAATTTTCGTCTGGCGTAATCCTGAGGTTTCGCAGACCATTACCGTCCGGCCGGATGGTAAGATCACGACTCCGCTAGTGGAAGATTTGCAGGCCAGCGGCAAAACTCCCAACCAGCTGGCCCGCGACCTGGAAAAAGCGCTGGAAACCTATATTCGCCAGCCCATCGTCACCGTGATCGTTGCCAATGGAATCGGACCTTACAGCGAACAAATTCGCGTGATCGGCCAAGTATCCGGGTCCGGGTCGCAAGCTGGCGGAGGGGGTAGCCAAGCTGGCGGAGGGGGTAGCCAAGCCGGCGGCGGCGCAGGCCCGCAAGCGCGAGCGATCGCCTACCGGCAAAAAATGACGCTGCTGGATGCGGTGATCGTGATCGGCGGTTTGAGCGAGTTTGCCGCCGGCAATAAAACCAAGATAGTGCGGGTGGTCGACGGCAAGCAGAAGGAGTACGAGGTCCGCCTTGACGATCTGCTCAACGGAGATATTACCGCGAATGTGGATATGTTGCCGGGCGATATCCTGATCATTCCCGAGTCCTGGTTTTAGCGGAGGGTTGCCTTTGGCACGGAGGATGAGAGCATGAGCGATATTATCGAGCAGTTGCTAGGTTATCTGCGCGGAATATGGCGCAATCGTTGGTATGCAATGGGTTGCGCGTGGCTGGTCTGTGCGGTGGGTTGGGTTGTGGTTCTAAAACTGCCCGATCAATATGAAGTCTCGGCGCGAGTGTTCGTGGATACCCAAACTATATTACGGCCTCTCCTGCAAGGGCTGACGGTCGAAGTCAATCCCGACACTCAGGTCGGGCTAATCATGAAAACGCTGCTGAGTCGTCCAAATTTGGAGAAAATAGCCTTTATGGCGGGTTTAGATGCTCAGGCTAAGGAGTCCGAGGCGAGGGATAAATTGCTCGGTACACTTCAAAAAAAGATCAATCTAGTAGGCGGCTCTGGCCGGGAAAAGGAAAATTTATACACGATCACTTACGAAGATCGCGATCCACGGAATGCCAAGCAAGTGGTTCAATCGGCGTTAACGGTTTTTGAGAGTAATTTGGTTGGTGGTAATCGCGAGGATTCCGAAGCCGCTCAGCGCTTTCTCGACGAACAGATATCCGAATATGAACTCCGACTTGGCGAGGCCGAAAATCGCCTAAAGCAATTCAAGCTCAAGAATACTGGCAGAATGCCATCGGAAGGGCAAACTTATAACGCCCGATTGCAACAAGCTGCCGTCGAACTTTCAACTGGCCGTTTAGAACTGTCTCAAGCTGAGAATCGCCGAAATTCGCTACAGCAGCAGATCAACCAAGCCTTACAGCAACAGCTTAGAGGCGATGGTGAGATAGTGGTTTTGCCAATCGATCAGCGCATACAAAGTTTGGAACAGAACCTTGATGAATTATTGATCAAATTCACCGATAAACACCCAGATGTCAGTATATTGCGGCAAACAATCGCTGATCTGAAAAAACAGCGGGAACATGATCGTTCAAGATATGCGGCGAGTCTTGCCGAAAGCGGCGGTAGTTCGCGGAGTCAGGGGGTCAATACCGTCTATCAGCAACTTAAAGTTAAGCTGGCGGAGGAGGAAGCAAACTTAGCTTCACTGAGGGTAAGGGTCGATGAGTACACTAACCGATATAAGGAATTACAGGCACAACTCAGTATCCTGCCTCAAATTGAAGCTGAATTGGCCGCTTTGAATCGTGATTACGAAGTTAATCGTAAGAAATATGATGAGCTTCTATCCCGTCGAGAATCGGCCAGGTTGTCCCAAGAAGCCGAGCAATCCAAGCAGGATGTTCGCTTCAAAATTATTGACCCGCCTCGGGTGCCGCTGGAACCAACCGGACCCAATCGGTTGTTGTTGATGACCATGATATTCGGGGCGGGTTTGGGCACTGGATTGGGCCTTGCATTTTTGATCTCGCAGCTTTGGCCGACCTTCGACAGCCGTCGTAGCTTGAAGCAGATCGCGGATATCCCAATCTTCGGTAGCGTTAGCGCGGTTCTATCGCCGGTAAC
>RRZT011197321.1_pt1 | contig 14914 bp, 13 predicted proteins | sample 2165551 | NCBI WGS metagenome assembly RRZT01 (sample SAMN10456910, study PRJNA506462) | wastewater metagenome | biome: wastewater; feature: sludge; material: wastewater sludge; isolation source: wastewater sludge with Escherichia coli K12::gfp cells carrying plasmid... | place: USA: Moscow, Idaho... | reverse complement strand
CGTCTGGGCAGCAAAAGCTTGATCTTCCATGTAAGCACGACGCGCAGCGGCCTTTCCGGCCTCGTCCCCGTCGAACGTGAAGATGACTTCGCCACCACGCGCGCGCCCATCAGCAAGCATCACCCCTGCTGAAGCGCTCTCTACGTCACCGAGGAGGCGCCGCATCAACTGGGTGTGCTCCTTACCAAACGCGGTACCGCAGGTGGCGACCGCGGTCGTCTCTCCCGCCGCGTGAGCAGCCATCACATCCGTGTATCCCTCAACGACGATGACCCTGCGCTGCCTGGAAACATCCTTTTTCGCGAGGTCGAGACCGTAGAGGACCTGCGACTTGTGATAGATCGGCGTTTCCGGAGTGTTCAAGTATTTGGGGGCGTTCGGGTCGTCACCCAATCTGCGAGCCCCGAAGCCCACTGTCGCACCCGTAACGTCGCGGATTGGCCACATCACGCGGTCACGGAAGCGGTCATACGGGCCACGCTGCCCCCTGATTGCCAAGCCTGCCGCGATGATCTCATCGTCAGTAAAAGACTTCGAACGCAAGTGCCGCGTCAGACCATCCCAGCCGGCAGGTGAAGCGCCAACACCGAACTTCTCAACGTCTTCCTTCCCGAAGTGGCGTCCCTTGAGGAACTTTCTCGCCTCCTCGGCCTCGGGCAACATGAGGTATGCCCTGTAGAACTCCTCAGCAATACGGTGTGCCTCAAGAAGGCGACGTCGCTGGCTCTGATCGGGGCCACGACGAGGGCGATCCCCGCCCTCGTACCGCAACTGGACGCCATACTTACCAGCCAGGAACTCCACGGCTTCCATGAAGGAGACGTGGTTGATCTTTTGTAGGAAGGAAAAGACGTCACCGCCCTCGGAGCAACCAAAGCAGTGCCACCGGCCCAACTGGGGACGAACGTGGAATGAAGGGGTCCGTTCATCATGGAACGGACACAGGCCCTTCATTGAGCCAACACCAGCGGACTTCAGGGTGACGTGCTCTCCAACCACCTCATCAATCCGGGCGCGTTCACGCACCAAGTCGATGTCTTCACGTCTGATGAGTCCGGCCATAGCCTCAGCTTAGGTCCGCACGCCCCGCCGCGTTCCCCCTGTGGATGACGATCCCCTACGGGCGCAACTTCACAGCAGAGTGGATAGAAGACCACACAGTCTTGCGTGCCACAGATTGGCGGACACGTCGGTAAGGCACGCCACCTGATCCACAACCGCGCGCAGCCGACCAGCATCGTCCCCCGCCCGTTCCCATTCTTCAGCGAAAGGTGGTTCCAACTCTGCTGGCCCGGCCTCGACCAAAGCTTCCACGAGATCGTGGATTATTGTCCGCTGCTGGTAGTAGACAGGTTGCGTCTCCCGGGGACTCATGACGTAGTGAACGGCAATCCCCTTCAGCAAGCCGATCTCAGCCTCAGTTTCCCGCGGTATCACCAGGTTCGCACCGTAGCGTCCAAGCGGCCCACTTCCATACTGTTCGCGCGTTGCGTTCACCGTCGAGGACGCAAATCTGCCAATCAGCTGACTGGTGAGATCTTTCATTTGTGCGCGGGCCCGGTAGGAGCCGTTGTAGGAGTCAGGCCAATAGGGCAGTGCAAAGACCCGCTGGGCCGCGGATTCCAGCTCCTGGCGGGTCAGGGACTTGCCGTACCAGGCCAACGTCGACGAAATAATCGCATCGGTTTCCCCGCTGTGAAGCAACTTCTCAAGCTCGAAATGGCCTGTCACCACAGCGTCTTCGAGGTCGTGAACGGAATAGCCGATATCGTCCGACAGATCCATGACCTGGGCTTCCAAACACCGTTCACCCCTGGGCGCATCCGCACGCATCCAGTTGAAGACCCTGGCGTCATCCTGGTAATGGCCGTACTTGTGAATGGACTTCTCGATGTCCGGCCCGCCACCCCGACCCCACGGATACTTGGTGATGGCATCCAGGGTCGCGCGGGTCAGGTTCAGCCCTCCGGGGGTATCGTCCTCGCCCAACACCTTCGCCTCTAAACGTGCCACAAGGCGGAAGGTCTGTGCGTTCCCTTCAAAGCCTCCCGTGTCAGCCGCCACCTCATCCAGTGCGCGCTCCCCGTTGTGTCCAAATGGTGGATGGCCGAGGTCGTGTGCCAGGCAGGCAGCATCGACAACGTCAGGGTTGCAGCCCAACTCAAGCGCTAGACCGCGGCCCACCTGTGCAACCTCCAGAGAGTGGGTCAGCCTAGTGCGGACAAAATCATCTGATCCGGGCCCCAAAACCTGGGTCTTCGTTCCTAGACGACGCAATCCGGCAGAGTGAAGTATTCGAGCTCTATCCCGGTCAAACGGGCTGCGACGTGGGTCTTTAGGGTCCTCGTCAAGAAATCTGGCCCGATCGTCTCGATCGTAGGGCCATTCCAAACCCGATAAACTGGCATTTTGCGCGTCAAAATCACGCTCGTCGATACTGGATTTCACAATCCAAGGCTAGTATGGACGAGTGTCATCCGAGGTCATGGACCTCTTGGGAACTGGGGGTTGCAAGTGGTGCCAGACGGCCAGACCATAACCACAAGCCTGGTTCACCCGCGCGACCGGGGTGAAATGCCGTGGTGGCGCACAACCGTGGTCTGCGACATTCCCGGATTGTGGGATAACGAGGGACTGCGTCGGTTAGTGCCGATCCTCCCCGATCTTGCTGAGATGGGCTTCGAGACCCTTCTTCTGAGACCAGCAACCCCGAAGGTAGAAGATCAGCTGAGTTTTTTCCCTGAGTTCATCGCCCAGGCTCACGCCGCGGGTCTACACCTTCTGGTCAGGGCTTTTCTGCTTCCAGCCGACCAGGTTGTCACGGGCCCCGATTCGCCACCACTGGTGTCACTAGAGAAGAACGTCGATTTGCTGGCTGAACGGATTCGCGCGGCCTTGAAGGCAGGGGTTGACGGCGTGGATCTGGGTACCGTCGTGGTCACTGACGACCCCGAACCCGCCCCTTGGAAAATGCAAGCCTTTAGCTCCGCAGTCAATGTTGCACTGGCCGAACTTGCCGAATTTGATGACGAACGTATCCTTACCGCGGCTCTCCCGGCTGAACCGAAAGAGAACTTCACCCAGCACTTGACTGAGGACTGGTTCCACCACCTTCGCTCATCAGCGATGCTTGAGGTCGAATGGGAAAGCAAGGCTCTGCGGGAGGCAATTACCCATGCCTTCACCCAACGTGACTCCCTGGGACTTGCAACCCCCTGGCGTCACGTCCTTCAGCGCCCCGATATGGCGCCACTGGCAAGGGGAAGTGAGGATGTCGGCTGGGCAAAGGGTGCTCCCCTCAAACGCTATGGCGCCATGAACCTGTTCATCGCTGCCTTACCGGGAAGCCCCTACCTGCCGTTCTTGGGTATTGGCGGAGGCACGACCTACCCCCAGGCGCAAGGCGCAACCACCGTAGAGGTGTCTTTCAATAGCACCCCGGCCGAGCAAACACTGGTGCAGATGATGACCGAAGCCCTACGTCTCCGGCGAGAAGGCGGCATGGCCGCTAGCCCACTCGCCTTCATCGACGGCCTGACTTGGACCGGGGACTCCGCAGTCGTCGTGCTGGTTGGTCACACCATGGTGGTACTCAACACCTCTTCCGAGGCGGTCATTGTGCCCCGGAAGTACACACTCCTTCTTGCTTCCGCTGAAGCTGGGATTGTTGCTGGTGGTGGAACTTCCGTTCCGCCCGACACATGCTGCTGGTTCAGCCCCGCGGAACTTCGTCCCACTGATCCCGGCCAGTACCCGCGAAACTAAAGGCGGCATGCAAAGCCTTGCCCTCCCAAGCAAAAGTGCGCCCCCGCCCAATTGTTCTTGCGCTCCTTGTGGTTGGCGCACTCTGCGTCGTTTTTGCGCTGCCTTTCCTAAATCGTGGAGAGCGTGGTTCCCAGGTGGAGTTCGGCGAAGAAGTTCTGCAGATCCTTGATGCCGGGATCCATGGTGACACCGAGGAATGGAAGGCGGACAGAGAGCGCTATGCCGCGCTGGTTGAACGCACGACGACAAGGCAAGACGCCGCACAGATCCTCCACCAAGCAGCTCTGAGCGCCGGCGGGCCGCATTCGCAGGTTGTCCCCCTCTCCTCGGGAATCCTCGACACACCCGATGTTGGCGAAATGCCCGCCACCCACATTGAGGGTGGTCTCCTCACCGCGGTCCTGCCGCCGTTTCGTGCAACAGATTCCCAGGCTGAGAAGTACGCCCAAACAGTCAACACCGCACTGCATGAGCCAGGAGTGTGCGGTATCGTCCTCGACCTGCGCACCAACACGGGGGGATCAACCACCGCAATGCTCCCCGCGGTTGCATCCCTTCTACCCGACGGAGTCAGCCAGGAATTCGTGGATCGCGACGGCATCGCCAAGGAGGCGCTGGAGATCCGCGGCTCCACGATGCATCAGTCGGGTAAGACATTCGGAACTTCCCTACTTCAAGGCAAGGTTGACGTTCCCGTCGCACTGATCACCGGCCCCATGACTGGAAGTGCCGCCGAGCAGGTCCTCCTTGCCTTCCGGGGACTCGATACTGCGGCATCCTTTGGTGCGCCAACGTTTGGCCTGGCCACAGGGCCCGAGTACGAGCAGGTTGAGGACTATGTGGTCGCGGTTTCCACGACGAGGACGAAGGCACGGACCGGTGAGGTTTTCGGGGACGATCCGATAGCGCCCGACGTACTTGCGGATTCTGACAGCGCTGAGGCATCCGCAAAGGAATGGTTGGTATCCCGGGGCTGCCCGACTCAGTGACTTCAGCCCGCTGCCGGGCGACCCTTCAGATCACGCTGGCGCGGATCTCTTCAACAGTTGGCTGGCCCGGAGCGCTCTCCACACTGCCGCGGGCAAATGTGAAGGCGCTCATCAGTGCGGAGTTACCCAAGCGAGACTCAGTTCCAAGCGGGCCCATCCCGATAACGACCGTGGGCATCGACAGGTGTTCGGCCGCCCAAACCTGAAGGTTCTTCACCAGGGCGAGGTCGGCCTCGGTCGTAACCATCCACGCCACCTTACCGACGCCGCACCCCAAGTCCTGCATCTGGCCCAGAAGTTGCACCGTGGTGGCGGCGCTTGGCTCAGTTGTGAAGTCATGGAAAGAGCCGACAACCGCGGTTCTCCCCCGAAGCTCCGCAATCAATTCTTCGGCACCCCGGTATCCGACCTCGACATCCACTAGGTCAGCCCAGCCCCCAGCATCGCGCAGAATCGAGCGGTACTGCGCGGCGCTGCCAGTAAACCCGCCGCCTTCCTTCGCGGTTCTCATGGTTGCGAGGACGGGCTTGCCGAACTGGGCACGCAACGCAGCGCCGCTCTCCCCAACAGTCTCTGCATCCCATAGGTGCGGTCCGAGGGCGTCGATGCGCCACTCAACAATGTCCGCACCGGCTCCAACAGCGGCCTCCCACTGCAGCGCCGCTTCCTCTAGCGAAGCAGCCATGATGGGGACGACAATCGTTGCCGAGGTCGTATCAAAACTGACGCCCACGTCTATCCTCCATCGCTTCCATCACCATCATCCAAGCCTGCCCGCTGATCATCATTCAAGTAGCGGCTCTCCAACCATCCCTCAGGGAGATGAGGACGTCGCGCTGTGCCCTTACGCCCTCGGGAACCCCGAGCACCCGGCGGATAGGGCTGGTCTTGGTCCAGTTCAGCAAGTCTTACACGCAGTTCTTCTCTGGTGGAAACCAGGTTCAGGGCTCGCCTTGCTTCACCGCCAATGGAGAAACCACGCAGATACCAGCCGACGTGCTTACGAAGCTCCTTCATGGCACGCTCCTCGATGCCATCAAACCGCACGGCCAACTCTGCGTGGCGGTTCAAAACTTCGCAAATCTCAGCCAGAGTGGGGTCGCGTGGAATATTGCCGCCCCACATTGACGCGGTGATCTCACCAAAAAGCCAGGGACGCCCTTGGCATCCACGGCCCACTACAACGGCGTCACAGCCAGTTTGCTCCATCATTTCTGTGGCGTCAGATCCAGAGAAGATGTCCCCGTTTCCAAGGACTGGGATCTCCATCTGTTCCTTAAGCATTGCGATGAACGGCCAGCGGGCAGCGCCAGAGTAGTACTGCTCCTGGGTTCGGGCATGGAGGCCAACGGCCGCAACCCCTGCTTTGCGTGCAGTCTGCGCGGCATCGAAGACAGTAATGTGGTCATCGTCAATGCCGATACGCATCTTCACGGTGACGGGAACCGAACCCGGACCACCCGGGGCAGCACGATCGGCAGCCAAGACCACCGAGGAAACGATCCCCTCAAACAGGTCTTTCTTCCACGGAATTGCAGCTCCCCCACCCTTGCGGGTCACCTTGGGGACCGGGCAACCGAAGTTCAAGTCAATGTGGTCCGCCAAGCCCCTCTCAACCAGCATTCCAGTGGCCAAGCCCAGTGTCTCGGGGTCCGTTCCGTACAGCTGCAACGAACGCACCGGATCGTCCTCGTCCGGCTCTACCATGTGCCACGACGCCTCATTGCCCTCAAGAAGCGCCCTCGCCGTCACCATCTCATTGACAAATAGGCCACCCGCAGCGACTAGTCGAGCAGAATCTGCGGCGCCCTGCGGTAGTCCTTCATCCGCGAACTGGCGACACAGACGTCGAAATGCACGGTCAGTGACCCCCGCCATGGGGGCCAAGATCACCGGGGTGCGAAGTGAAATGGCACCGAGGTCGATTGGTGCGAGCTCAGGCAACGTCCAAGCGTTCCAAGAGCCAGCCGCGGACGTCCGTCAGCGGGATACGAACCTGCTCCATGGTGTCGCGTTCACGAATCGTCACGGCCTGATCCTCCAACGACTCAAAGTCATAGGTGATGCAGAAAGGAGTGCCAATTTCATCTTGACGGCGGTAACGGCGCCCCACCGCACCCGTCTCGTCATACTCCACATTCCACAGGCCACGAAGACTATTGGTTAGCTCGCGTGCAGGTCCCGCCAATTCTTCCTTCTTCGACAGCGGCAACACCGCGACCTTCACGGGAGACAGGCGTGGGTCAAGGCGCAAAACGATGCGCTTATCGACGCCCCCCTTGGTGTTGGGCGCTTCGTCCTCGGAATAAGCTTCAATGAGGAAGGCCATCAGGGAACGGGTCAGGCCCGCCGACGGTTCGATCACCCATGGCGTCCACCGTTCGTTCTTGGCCTGATCGAAGTAGTCCAGCTTCTTGCCGGACTTCTCGGAGTGGGTGCCGAGGTCGTAGCCGGTCCGGTTGGCGATCCCTTCCAGTTCCCCCCACTGTGATCCCTGGAACCCAAAGGTGTACTCAATGTCGACGGTGCGCTTGGAGTAGTGGGACAGCTTCTCTTGCGGGTGCTCGTAAAGACGCAGGTTGTCACGATTGACGCCGAGGTCGGTGTACCAAGCAATACGCTGGTCGATCCAGTACTGGTGCCATTCCTCATCGGTTCCGGGCTCAACAAAGAACTCCAGTTCCATCTGCTCAAACTCGCGGGTGCGGAAAATGAAGTTCCCGGGCGTGATCTCATTGCGGAAAGACTTGCCGATCTGGGCAATCCCAAACGGCGGCTTCTTACGCGCCGAAGTCATGACATTGTCGAAGTTGACAAAGATTCCCTGCGCGGTTTCCGGTCGCAGGTAGTGCAGGCCCTGTTCATCATCGACGGGACCAAGATAGGTCTTGAGGAGGCCGGAAAACGCCCTCGGCTCCGTCCACTGACCCCGCACGCCACAGTCCGGGCATGCGATCTCAGTCATCGCCACTTCGTCCTCGTCCACACCCTTCTTCTCTGCGAACTGCTCGACCAACTGGTCCTGACGGAAGCGGTGGTGACACGACTGGCACTCGATGAGCGGGTCGGTGAACGCTTCAACGTGACCCGATGCGTTCCATACGGCGGTGGGAAGAATGACAGAGGAGTCAATGCCGACCACGTCCTCACGCATGCGGACAACCGTCTTCCACCACTGACGTTTGATGTTCTCTTTGAGTTCGACGCCTAGGGGCCCATAATCCCACGCACTGCGCGTCCCGCCGTAGATCTCACCAGAGGGGAAGACGAATCCACGCCGCTTAGCAAGACTGATGACGGCGTCCAGAGTTGAAGTGTCTTGAGCCACGCTTATCTCCTCAAACAAAACTAATAGTCAGCCAGCCAGTCTACCGAGTTCCACCGCATACTGAGGCCTGCGCCCATGTGACCTGCGGCTAGCTGGCGACCACTATATTGACAATGGTTCTCACTAAGAACACCATTGGAGGATGCACACTGCCATTGCACTTCAAGATGTCGAGGCCGGCTACCGGGGCCACGTCGTCCTCCACGACCTGACTCTCAAGATCGACGAGGGCGAGTGTGTGGCTATCACCGGGAATAACGGTTCGGGAAAGTCCACACTCATCAAGACACTCATTGGCACCCTGCCCCTCATGAACGGCACGGTGAGCATTCTGGGGTCGACATGGGAGGCAGGTAAGAAGCCAACGGGCCCCCAACCGGGCTACAACATTGGCTACGTACCCCAGCGTCTCGCCTCAGCCGGAGGAATCGAATCAACTGTTTCGGAAATGGTGGCCTCCGGGCTACTGGGATCCGGTCACCTGCGACTGCCTTCCAACTGGCGTAAACGTGTCCAAGAAGCGCTGCAACAAGTGGGGATGCTCCATAGACTCCGCGAACCGTTTCAAGACCTTTCCGGGGGGCAACAGCAACGCGTCCTCATTGCGCGGGCCCTGGTTCGCAGCCCTTCCCTACTCCTCCTTGACGAACCTCTTTCCGGGCTGGATGAACACAACCGCATCCGCCTCAAAGAGATCCTCCAGGAGTCACTGGCTGCCGGTTGCACAGTCGTCCTCGTCCTCCATGAGCTGGGGGAACTGCGCCCGCTGATTGAGCGGGAAGTCCGCATCGCAGCCGGTCACATCACTCACGACGGTCCATGCACACACACGCACCACGGCGATGAAACCGGCCCCTGGTGGGATCACGATGAAGATAACGAGGGCGCCCGTGCTTAGCCTGTTTCTCTCCCCCCTCTTTATCTACTCCTTCCTGGCGGCTCTCCTAGTTGGCCTGTCAGCGCCCGTGGTGGGAACCTACCTTGTCCACAGGCGGCTCGCGATGCTCGGCGACGGGATCGGGCACGTCGCTCTTACCGGTGTTGCCGTTGGCTGGCTGGTGGGATCCTTGGCCAACCTCACTCCGATTGATCGATTCGCGGTGCCCGGCGCAATAGTTGCTTCGGTTGCGGCAGCCGTCGTCATCGAACTGGTGCGCAGATCAGGGCGGACCTCCGCGGATGTCGTCCTCGCCCTCCTCTTTTACGGTGGCATCGCAGCCGGCGTGGTCCTGATCGGCTTGGCCGGGGGATCCTCAACACAACTGAACTCATACCTGTTCGGTTCACTCGCGACGGTCTCATTGGGCGACCTCGTCCTCATTGCCTGTATGGCCCTGGGGATATTCGCAATTGGGATCGGACTGCGGCCACTGCTTTTCTCGGTGACCAATGATGAGGACTTCGCGAGGGCGTCCGGACTACCCGTCAATACGCTGTCCATGCTGATAGCGGTCATGTCGGCAGTGACAGTTGCGGTGTCGATGCGGGTCGTCGGCGCACTGCTTGTGTCAGCAATCATGATCATCCCCGTCGCAACCGCGCAGCTGTTTGCCAAATCATTCCGCTCAACAATGGGTTTCGGGATGCTCATTGGCGCACTGGTGTCAGTGATCGGTTTGGGGATCACCTTCCAAGTGAACATCTCCCCCGGCGCAACCATTGTCGTACTGGCGGTTACGGTCTACGCGGTAACCTTTGCAGCGCGTTCAGCGCTAGAGAGGATGGCCCGCAGGTGAGTTCACCTCAAAGAATGTCCAAGCAGCGCAAAGCTGTGCTCGATAACCTCGAGTCCCACTCAACTTTCCGCAGCGCCCAAGAAATCCACGGATCCATGGAGAATGCGGGGGAAACCGCCGGTCTGGCAACCGTCTACCGCAACCTGCAGGTGCTGGAAGATTCCGGGCTGGTAGATGCGATTCGCGGGGAAAGTGGGGAGATGCTCTACCGCTCCTGTACGCCAGGATCACACCACCACCACCTGATATGTACAAGATGTGGACGCGCGGAAGAGGTGGAGCTAGACGGATTGGAGCAGATCATGCAAGATTTGGCACAGAGCCACGGGTTCGAACTGCTTGACCACACCGTTGAGCTGGCCGGACTCTGTGAGCAGTGTCGTGGCCTCGAAGAAGGAGAACAGTAATGCCAAGTTGGGCGCAGTCAGGGATCCCACTGGTGGTCTTCCTCTTCTTTGTTGTCTTCTTCCGCGCGCAAGGCACCTACTGGATCGCACGCTCCGTGCCCACGGCAATCTCCAAGTGGGGGACGAACTCCAAACGTTTCGCAGGCCTCGCAAAATGGGTTGACGGACCCGTGCCACGCAAAGGCGCTAACATCCTGGAACACTGGGGTATCGTTGCGATCCCCCTGTGCTTCCTCACTGTCGGAATGCAGACGGCTGTACTCGCGGGTTCGGGTCTGGTGCGGATGAACTGGGGCAAGTTCACGGCCGCGATGATCCCGGGATGCGTGGCTTGGGCCCTCCTCTACGGATACGGGTTGCTTGCCGTGTGGACCGCGGTTGTGAAGGCCGCTGCCGGGAGCCCGTGGGCTTGGGCTGCACTAGCGGCACTTGTTGGCACCGTCCTCGTCCTCAAGCAGCGCGGACGCATTCGCACGGCAGCAACGGCGCGCGTTTTTAACTAGTCTGGTCAGCGCCCCGTATCTCTGCGTAGCCCCCACACCGCCAAAGCGATGAACAATGCTGCCCAAATCGCGACGTTCACAAGCATGTTGGGAGTGAAATTCTCCCAGCCGTGAATCGGGAGCAGCACCATCTGACCGGCACCCCACAGTGGCGTCCACGGCGCCAAACTCTGGAAGAACGCCCCCATCTGGTCCAACGGGATCGTCAGACCGCCCCCGAAGGCAGACAGGACGACAATCGCCGACGTTGCGGCAAAGGCCCCATCCGATCGCACCGCGAAACCGCATCCGAAACCAATCGCGATTCCCACCGTGGACACAGCCAAGAGGATGGGGACGCTCTGGGCCCAAACCACGCCCGACATGGACGCGCCCGTCGCAACCCCCACGCCAAAGGTTATGAGCACAACGACGCAGCCCACGCAGAGAATCGCAACCATTCGCCCAACAAGTTGGAACAACGCAGACATCGGCGTCAGAGCGTAGAGCCTGCTCACCCCCTGAGCACGTTCCAAACTGACGTTGGCCGCAAAAGACGAAGTTGTCATCATCATGCCGAACAATGTCATAGAGACCAGGACCTGCGAGGCGACATTTCCGTTTCCAACAGAGAAGTCCGAGTACTCCTGGTTGGCACCAAACATCAGGTACATGATCACGGGCATCAAAATCGCGAAGCCAATGTTGAACGGGTTGAAGAAGACTCCGCTGAATGAGACCCAGATAAAGCGGCCAAGTCCCCTGTTTGGCCTCACAACCGGGTTCTGACTACGAATCTGCTCTGCTGTCAGTGAGTGGCTCATCACTGCGGACCTTCCTTCACTCCTGTGATCGACGCGAAGATGTCTTCAAGGCTCGCATCGACCAAACGCAAGTTGTGCGCTCCCGGTACTGCCAAGAGGATGCGGGCAGCGTCATCGAGGTCGCTTCCGCTCACTACCAAACTCCCCCCTTCCCACAGTGCTGTCCAGCCGCGCTCTTCAAGGGAGGCAAGGACTCCGGCGGCATCGCCCTCATCCAAATCAATCGTCAGTCTTGCTGTGCCACGTCTCATCAGTGCGTGGGTGGGGGAATCGACGGCGACCCGGCCGTCCCTCATGATGATCGTTCGTTCGGCGAAGGCTTCGGCCTCAGCAAGATAGTGGGTCGCGAAGATGACGGTCCTGCCAGTTCCTGCTGCCTTCTTGATGACCCGCCAAAAGTCCTGGCGTGCCGTGGGGTCCATTCCAGCGGTCGGTTCATCCAGAAACAGGACCAGGGGGTCCGGGAGAAGGGCGAGGGCGAGGCGGACTCTCTGCTGTTCGCCACCGGAGAGCTTGCGTATCTTCCTCTTCACGAGGCTGCCGAGGTTGGTGGCTTCAACCACCTCCACAAGACCGAGTGGCGTGGCGTAGAACCCTCTGAATAGCGTCAGAAGCTGGTGCACCGAGAAGTCGACGGGAAGAGCCCCAGTCTGGTTGACAACCCCTATCAAACCCCGCGAGATCGCGTCTGGTGGGGACATGCCCAGTAGGTTCGCGGAGCCTGCCGTGGGGTGTTGCAGGCCCAGGGCTATGTCTATCAAGGTGGTTTTTCCTGCGCCGTTTGGCCCGAGGAGCGCAACGACCTCACCCTGGGCGATCGTCAAGGTCACGTCGTCGACTGCTGTGACTCCCCCGGGATAGCGCATCGTTACGCCCTCTAGGGCGAGCGCCGACGGAACCGAGTTGATCTCCATGGCCTTAGGCTACGCAATCGCGGCGCGCGACAATAGGGCACGGCCAAGTTCCGTCGCAGGTACTGAGCTTTGGGGACTGGTGTGTAGGACGTGCTAAGACATAGGCTCAGAAACCACCCGACAAGGGGATTTATCTAAGGAGGCACAATGACACAGGACGAAGAGTCGACCGGCTTCAGCGCAACTGAGCGGGCCGCCATGAAGCAGCGTGCCGAGGAACTTCGGGCAGCACGTGAAGGTGAGAAGGGTTCGGCGCGAAGGGCCCGAGAGTTGCAGGCATGTCTCGATGCCATCAGCGCGCTTGAGGGCAGTGACCGGCAGATCGCGGAGCAATTCCATGAGATCGTCTGGGAGGTTGCGCCTGAACTTGACCCGAAGACTTGGTACGGATTTCCCTCGTATGCCCGGGACGGCAAGGTCGTTGTGTTTCTGCAGCCGGCGTCCAAGTTTGACACCAGGTACGCCACCATCGGTTTCAACGATGTCGCCGCTTTGGACGAGGGCGTGTTCTGGCCGACGTCGTTCGCTGTATTGGAGATAAATGACGAGGTCGCAGACCAGCTCAGGGTTCTGGTGAGGCGGGCGGTAGGCTAGGCGGCACAGCAGTTTTTGTGAGGTGGGTCACTGTTTGGTGTGGGGGTGGTGGTTTTGGGGGGTTGATGTCGGAGGGTCCTCGTAGGGTTGGTTTATCGAACAGGTGTTCTACTTGTTCGGTCCTACTTGTGAGGAGGTGATGATCTTGACCAGTCCTATAGAGGGCATTGTTGAGGGCAGGGAGGTCCCGGCGGCCAGCTTCTCGGCCGGACCAGCAGCGGACGTTCCGGCGGGTTTGGTTGGGGTCATTACTGATTTGGCCGCGGTGGGAGCCGGTTTACCGGCGATCACCGACATCATGGGGGCACCCAACTCGCAGGTTTTAGGGTTAGCCCAGATTACTGCCGTGTTGGTCAAACGCCTGCAAGCCATTGGTACCGGGTGTGCGGGAGTGCTGGATCAACGCTTGAAGAGCGGGGCCCTCAATGGTGGAGCCATGGCCGGGTTCACCGGGGGCGCTGCACTGGTACGCGACCTAACCGGTTGCAGTATTACTGAAGCGCGCGCCCGCCTCCGCCTCGCCGAAGCAACCCTGCCGCAAACCCACCCCTCCACTAACCCTGGTACCAACACCGACAGCTGCGACAACCTCACCGATACCGATCCCGGCGCCAACCCTGCCAGTGACAGTGGCCCTGAGGTCGGCAGTGACCCCAACAGCGGCAGTGGCGGTGTTTTGGGGCGTGGTGCAACATTTGAGTTAGTGGCTTTAGCCCTTGAAAGTGGGGGTCTTAGTGAAGCAGGCGCCCTCCGCATTGTTGACACTCTGACCCAACATGACAAACGCGGTGGCACCCACACCTGTGACATGGAAGGCCAACTAGTCGGAACCGCCCTCGGCCTACCAGGTGACAACCGCAACTACCACGATGTTGCCCAACATCTCCACGCCACCATAACCGACAAGAGCCGCAACCCCGGCAGCCTCCATGACCGACTTGAAGGTGACCTCACCACCAGTAACAACTCTGACACCGACGCCGGCACTGGCACTGGCACTGGCACTGGCACTGGCACTGGCACCGGCATCGGTTTGGGTCCTGCCAGTGTGGGTTTTAGTGGCGCTCACCTAGATGAAATACGTCGCGCCTGCAGCCAAGCAGCCGACCTCTGGGACCCCCGCCAAAGCATCCAAGCCGACTACCACACCACCAGTAAACGTTTCCTCACCATCGGCCAAGAAGCACACGGACTCATCCCCCTACGCGCCAACCTCACCCCAGAAATCGCCGCCCACCTAGAAACCATGCTCAACACCATCACCTCCCCCAGAACACGCCACCACTGGGACCCCACCAACCAGGCCAACAGCAGCGACAACGCCCATAGCAGTGGCGACCAGGCCCACAGCAGCAGCGGCCCGGCCCGCACCCACTCCAGCAACAGTGGCGACCCGGCCAGCAACAGTAGTGACAATGCTGGTGGGGTTTGGGATCAGCGCAGCCCCGCACAAAAACGCCACGACGCTTTCGCCTCCATCATCACTGTTGCCTCCACAGCCGCCACCCACACCACCAACCTCATCAAAACCGGTCAACCCGGCACCCCCCTCCTGGGAGGATCAGGCACCGTAGTCATGATGCAAACCAGTCGCCAAGCCCTACAAAACCGGCGCCCCGGCCTCATCCACACCAACCAAGGCCCCCTCACCATCTCCAACCTCGCCATCGAACACGCCGCCTGCACCGGAGCCATCCAGTTCTACGCCACCGACCCCCAAGGCAAAATCACCGAACTAGGCAACACCCAAAGAGTCTTCACCAACCACCAAAAACGCGTCATCCTCGCCCGCGACGGCGGCTGCATCATCCCCGGCTGCGACACCCCCGCCCAATGGTGCGAAGTCCACCACGTCACCCCCCACGCCCAAGGCGG
>RRZT010489850.1_pt1 | contig 14916 bp, 12 predicted proteins | sample 2165551 | NCBI WGS metagenome assembly RRZT01 (sample SAMN10456910, study PRJNA506462) | wastewater metagenome | biome: wastewater; feature: sludge; material: wastewater sludge; isolation source: wastewater sludge with Escherichia coli K12::gfp cells carrying plasmid... | place: USA: Moscow, Idaho... | reverse complement strand
TCGTCACCGTCGACTGGCCCTCCGACCGCAGCCCCCGCGTGTCGTCCCCCCCCCCTCCCGCGACCGCCAACGCCACGCCGCCGCAGCCGCCGCCGACCAGCACCAGGTCGATCAGCTTCGCCAACGGTCGCGCCTGGGTGAAGTTGAGCTTCGCGCCCCACGACGTCACCTGAACCTCGATGAACGGCGGCACGTCCCAGACGCCACACACGAGGATCGAGTCGCCCTTCGCCTGAATCAGCAGCGGCTCCTCCCAACGGAAGCCGACGCCCTCGCCGACGGCGGCCGTGTTACCCAGCACCGCGTCCAGGTCGGCCGACGGTACGAGGTCACGCAGCAGCAGCGCCAGGTCGCCGCGCGTCACCGCCGCCAGTGCCCTCGGCACCCGCGCCTCCAACTCGTCGAAGTCGAGCCGCCCGTCGGCGGCCGCTTCCCGGATCACCTCGATCGCGCGCTCCCGCTGGGCAGTGCCGACCCGCAACTGCGGGTCCCGGACGCCGCCCTGCGACTCCACCGTCATGCCGTCTCCTGCGTTACTCACCCCACCATCGTGGCAAATGCGGCGACCATCGGCATACTCAGTCCATGAGCACCTTCGATGTCGTCGACCTCATCCGCACCAAGCGTGACGGGGGCACGCTCAGCGATGCAGAGATCCGCTGGCTCATCACCTCCTACACCGACGGCGGCGTCGGCGACGAGCAGATGGCCGCCCTGGCGATGGCCATCCTGTTCCGCGGGCTCGACCCCCGCGAACTGTCCACCTGGACGACCGCGATGATCGACACCGGCGTCCGCATGGACTTCAGCTCGCTGTCGCGCCCGACCACCGACAAGCACTCCACCGGCGGCGTCGGCGACAAGATCACGCTTCCGCTCGCCCCGGTCGTTGCGGCCTGCGGCATGGCGGTGCCCCAGCTCTCCGGACGCGGCCTCGGCCACACCGGCGGCACCCTCGACAAGCTCGAGGCCATCCCCGGCTGGCGGGCCGACCTCACCAACGACGAGATCCTGGCCCAGTTGGAGGACGTCGGCGCCGTCATCTGCGCGGCCGGATCCGGGCTCGCACCGGCCGACAAGAAGCTCTACGCGCTGCGCGACGTCACCGGCACGGTCGAGGCCATCCCGCTGATCGCCAGCTCGATCATGAGCAAGAAGATCGCCGAGGGCACCGGAGCGCTCGTCCTGGACGTGAAGACCGGCGCCGGCGCTTTCATGAAGAAGCGCTCGGACGCCGCCGAGCTCGCCCGCACCATGGTCGGGCTCGGCAAGGACGCCGGCGTCGCGACCGTGGCCCTCATCACCGACATGGACGCCCCCCTCGGGCGCTCCGCCGGCAACGGCGTCGAGGTGGCCGAGTCGGTGGAGGTGCTCGCCGGGGGCGGGCCGTCCGACGTGGTCGACCTGACCCTCGCCCTGGCCCGCGAGATGCTGCAGGCCGCCGGCTCGGACGCCGACCCGGCCGAAGCGTTGGCGTCCGGGGCCGCCATGGATGTGTGGCGACGCATGATCGCCGCGCAGGGCGGCGATCCGGACGCCCCCCTCCCCCAGGCCCGCCACACCGAGGTGGTCGCGGCGCCGGCGTCCGGGTGGATCAGCCGCATGGACGCCATGGCCGTCGGCGTGGCTGCCTGGCGCCTCGGCGCCGGGCGCGCCCGCAAGGAGGCCCCGGTGCAGGCCGCCGCGGGCGTCACCTGGGGCGCGTCGGTCGGCGAACGGGTGGTCGAAGGGCAGCCGCTGTTCACGCTGCACACCGACACCCCGGAGCGGGTCGAGCGGGCGCTTGAGGCACTCTCGGACGCCGTGAGCGTCTCGCCGGACCCCTACGAGCGCGGGCCGATCGTGCTGGAGCGTATCGACTGAGCCTTCGGCTCGGCCTGTCAGCGGCCGAGCTGGGGGCGTCCCTCGGACGTGATCGGGGGGAGTCCCCGCTTGCGCCGGTCGCGGTTGATCACCCACAGGTCGTAGCCGTTCGCGCCCCGCACCTTCAGGGTTCCCATACCGACCGCACCCCGAACGATCAGCAGCGGAGACCCGGGCGTCGGCTGGGTCGGCACGCTGGACTTCACCGACCCCATGCCCTTCGTCACCCGGTCGACGTTCGCCGCCCAACCGGGAGGCAGCACGATGATGATGTCGCCGGCGCCCCCGGCCACCACGATGTCGATGAGCGACGCCAGCGGGCGCGCCTCGAGGCAGTACAGCTTGACGTTGCCCGCGACGGGGGCGCATTCGATGAACGGCGGTATGTCCCAGACCCCGACACGCTTCTCGTCGTCCCACTTCGCGGTGATCACCAGCGGGTCGTCCCACGTCTGCCCGACCGCGTACGCCTCCTGGGCCGTGACCGACCCTCCGGCCAGGACGACGCCGAGAGTTCCGGCGGGAATCAGGTCGGCGAGCACCGCCCGCAGGTCGCCCTGCGTGCGGGCTGCGAGTGCCACCTCGATGCGCTGCTCCAACTCCTCGAGCGTCAGGCGCCCCTCGCCAGCGGCGTCCCGAAGCACCTCGACGGCTCGGTCACGCTCGGCGTGGCCGATGCGCAGCTGGGGTCCGTGCGGTTGAGTCATGCCCCTCAGGCTACCGGCGTCGGAACCTTCTTCGACGCGTGCACCAGGCCCCACAGGTACGCGTCCTCCAACGCCTCCCAGCTCGCCTCGATGACATTGCTGCCGACGCCGACCGTCGTCCAGGTGCGCTCGCCATCGGTGGTGTCGATCAGGACGCGGACGATCGCGTCGGTGCCGTGCCCCGTCTCGAGGATGCGGACGCGGTAGTCGGTCAGCTCGAACGACGTCACCACCGGGTGGTGCGGCGCCAGCGCCGACCGCAGCGCCACGTCGAGCGCGTTGACCGGGCCCTGCCCCTCGCCGACGAACGACGACGTGACGCCGTTGGCGGTGAGCTTCACCACGGCCTCGGAGTCGCCCTCGGGCTTCGCCTCGTGCCCCGTCAGCACGCGCCAGGCGACCACCTCGAAGAAGTCGGCGGGAATCCCCAGCTCGTCGCGCAGCAGCAACTCGAACGACGCATCGGCCGACTCGTAGCTGTAGCCCTCCATCTCGCGGGCCTTCACCTTGTCGGTGACCCGCGCCGCGACCTCGCGGTCAGAGACGTCGTAGCCGAGCTCGTCGCCCTTGAGCTGGATGTTCGCCCGCCCGGCCATGTCCGAGACCAGCATGCGCATGTCGTTGCCGACGAGCTGGGGGTCGGTGTGCTGGTACAGGTTGGCGTCCACCTTGATCGCGGACGCGTGCAGCCCAGCCTTGTGCGCGAACGCCGACTGACCGACGTAGGGCTGGCGCATGTTCGGCGCGACATGGGTGACGCCCGCGATCGCGTTCGACACCGACGTGGCCTTCGCCAGCGCCTCGGGCGGCATGATCGGCCAGCCGTACTTGAGCTGGATGTTCGCCGCGACCGTGATGATGTCGGCGTTGCCGGTGCGCTCGCCGTGCCCGTTGACGGTGCCCTGGACGTGCATCACCCCGGCCTCGACGGCCGCAAGGGTGTTGGCGACGGCGCAGCCGGTGTCGTTGTGGCAGTGGATGCCCAGATCGACGCCGATCTGGCCGGCGGCGCTGACCACCTCACCCATCCAGCTCGGCAGCATGCCGCCGTTGGTGTCACACAGCACGACCACCTCGGCGCCGGCCTCCGCGCTGGCGCGGACCACCTCGAGAGCGTAGGCCGGGTTCGAGCGGTAGCCGTCGAAGAAGTGCTCGCAGTCGACGAACACGCGGCGGCCCTCCTGCACCAGGAAGCTGACGGTGTCGCGCACCATCTCGAGGTTCTCCTCCAGCGTCGTGTTCAGCGCGCGGAAGACGTGCTCGTCGTGGCTCTTGGCCACGAGGCAGATCGTGGAGGTCTGCGCGTCGACCAAGGCGCGGGTCAGGGGGTCGGACGCCGCGCGTCCACCCACCCGGCGCGTCGCGCCGAACGCGACCAGCTCGGCGTTGTTGAGGGTCAGCTCCCCCGCGGCGGCAGCCGCGAAGAAGGCGGTGTCGTTGGGGTTCGCACCCGGCCAGCCACCTTCGATGAACGTGACGTTCAACTCGTCGAGGTGACGCGCAATGCGCAGCTTGTCCTGGACGGTGAGCCGCAGGCCTTCCTGCTGGGCGCCGTCGCGCAGCGTGGTGTCGTAGACGTGAAAGACGTCCGGAGGCACGGGAAGAATCATCGCTCGACCTTCGATCGGGGACGTGGGCAGACATGCCAGTGAACCAAACCTGCGCGAGACCACGGAGGCCCCATCACCGTTCATCTCGCCGTATAAGACTGCGTCTCGCCCAATGGACGCCAGCCGGGTCGGCTCGCGATCACAGCGACCTGCGGACGGTACCTGTTCCGACGCGGACGTGCTAGAAACGAGCATGGCTCAAACACTCTTCAAGGGAACCCCCGTCAACACCGTCGGAGATCTGCCGTCCGTAGGCTCGAGCCTGCCCGAGTTCGAGCTCACCGGCACCGACCTGTCCCCGATCACCAACGCCGACCTCGCCGGCAAGCGTGTCGTCCTGAACATCTTCCCGTCGCTCGACACCGGCACCTGCGCGATGAGCGTCCGCACCTTCAACGAGCGCGCGTCCGCCCTCGAGAACACCACCGTCGTGTGCGCCTCCGCAGACCTTCCCTTCGCCCAAGCCCGCTTCTGCGGCGCCGAGGGCATCGAGAACGTCGTGACGGGCTCGAGCTTCAAGACGTCTTTCGCCGACGACTTCGGCACGCGCCTGGTCGACGGCCCGCTCGAGGGGCTGAACACCCGTGCGGTGGTCGTCGCCGACGCCGACGGCACGGTGCTCTACACCCAGCTCGTGGGTGAGATCACCGAGGAGCCCGACTACGACGCCGCTCTCGCCGCGCTGAACTGATCGGGGCACGAGGCATGGTTGAAGACCTCGCCAGCGTCATCAGCCGGGCCTCGCTCGCGACGCTCGAGCTGGCCGACTACGACCAGGGGCTCGACGACCTGAGCCGGGAGGCGCTGCGCGGCGGCGCCAACCGGTTCACGCCTGTGATCGCGAACGAGACGGTCCGTTACGTGGCGCCGGTCCGCGTCCCCGACCGGGTGCCGTCTGTGGGCGCTCTCGTGATCCAGGAGAGCCGCATCGGCCTGGTGTGGCGGGTCGGCAAGGACGGCCCGACGCAGACGTGGTGGGCTCCGCTCGAAGGAACCACGCAGGTGGTGTGCCGTCCCGAGTGGACCATGGAGACCGGCTCGGGAACCCGCTTCGAGGTCACCCACGACGGCCACACCAGCTCGTTCCTGCTGCCCAGCTGTCGCGGGCCCGTCCACTCGGTCTTCGCGCGTCTGATGGGCGCCCGCACGGACGAGTCCGGCGACGGCATGCGTCCGCGTCCGGCGACCCCCGTCGCCACGCCCGCACCGGTTGAGGACGCCGTCCTCCCGCCGAGCGCCTTCCGGCGCCCGGTCGGGTCACCGACGTCGGCGTCCGAGTCGCCGCCCCCGCCCACGGCGGTGCGGCGTCCGGTGGGTGGCGACACCGGAGCGATCCCGACGCTGGATGCGAACGAGGCCACGCGGGTGGCGGCCCACCCCGCGGTGCCCGCCGAGCCGACGGTGACGATTCCACGCCAGGAGCCGGCAGCCGAGACGCCGCACCGGCAGCGTCCGAGCGTCACGGTGCAACGTCCGGAACCCACCCCGGTGTCAGCCCCCCAGCCGCGAGCCAGCGGGGCCCTGCCGGGCTTCCTGGTCGGATTCCTCGTGGTGCTCGCGATCGGCCTGGTCGCGATGTTCCTGCTCTGACGCAGGTTCTGGACGGACAACAACGCGCGCGGTGCGGGGGCCTGAGCCCCCGCGTCACGGGCGTTGTCGCGTCGTCGTCAGCCGCCGATCTGCCGTGCGTAGCAGGTGTCTCCGTAGGGGCGTCCGAACGACGGGCAGAGAGCCCGCACCGCGTCCCGGTCGGCCAGGCCGGTCACGGCCAGCGCGTAGTAGCCCGGCGTGAGGCCGGGGATCGCGTCAGTGTCGATCGCCACCACGGTGTGCCCGCCGCTCGCGCTCAGTTGTGCCGCGCGCGACACCGCGGCCTCGCCGGGTGCATTCTGCTTGCGCATCGAGCCGAGCACGGCGATCCACGACCCCTTGGGCAGGCTGGTCACGACCCCGGCCACCGGTTCCGACGGCGTGGGCGTGGGCGTCGGGGTGGCGCTGGGCGTCGGCGTCGGGGTGGGTGTCGGTGTCACGGACGCCGTGGGCGTGGTTACGCTCGGGCTCGGCGAGGGCGCGACGACCTGCTGCGGTGGCCGCGGCACGATCAACCAGATGACGCCGAGCACGACGAGGCCGGACAGCACGCCGGCCAGGAGTCCGGTGGTGAACCGGGAACGGGGGGCAGAAGAATCGGGATGGTTCATGGCTTCCTCACGCGACTCGGGTCATCCAGCCGAAGGCGTCTTCGGCGCGTCCGTACTGGATGTCGAGCAGGGCGTTGCGGATGGCGATCGTCGTATCGAACGACTGGTTCGCCGGGCGCCACTGCCCCGCCTTCGACTTGAAGCCCGAGATAGGGCTGATGACGGCAGCGGTTCCGCAGCAGAACGCCTCCACGATCTCGCCCGACTCGATGGCGGCGAAGATCTCGGACGCCGCGAGCCTGCGCTGCACCGGGCGCAGCCCGAGCGTTCCGGCCACAGCGAGGATCGAGTCGCGCGTGATGCCCTCGAGGATCGTGCCGGTCAGTTCGGGGGTGACCAGTTCGCCGTCGCCGGTGACGAAGAAGACATTCATGCCTCCCAGTTCTTCGACACGGTCCTTGCCGGTCGCCTCGATGAACATGACCTGCGTGCAACCGTGGTCGTAACCCTCGTACTGGGCAATCAGGCTGGCCGCGTAGTTGCCGCCGCACTTCGCCGCGCCGGTGCCGCCCACGCCGGCGCGGGCATACTCATCGGTGACCCAGATGTCGACGCCCTTGACGCCCTCCTTGAAGTAGGGCCCGACCGGCGAGGCGATGACCAGAAAGGTCACCCCTTCGGCGGCCCGCACGCCCAGAAACGCCTCGGAGGCGATCATGAACGGACGGATGTAGAGGCTCTGCTCGCCGGCCATCTCGGGCACCCAGCGCGCGTCGACGCTCACCAGCTGGCGCACGGCCTCGACGAAGTCCTCCACCGGCAACTCAGGCAGCATCATGCGGGCCGCCGAGGTCTGCATGCGGGCCCCGTTACGGTCGGGCCGGAACAGATGCACGGACCCGTCAGCGTGCCGATACGCCTTCATCCCCTCGAAGATCTCCTGCCCGTAGTGCAGCACTGCGGCCGAAGGGTCGAGCACTAGAGGCCCGTAGGGCTTGACGACGGCGTCGTGCCAGCCGCGCCCCTTCGTCCACTCGATGGTGACCATGTGGTCGGTGAAGAAGTCTCCGAAGCCGGGGGCGCTCAGTACCTCCGCGACCTCGGCGTCAGAACGCAGCGAGTCGTGTGGGAGAACCTGGAAGTCGAGAGCCATGGCCGACACCTTACCGGCTGGACCGCCTGCTGATGCCGGCTCGAACACGTCTTCCAGCAGGCCGTTTCGTGTCGACTCGTGAGACGCCGCGTCCCGGGTCGTGGACTCCTCGCCTAGGGTTGACCCTCGTGACGAACCAGCAGCAGACCAGCAAGCCCACCATCGCCGTCATCGGCGGCGACGGCATCGGCCCCGAGGTGGTGGCCGAAGGACTCAAGGTGCTGACCGCCGCCGTCGGCGAGAACACTTTCGAGGTCGTGCCCTACGATCTCGGCGCCGACCGGTGGCTGCGCACCGGCGAGGTGCTGCCCGACTCGGTGCTCGCTGAACTCGCCGACGTGGACGCCATCGTGCTGGGTGCGGTGGGCGCTGCGCCGGGCAGCACGGCGATTCCGTCGGGCCTTCTCGAGCGCGGCCTGCTGCTGAAGCTCCGCTTCGCGTTCGACCAGTACGTCAACCTGCGTCCGTCGAAGCTGTACCCCGGCGTCGCGACCCCCTTGTCGGAGGCCATCGTTTCGCGTGGCCGCATCGACTTCGTCGTGGTCCGCGAAGGCGTCGAGGGTCTCTACGCGGGCGTCGGCGGTTCACTCGCCACGGGCACCGATGCTGAGGTCGCCAACGAGGTCAGCGTGAACACCGCTCGCGGCGTCGAGCGTGTGGTGCGCGACGCCTTCGAGCGAGCCCTGCGTCGCCGCCCCAAGGTGACGCTGGTGCACAAGCACAACGTACTGGTGAACGCCGGCGGGTTGTGGAACCGCATCTTCAAGGCCGTGGCCGCGGAGTATCCCGACGTCACCACCGACTACCTGCACATCGACGCGACGACGATCATGATGGTGCAGGACCCGCAGCGCTTCGACGTGATCGTGACCGACAACCTGTTCGGCGACATCATCACCGACCTCGCAGGCGCCGTGACCGGCGGCATCGGGCTCGCCCCGTCGGCGTGCATCAACCCGACCGGCGCGTTCCCGAGCATGTTCGAGCCGGTGCACGGCTCGGCGCCCGACATCGCAGGGCAGGGCATCGCCGACCCGACCGCCACCATTTCGTCGATGGCGCTGCTGCTCGACCACCTCGGACGCCGCGACGACGCCGCCCGCATCGAGGCGGCCGTGGACGCCGACGTGACCGAACGTGGGGCGTCCTCGCGTTCGACGACGCAGATCGGCGACGCGATCGCGTCCCGGCTCGCCTGAGCCCGGACGCCGCCGCGTCAGGCGGGCTGGAGGGCGGCGTCCTCGTCGTCGCGCTTCTTCCAGAAGCGCTGCCGCTCGTGGAAGACCCAGCCCCGCGCCCACCAGGTGAGTTCGATCAGCCCGGCGGCGACCAGCCCGACGGTGATGCCCGTCGTCATCGCTGTGGTGTTGCCGGTGTCGAGCAGGAACAGCCCCTGGGTGAACGGCCACGCGAAGATCAGTCCGTACGCCGCCAGCGACGCCACGACCAGCGCGATGCGCCACCACTCGTAGGGGCGGGCCACCACGGCCAGCACCCAGGTGGCGGCGATGATCAGGCACGCCAAGGTGGCGGCGGCGGTCTGCCGCTGTTGCAGGTCGGTGAGGCCGCCGCTGGGCAGCACCATCAGGTAGGTGGTGAAGGACGCCGCCGCGACGATCAGGCCGGCCGGCAGGCCGAGTTGCATCACGCGCTTCACGAATCCGGGACGCGCGCGCTCATGGTTGGGCGCCAACGACAGCAGGAACGCCGGGATGCCGATCGTGAACCAGCCCGTGATGGTGACGTGGATCGGCATGAACGGGAACGGCACCCGCCACAGCACCACGAGCAGCGCCAGAATCGCCGAGTACACGGTCTTGGTCAGGAACAGGTTCGCGACCCGCTCGATGTTGCCGAGCACGCGGCGTCCCTCGGCCACCACGTACGGCAGCGTGGCGAACCTGTCGTCGAGCAAGACGATCTTGGCGACGGCCCGGGTCGCCGACGAGCCCGAGCCCATCGCGACGCCGAGGTCGGCGTCCTTCAGCGCCAGCACATCGTTGACACCGTCGCCGGTCATCGCGACCGTGTGGCCCTGTGTCTGGAGCGCGGCGACCATGGCGCGCTTCTGGTGCGGCGTGACCCGGCCGAACACCGAACGGGTGGTGACGGCCTCGGCGAGCTTCTCCGGCGTGTCGAGGGTGCGCGCGTCGACCGGATCGCCGCTCACCACGCCGAGGCTGCGGGTGACTGCGCCGACCGACTTGGCGTTGTCGCCGGAGATCACCTTCACCTCGACGTTCTGGTCGGCGAAGTACTCCAGCGTGTCACGGGCGTCGGGGCGCACCTTCTGCTCGAGGACGACCAGCGCGACCGGCTCAACGTGGCCGGGGGCTGCGGCGTCCGACATGGGAGTGGACGCCCGACCCAGCAGCAGCACCCGCAGCCCGGTCTCGGCGATGTGCTCGGCACGGGCGGCCACCTCGCCAGAGGCCAGCACGTCGGGAGCGCCGAGCACCCAGTCGCCGTGGTCGGCGAAACTGACGCCGGACCACTTCTTCGCCGAGGTGAAGGGGGCGCGCGACGTCATCGTCCACGACGCGTCGGGAGCGCCGACGTCGGCCGCGATGGCCTGCACCGAGGCGTTCGGGTAGGGGTCGGACGCCGCGATCTGGCTCAGCACGCGGCGCACCTCGTCCTCGGACGCCGCCCCGAGCGGCAGGATCTCACCGCAGGCCATGCCGTTCTCGGTCAGGGTGCCGGTCTTGTCGGCGCAGACGACGTCGACGCGGGCCAGCCCCTCGATCGCGGGGATCTCCTGCACGAGGCACTGGCGGCGTCCGAGCCTGATCACGCCCAACGCGAACGCCATGCTGGTGAGCAGCACCAGCCCTTCGGGCACCATCGGCACCAGCGCGCCGGCCATGCGCAGCACCGCCTGCTGCCAGCCGGCGCCGGTCTGGGTGAGCTGCACGATGACGGTGGCGATGCCCACCGGGATCAGGAGCCAGGTGATGAACCGCAGGATCGTGTTGATGCCGCCCTGCAGTTCGGAGTGGACGAGGGTGAACTTGGACGCCTCTGCGGTGAGCTGGGCGGCGTAGGCGTCCGCACCCACCTTCGTGGCGCGGTAGGCCCCGGACCCGGAGACGGTGAAGCTGCCTGACATGACGGGGTCGCCGTCGACCTTCGGCTCGGGGTCGTTCTCGCCGGTGAGCAGGGACTCGTCGCCCTCCAGGGAGTCGGCTGCCACGACCACGCCGTCGACGATCACCTGATCGCCCGGGGTGAGCTCGATCACGTCGTCGAGCACGACCTGGTCGCGGTCGATGCGTCGTGTCCCGTCGGTGCGGCGAACCAGCGGCTTGGCCTCCCCCACCACCGCCAGTGAGTCGAGGGTGCGCTTGGCGCGCAGCTCCTGGATGATGCCGATGCCGGAGTTGGCGATGATCAGCAGGCCGAAGGCTGCGTTGATCCACGATCCGGTGGTCAGCACGATCACGAGCAGCACCGCGAGGATCGCGTTGATGCGCGTGAACACGTTGGCCCGCACGATGTCGGCTGTCGTGCGGCCGCTGCGCGGCGGGAGGGTGTTGACCCGTCCGGACGCGACACGTTCGGCGACTTCGTCGGGGCTCAGGCCGGTCACGAGGGAGGTCTGCACGGCCACACACTGCCACATCCGGGTGGCCGATCCGGGGCGCCGAAGGTCGACGCACGGGGTGCCGCAGGTCTGGCGTCCATGCCCGGCGTGACTGGCCCTGTTGCCGGGTTGCCACCGGCTCCTGAGAAACGTTTTGGGTTTCTCTCAGAATCCGTTTAGTCTTTTTACTGTTCACTCCTCGGGGGAACCCGGGAACACACTTTGTGAAGGGATCAGGATGAACAAGAAGGCGACCCGCCTGGCCACCATCGCCGCTGCCACCGCTCTTGGTGCAGGCGCTGTCGTGGCCGCTGCCCCGCAGGCCTCTGCTGCCGGTACCGTCTGGGACCGTGTCGCGGCCTGTGAGTCCGGCGGCAACTGGTCGATCAACACCGGCAACGGCTACTACGGCGGCCTGCAGTTCAACCGCGGCACCTGGGCGGCCTATGGCGGCACCAAGTACGCCGCGACGGCCAACAAGGCCACCAAGGCCCAGCAGATCGAGATCGCGAAGAAGACGCTCGCCAAGCAGGGCCCCGGCGCGTGGCCCGTCTGCAGCCGCAAGGCTGGCCTGACCCGCGCCAACGGCGCTGCGGTCGGCACCAACGTCACCGTGACCGCGGTCAGCAAGACCACCAAGAAGGCGACGCCGAAGCGCGCCGTCGCAACGCCGGTCAAGGCCGCCACGGTCAAGGGCAAGCGGTACGTCGTGAAGCGCGGCGACTCGCTGTCGAAGATCGCGCGCGCCCAGGGCGTCAAGGGCGGCTGGAAGGCCCTCTGGACCCTCAACAAGGGTTCGGTCAAGAACCCCGGCGTCATCAAGATCGGTCAGGTCCTGACCATCGGCTGAGTTACCCCCGACTCGCCGACGCGAAGAAGGCGCTCCCCCCGGTTTCCCGGGTGGAGCGCCTTCGTCGTGTCCGAGGCCGATCAGACCAGGGCCCACACACCCCAGGTGAGCAGGAAGCCCGCGACACCGCAGATGGTGGTGAGCACGGTCCAGGTCTTGAGGCCGTCGGCGACCGACAGACCGAGGTACTTGGTGACGATCCAGAAACCCGAGTCGTTGATGTGCGACAGGCCGAGCCCACCGAAGCCGATGGCGAGGGTCACCAGCGCGATCTCGACGGCGGAGTAGTTCCCCGACCCGAGAGCCGTGGAGAGGAGCCCGGCCGTGGTGAGGATCGCGACCGTGGCCGAACCCTGGGCCGCCCGCAGCGCCAGCGAGATCACGAAGGCCGCGACGATGAGCGGCATGCCCATCGCGGTCAGCGACTTCGACAGTGCGTCACCGATGCCCGACTCAACGAGAACGTTGCCGAAGACGCCGCCGGCGCCGGTAACGAAGATGATGATCGCCACGATGGGCAGAGCCGAGTCGGCGATCGCACTGCGGCGCGACTTGCTCCAGGCGGCCTTCCGGCCGATCACGACGTACGCCACGAGCAGGCCGACGAGCAGGGCCGTGGTCGGCGCGCCGATGAAGGACGCGAACGGACGCAGGGGATCCTCCTTGGTCATGACCGTCAGCAGCACCGAACCCACCATGATGAGGGCGATCGGCAGCACGATGAGCCCCACGATCGTTCCCGCACTCGGGACGCGGCTCGTGCGCTCGAGCGCCTCGACCTCGGAGGACGGCACGATCGTCGCCTCTGACGCCGGCGACTCTCCGAGAACGATCTTGTCGAGCTTGAACAGCTTGGAGGCGAAGAAGCCGACCACACCCACCACCGCGCAGATGACCAGGCCGATGAGCGTGAGCAGACCGACGTCAGCCTTGAGCTGCGCGGCTGCCGCGACCGGGCCTGGGTGCGGGGGCAGCGCCACGTGCACGGTGAGCAGCACGGCGCCGACGGGCAGCGCCACCTTGAGCGGGTTCAGTTTCGCGACCTTGGCGAAGCCGAACACGATGGGGGCGAGGATGATGAAGCCCACGTCGAAGAACACCGGGATGCCGAGAATGAACGCGGCGATCGTGAGGGCCGCCACGACCCGCTTCTCTCCGAGCTTCTCGGTGAAGGTGCGCGCGAGGTGATCGGCACCTCCGGAGACCTCGATGAGGCGTCCGAGCATCGAGCCGAGACCGACGACGATCGCGACTGATCCAAGCACCTTGCCCATTCCGGCCACCATGACGGGCACCACGTTGCCCAGCGGAATGCCGGCGACGAGCGCGGTGCCCATCGAGACCAGCAGCATGGCGACGAACGCGGGAAGTTCGACCTTGATGACGAGGAACAGCATCACGCCGACGGCGGCGAGCGCGATCAGGAGCAGCACAGCGGCGTCCATGTCAGGCCTCCTTGCGGTTCGGTGCGATGACCTTGATGACCGACGAGTCGTCCATGGCCGCCTGGCCGGCGGCCTGGGCGATGAGGTACAGACCCTCGGCGGCGGCGGCGATCGGGGTGGCCAGGCCAGCCGCGCGGGCAGCACTGTTCACGATGCCCATGTCCTTGACGAAGATGTCGACGCGGCTCTTCACCTCCGCACCTCCCTCGTCGTAGGCCTGCAGCATGCGGGGACCTCGGTCACCGAGCATGAAGGACGCCGCCGCTCCGGCCCCGAGCGTCTTCAGGGCGACCGCCGGGTCGAGCCCGAGCGCGGACGCCAGCGCGAGCGCTTCCGCGCCCGCGGCGATGTGGACGCCGCACAGCAACTGGTTGACCGTCTTCATGGCCTGGCCGTCGCCGGCGTGGGCGCCGATGCGCACCAGCGTGGACGCCAACTGCTCCAGCGCGTCGTGGGCGGCGTCCCACGCCTCGTCGGTCGCACCGACGGTGATGAGCAGGTCGCCCTGACCCGCGCGGACCGGCCCGCCGGACACTGGTGCGTCGACCAGGTGCAGGCCGTCGGCCTGCAGCCGCTCGGCGACCTCACGCACGGCGTCGATGCCGACGGTTGAGGTGAGAAGGATGGTGGCGCCCGGGGCGAGGACGGACACGACGCCGGCGTCGCCGTAGAGGGCCTCGAGGAGCTGCGCCTGGTTGCGCACCGCGAGGAGCACGATGTCGGCGCCGGTGGCCGCCTCACGCGCCGACGTGGCGCCGCTGACGCCGGCCTCGGCGCCGAGGGCCAGCCGCTCGGCGTTGATGTCGAAGCCGGTCACGCTGAAGCGCTCGGCGAGCCGTGTGGCCATGGGGAGCCCCATGGCTCCCAGGCCGAGCACGGCGATGGATGGTGCGGTCATGGGTGTTTCCTTCAGGGTTGGGTACTTTTCGGTGGTCGGGTCGGTGATGCAGACGCCGGAGCGATCAGTCGGACAGCTTGTCGGCCACGTCGGCCAGGGACTCGTCGCCGCCGACGTTGCCGGCGAAAACGATGTAGGGGATGCCGCGGGCCGGGCCGGTGATCGGTTCCCAGAGCGAGACGATGCCGGGCAGCATCGGGCCGCGGACGACGGCGCGTCCGATCTCGAGGCCCCGGGAGGCGACGTCGGAGGACGTGATGCCACCCTTCGCGATGACGAATCGCGGCGGGGTCCTGTCGAGGACGGTTCGCACGACGTGCACCACCGCGTCGGACACGGCTCGGGCGATGCGCAGCGAGTCGTCCCCGTCGGCGCCCTTCACGAGGGTGCGGCTGGTGCGGACGACGACATTGCCCCGGGTGAGTGCCTCGCTGACGTCGTCGACGAGGCCGGCCAGGTGGGCCGGCCCGTCGTCGGTGAGGACGGTGGCGACGTCGATCTCGAACTCGGTGGGTTGGCGCCGGGCACGGAGGGCGTCCAGCTGGCGGGTGGTGAGGCCGACGTGCGAGCCGACGACGATGAGGCCGCCGTGGGTGGACTCCTCGGGGCGGATGTCGGCGACGTCGACGGCGGTGAGCGGGGCGTGCTCGGCCTGGCCGATCATGG
>RRZT012652035.1_pt1 | contig 14918 bp, 15 predicted proteins | sample 2165551 | NCBI WGS metagenome assembly RRZT01 (sample SAMN10456910, study PRJNA506462) | wastewater metagenome | biome: wastewater; feature: sludge; material: wastewater sludge; isolation source: wastewater sludge with Escherichia coli K12::gfp cells carrying plasmid... | place: USA: Moscow, Idaho... | reverse complement strand
GCAATTTTTTAGCTTTAGTTATTTAATGCTACTGGTGGTTAGTGGCAAGACGTTGGCGGATAAGTTTGGCGGTAAGCCGTGGCTGATGATTATTGGTATGCTGATTGTGGGGGTTTTGTTTGTGGGTTTTGGGGTGAATTTGTGGGTGAGTGAGATTTGATGATGAGACTAAGACAAAGATGAATACCAACAAATATTTTAAGCTATGGCTACCCATTACTGGCATACACGCTTTGCATCAAATAGAAGAAAGTATCAGCTTCTTTCCATGGTATGCTGATAATATGAACCACATCCCCCATTGGTTATTAATCAGCAGCCACATTGCAAAAATTGCTATTGCCCAGCCAGAGATTTTTATTCTCGCATCTTTTACCCAATTATCTTGTGTAGCATTAACAGCTTTTTTATTTAGACATCATGAGCAGGCAACCAAATATCTGCTATTATTTTATATTTTAGGATTGGCTTTCTTTTTTATATGGCATATCTTGACAAGTTATTTTGCCCATTCTTACGCCCCAATTATGGTAACGTGTTTTATGGGGCTATATTTAATTCCTTTTTGGCTTGCAAAAATTAATAAACTCAACAAAGCCACTACTACTTCAGACTGAATCAATTTAAAATAATATGAAAAAAATATTATTATAACTTTATAAAATAATCAAACAAAACCAACTTGCCATAACAACAAGTTGGTTTTTCTCAAAGAGATTAGCTTAATCCCCCTGATAGCCCTTTAATTTTAACCGTGCCTTATGAAGCAGTGGCTTGGTTGCGATACCATTGATGATGGCGTTTGCTGTTATGTTTCCAGCTTTTGGCATAATAATGGGCGGATACTTCAATATCATGCCATGCACAAGGCAAAGCCTTACCACATCTTGCCCGTAATTTTAATTGGCGAAGATGACGATATTCTTTGCAGTGCAATTCATACATGGCACGTTCTTGATGGGTATGAATATTACGAAAATAGCGTAAATTTGCACAATAACAAGAACGAGAGCGAACATTTCTCCATTCGCCCTGAAAGTGTGGTTTTAAGCGTTTCATTGATTTCTCCTAAGTTAACGTACTTAGAAAAAATCCTGTGCATAATAATTCATGATAGGTTTTTTAGTGTTTGCAAGTCGTTTTATTTTATCATTATGTCATACCCACTTCAATCTTTTGAATTTTATAACAAAAAACCAACTTGCCATAACAACAAGTTGGTTTTTCCCAAAGAGATTAGCTTAATCCCCCTGATAACCCTTCAATTTCAAGCGTGCCTTATGCAGCAGTGGCTCGGTATAGCCAGACGGTTGTACCGCCCCTTTGAAAATCAAATCCGCCGCCGCATTAAAGGCGATGTTGTTATCAAAGTCTGTTGCCATGGGGCGATAGTCGGGGTCGTCAGCGTTTTGCTTATCCACGACCTGCGCCATGCGTTTTAGCACGTCCATGACCTGCTCAGCTGTTACCACGCCATGACGTAGCCAGTTGGCGACGTGCTGGCTTGAGATGCGCAAGGTCGCACGGTCTTCCATAAGTCCCACATCGTTGATGTCTGGCACTTTGGAGCAACCCACGCCCAAATCCACCCAGCGCACCACATAGCCTAGGATACCCTGACAGTTGTTCTCAAGCTCACGGGTTTTTTCTTCTTCGCTCCAGTTGGTATCAGGGGCAAGCGGTAGGGTCAATAGCTTGTCAATATCAGGGGCTGGCACACTACGCAAGGCTTCTTGGCGAGCTGACACATTGCACTTATGATAGTGCATAGCGTGAATGGTCGCCCCTGATGGACTAGGTACCCACGCACAGCTTGCCCCCGCCTCGGGGTGCTCAATCTTGCTGCGATACATGTCGGCAAGCATATCAGGCTTGGGCCACATGCCTTTGCCGATTTGGGCTCGTCCACGCAAGCCTGCTTTTAGCCCGATGGCGACATTGCGCTCTTCATAGGCATCAAACCACGTCTGGGCTTTGACATCGCCTTTTTTGACCACCGCCCCTGCTTCCATGGCGGTATGAATCTCATCGCCCGTTCTATCCATAAAGCCTGTGTTAATAAAAATCGTGCGCTCACGGGCTTTTTCAATGCAGTTTTTTAGGTTGGCACTGGTGCGACGCTCTTCGTCCATGATGCCCACTTTTAGGCATTTGTCAGGCAAACCAATGGCTTGTTCGGCACGCTCAAACAATTCCACCGCAAAGGCAACTTCTGCTGAGCCGTGCATTTTTGGCTTGACGATATACATCGAGCCTGTGCGAGAGTTACGCACGCTGTTTTCACCGCGGATGTCAATGGCGGATAGCATGGGCGTGATAAGTGCGTCCATAATCCCTTCAAAAATCTCTTCGCCATTTACCAATATCGCAGGGTTGGTCATCAGATGCCCCACGTTGCGCAGTAGCATTGCCGAGCGACCGTGTAGCGTCTGGGTGTTGCCACTTAGGTCGGTATAAGTGCGGTCAGCATTTAGGGTGCGAGTGATGGTCTTGCCATTTTTTTCCATGACTTCGGCTAGGTCGCCTTTCATGAGTCCAAGCCAGTTGCGATAGCCTTCTACCTTTTCTTCTGCGTCCACGGCGGCAACGGAGTCTTCTAGGTCTTGAATGGTTGTTACAGCAGCTTCTAAGATAACATCTTTGACCCCTGCTTTGTCGCTTTGACCGATGATGTTACTTGGGTCAATGGCGATGATAGCGTGCAAGCCGTTGTTTTTTAGGACAATTTCAGTGGGTTTATCAGCTTGTCCATTGAAGCCTGCAAGTTGCTCGGCTTTTTGTAAGGTGGTGGATTTTTCGCCAATTTGAGCGACTAATTTACCGTCCGCAACTGTATAAGCTGTCACGTCGCTGTGCGAGCCGTCCACTAGGGGGAAAGTTTCATCCAGAAAATTCTTAGCAAATTCAATCACCTTTGCCCCACGCACAGGGTTGTAACCCTTGCCTTTGTCGGCGCCGTCTGTCTCAGGAATCATATCAAAGCCATACAAGGCATCATAGAGCGACCCCCAACGAGCGTTCGCAGCGTTTAGGCAATAGCGGGCGTTACGCACAGGGACAACCAGCTGAGGACCTGCAATGGTTGCGATTTCGTCATCGACATTGGCGGTTGTGATTTCAAAATCCGCCACTTCAGGCTCAAGATAGCCGATGTCGGTCAAAAATGCCTTATAAGCGGTGGGCTCGTAAGCGTTGTTTCTATGCCAGTTGTCAATTTGGGCTTGAAATTCATCACGACGGGCAAGCAGGGCTTTGTTTTTTGGGGTTAAGTCCTGCACCACTTGCTCAAAATTACGCCAATAAGTATCGCTGTCAAGTTTGGCTAGGGGCAAGGCTTCATTTTCAATAAAATCAAATAAAATCTTATCAATGGCAAGTGTGCCTTTTTGAATACGTTGGGTCGCCATAATTTTTTATCCTTAAAAAGTTGAATGGATTTGCCGTTTTTGATGTTTGGTTGAATTGTTTGAATTTATGCAATTGGGCGAATGTGATTCTCCCCTACAAATCGCCATTTATTCACATATCGTCCAACAAATAACCTTTATCAAATTGGCAAATAAAACAAAACGGTGCTTCAACCAAAAGTCAAAACACCGTTTTTTACCAGTTTTTATGACTGGATTAAACCAAGTGAATGGGTGCTAATGCTAGGAAAACGAGCGAGTTTGACAAAGCAGTAGCCCCATTCACACAGCGTTTAATTAACCGCCAAATTGGTTCATGGTGTTTTTACTCGCATCACCTGCTTTTAGGGCGTTCTCACCAGAGAAAATCTCTTTGTGGTCATCGCCAATGTCAGAACCTGCCATGGCTTGGTGCTTGACGCAAGCGATACCGCCACGGATTTCTTTACGCTGTACGCCAGCCACATAAGCCAGCATACCTTCGTCCCCAAAGTAACCTTTGGCAAGCTCATGGGTAGACAGTGCCGCAGTATGGTAAGTCGGTAGTGTGATTAGGTGATGAAACACGCCTGCTTCACGTGCTGCGTCCGCTTGGAAAGTACGGATTTTTTCGTCTGCATCACGAGCCAGCTCGCTATCATCATATTTAGCGTCCATTAGCTTATCACGCTCATAGCCTGACACGTCTTTGCCTTCAGCAACCCAGCGGTCATAGGCTTGCTGACGGAAATTGATTGTCCAGTTGAATGACGGTGAGTTATTGTACACCAATTTGGCATTTGGTACTTGCTTTTTGATGTCATTAACAAAGCCTGCAATGCCTGCAACGTCTGGCGTTGGGGTTTCAATCCAAATCATGTCCGCACCATTTTGTAGGCTGGTTACGCAGTCTAGTACCACACGGTCATGCTGAGTGCCTTCACGGAACTGGTACAAGCCTGACGCTAGGCGAGTTGGGCGGTGTAGTTTGCCATTACGCTTGATTAGGATTTCATCTTCCTTGGCTTCACTGATGTCAATTTCAGTGGTTTCTAGGTAGCTGATGTACTTGCTCGCTAGGTCGCCTGGTTCACGGCTCACTGGGATTTTTTGAGTTAGGTCAGCACCTTCAGAGTCGGTACGAGCGACAATCACACCGTCATCAACGCCAAGCTCTAAGAAGGCATAACGTACGGCATTGATTTTTGCCAAGAAATCTTCGTGTGGTACAGTCACTTTACCTGCTTGGTGTCCGCATTGCTTGGCATCTGATACTTGGTTTTCGATTTGGATAGCACACGCACCTGCTTCAATCATTTGCTTGGTCAGTAGGTAAGTGGCTTCTTCGTTACCAAAACCTGCGTCAATGTCAGCGATGATTGGCACAACGTGGGTTTCAAAGTTGTCAATCTGTGCTTCAATTTCTTTCACCTTGGCACTGTCGCCAGCGGCTTCTGCTTTTTGCATGGCACGGAACAAGTCGTTTAGTTCCTTAGCGTCCGCTTGGCGTAGGAAAGTGTAGATTTCTTCGATGAGTTTTGGCACAGCGGTTTTTTCGTGCATGGATTGGTCAGGCAAAGGTCCAAACTCAGAACGCAATGCCGCAACCATCCAGCCTGATAGGTAGATGTAGCGCTTATTGGTTGTGCCGAAGTATTTTTTGTTGGCAATCATTTTTTGCTGGGCGATAAAGCCATGCCAGCAGCCTAGCGACTGGGTGTATTTGCTGTGGTCAGCGTCGTATTCTGCCATATCACGACGCATGATAGCAGCGGTGTATTTGGCGATGTCAAGACCTGTCTTGAAGCGGTTTTGGACAATCATACGGGCTGCATCTTCAGGACGGATAGCATCCCAAGTACCGCCTAGTTTATTTTTTACATTACGAACGTGTTCTAAAGCTGATTGATAAGTCATGATAAAGTCCTTAACTGTCATGAATTGAAATTGCCAACAAACTTAAATTGACACCGACCACAGTTTGGTACGACCTCGATGTGGTTTACAGGGCTTAGGATACTCTAACAAGCTACATATATCCAATATTATAGTTAAATGTTTGGTATTTTTATATAAAATAATATTTATTATCATTAAGTTAAGTCAATTTTTTATACAAAAATAAATCAATATTTAATAAAAATGATTAAAAATTCATCAATATTTAATAAAAAAGCAACCTATGTTACAATTTCGCCAGTTCTTTTATACGCCAATTGTTATGACCACCACCCCACCCGTCCATTTATTACCCTTTTTAACACACACAGGTTCACTGACCGCCCTATTAGAACGCCTTGCAGGTCATGCACTGACAGTATCGGTACTTTCTGAACGCTGCCGCCCCTTGACTTTTGCCGAAAAAAAACAGCTTGGGCTTATCGTATCTCGCCCAATGCTGGCTTGGGAACGTCAAGTGTTGTTATTTGGCAGTGATAAAGAAGCGTGGGTGCAAGCCAACAGTATTTTTCCTTTAAGTACACTAATAGGACAAGGCAAACGTTTTAAACATCTAAAACGCACGCCTATTGGTTATTTATTATTTAAAAAGGTTGGCACAAAAACCAAAAAGAGAGAAATTTTTTATAATGGATTAAATTTTGGACGTAGTACAGTATACGAATATCAAGGAAAGCCTTTATTGATACAAGAGATTTTTTTACAGGCATTGGTTAATAAAGTTAGTGAATAAATAAAACCCCATAAAATATTAATTTATGGGGTTTAATTATATTTACAAAATCCTATCTAACTTTTGGGTTTTTCAGGTCTAACCCAACCATTTATCGCCACTTGCTTACCACGAGCGACAACCAAAGTATCGGGCGGACAATCCTTAGTAATCACCGAACCTGCCCCCACGGTCGCTTTATCGCCTAGCGTGACAGGGGCAACCAATACTGAATTTGAACCAACTCGCACTTGCTTGCCAATGGTGGTGCGGTATTTATTCACGCCGTCATAATTGGCAGTGATTGTCCCTGCGCCAATATTGGTTTCTTCACCGACCGTGCTGTCGCCCAGATACGCCAAATGATTGGCTTTTGAGCCTGTTGCCATTTGGGTGTTTTTAAGCTCTACAAAGTTACCAATATGCACATCGCTTGCCGTAACCGCCTGTGGACGCAAACGAGCAAACGGTCCAATGCGGTTATTGTCACCAACGACCGCATTTTCTAGCACGCTATAAGGGGCGATGATCGTATTATCAGCAATGGTACTGTCACTAATCACACACCCTGCCCCGATTTTAACGTTATTGCCAATGGTGCAGTCACCTGTGATGATGACGTTAATGTCAATTTCTACGTCTTGTCCAACGGTTAAACTACCTCGCAAATCAAAACGACTGGGATCAAGCAGGTGTACGCCTTGTTTCATCAGGTCTTGGGCTTGGTACGCTTGCCATTGACGTTCTAGGCGAGCAAGCTGACTGCGGTCATTAACCCCGTCCACTTCAAAGGCGTACTGCGGGGCAACAGACGCAATACCCAAGCCGTCCGCCAGTGCCATTGCCACGATGTCGGTTAGGTAGTATTCGCCTTGGGCGTTGTTATTGTCAAGTTTGGGTAGCCACTGGTGTAATTTGGCGTTACTGACGCAGTAAATCCCTGTGTTAATTTCATTGATGCGTTTTTGTTCATCGGTGGCATCTTTATGTTCCACGATTGCCGTGATGTTGCCACTGTCGTCTCGTACGATTCGCCCATACCCTGTGGGGTCGTCTACGGTTAGGGTAATCATGCCAAGGTCATCGGTAGCGTCCAGCAGTCTTTGCAGTGTCGCCACGCTGACCAGCGGTACATCACCTGACAAAATCAGCGATTTGCCGTCCGCTTTTAACACAGGCAAACTCATCTGTACGGCGTGTCCTGTGCCAAGCTGCTCACTTTGTTCTACCCATCGGATATTTTTATCGGCAAAGCGGTCTTTCACCAGTTGCCCACCATGTCCAAAAATGGTGATGATTTCACTGGCGGACAACTTTTCGGCGGTGTCTAGCACATGACCAAGCAGGGGGCGAGACGCTAGGGGTTGTAAAACTTTAGGCAAGGCGGATTTCATACGAGTGCCTTTACCAGCGGCTAAGATGATGACAGATAACGACATATGGGCTTCCTAGTAATGAAAGTCAAATTTTATCATAAAATAATGATCAAAATTTAATGGTTGCAAAAATTTACACAGACTATAAAGTAAGTACAAACAGTCCTGCGGAAATTATCCCTGCTAGCACATCATCAAGCATAATGCCAAATCCGCCCGATACTCGTTTATCCGCCCAACTAATCGGAAAAGGCTTTAATACATCAAAAATACGAAACAGCACAAAAGGAATAACAATCAATAAAAGCAAAGACGGATGTAGATAATTAAAAGAAACAAATGTACTGACCAAATCACCCATCGCCCATGCAGACGGTAGCAAGGCAATCCACACCCCCACCCATTCATCAAAGACAATGTGCGGGTCATCATCAATCCCCATCAGCTTAGACGTTTTACCACAAATATAACTACCAATGATAAGCCCAATCAGCGTCATCAGCACAAACGTCATAAAGCCAAATACAAGCATCACAGGCACAGCCACCAGCACACCGCCCACCGTACCCCAAGTCCCTGCGGCACGTTTTGGTAAACCTGACCCCAAGCCAATCCCTAGCCAATAGACGCATTTTTCAAAGGCTGTGGCGGTTGGGGGGCAAGGGGGACAGATGTTAGATTTGTAGATGTTGGGTTTGTTACTGCTCATCAGGCTTTCCCACCTCATACAATTGATTTGCCAAGCTGATTCCTACTTCATCAATATCTGATATTTCTACCAAACGCAGAATGGGCTTTTTGGGTAAATTAAACCAAGTACTTTTAAATTTGGGTTCAGCGGTTTCGTCTTTGGCTAGATTTTTTTGATGGCGGTATTTATGGGTTAAAAAATTCACACTTTGGGTATAATCAATATAAGGACCTGTATTGTTAAATGAATCATAACCAATCCAATAAAAATCACGCACGCCATTGATGGTGCGATAATCAAACGTATAATCCCAAGAGCCATAACGCCCATGACCATAGCTAAATTTTAGCTGATGATTTTTGGCGATGATTTCTAATTCAGGGGCAAAATATACGCCACCTTCTTCATTTTCTGAGGCAAAAATGGCTTTATTTTCTAAGACCTTCTTATAACCTTGATTGGTCTTAAAAAGTATTACAACACCACGGCGGTTTCTATCCACAAGCTTGTCTGCGCTAGACATCTCCCATGCGGATCTTTTTGTGTCTTTTATGAGCAGTACGCAGTCTTTTTTACCGTCTTTATTAAAGTCGGCTTGGCAATGCGTTTCTAATAACTTAAAGCCTTTGGGGATAAATTGATTAAAAGCGTCATCTGCCCAAGCGGTGCAGGGTAGTGCAACTATGGCGATTAAGCCGATTAAAAATTTTTTCATCATATTAAAAATGTTCCCAGCCTTTTATCTCAAACTCTACCACTTCACCTTTATCCAACAACTGCAAACCCCTACCGCCAACAATCTCACCAATGACATAAATACGATTGGGATTGTCGGCATTAAACCGCTCAAACTCATCTTTTTTTAGCGTAAAGCACAGCTGATAATCATCACCGCCATTTAAGATATGTTGGTATTTTTCAGGGGCAGGCAAGGCATTTAATATATCAGCACACGGAATTTTATCTAACCATAGCACCGCCCCAACATCACTTGCCGTCAGGATATGCCCCAAATCTTGCCCCAGTCCGTCTGAGATATCAATCATACTATTTGCCACGCCAAGTAGCTCTTGCCCCAGTTTGACTTGCGGAACAGGGTAATCTAGGGCGGATTGTAAAGTGGTCGGCTTACCCTGTAAAATTTGCGACAAAGCATAACTTGCCAGGCCAATCTCACCACTGACGCAGATGACATCACCCACTTTTGCCCCGCTCCGTTTTATCGCTTGCCCTACTGGTACAAAGCCAAGTGCGGTAATAGAAATCGTTAAAACATCTGAGCGTGTGGTGTCGCCGCCAATCAGCTCAACATTATAAGTGGTACAAATGTCTTTTAGACCCTGAACAAACTCGCCAAGCCAAGCGTCATTGGCAAGCTCCACAGGCAAACTCAAGCCAAGCAATAGTGCATAAGGCGTTGCCCCCATACTGGCAACATCAGACAGATTCACCGCAACCGACTTATAGCCAATGGCGTGTGCGCAGGTGCTATCAGGGAAATGCCGACCCATGACAAGGGTATCCACACAGCTCACCAGCTGGCAATCAGGCGGAATACGGCTCACCGCACAGTCATCACCAATACCAACAGCAGTCAGAGCACTCTTGGCGGTTAGGGACTTAAAGTAGCGGTTGATGAGAGAAAATTCGGACATGACTTTACTTTAATGCTTTAACAACTTGACAGCTTAACATTTGACAGCTTGCAAAAAATAAGGTGCTTATCGCACCTTAAAAAGACTCTGCAAGATACAGATTACTCTGCTTGCTGTGCGTCTTTGGCTTGCTGTTTACGCTCTTTTTCGGCTTCTACTTCTGCAGTACGCACTTGACGGGCGTATTTATCCAAAATGGCGTTAATGAATTTATGTGCGTCAGTCGCCCCAAAATGGGTGTTTAACTGCATGGCTTCATCAAGCACCACTTTATAAGGAATGTGCAAACTGTGCTTTAGCTCATACGCCCCAATCAGCAAAATCGCCCGCTCAATCACGTCCAAACGGTTAAAGTTACGATCCAAGAAACTAGACAGCTCTACGACCAGTTGCCCCGCTTCTTCGGGGATATTACGCATTAGCTCATGATAATAGCCCAGATGTACGGTGTGCATGGCGTTATCGGCACGAGTACGGGCAGCAATGGTATGCGGTTCGTTACCGCCAAGTAGATCACGGTTTTCGCTGGCAAAGCGATGATCGGTCATCAGCCATTCATAAATGCCCTGCAAAGCAAAACGGCGAGCCTTACGCACAGCGGTATGCGTGGTTTTATAACCTGCTTCGCTGATGTCAAATTCTTGTTCTGGGGCTTGGGTTTGGTTTGGTGTTGCAGTCATGTTAGATTGCCTTTAAGGTGCTAACCATTTCAATGGCGGTCATCGCTGCTTCATAACCCTTATTGCCTGCTTTAGTGCCAGCACGTTCAATGGTCTGCTCGATGTTTTCGGTCGTCAAAATGCCATTAATCACAGGAATATCATGGCTTAGTGCCACTTGGCTAAGCCCTTTGGCAGACTCACTTGCCACAATATCAAAATGTGGTGTACTACCACGAATGATAGCCCCAAGCACCACGATTGCATCAAATTTGCCACTGGTCGCCATACGCTTGGCGGTCAAAGGCAGTTCAAACGCCCCTGGCACTCGTACCACAGTGATATTTTCGCCTTGCACGCCATGACGAAGCAGAGCATCTAACGCCCCTTGCACCAAACTTTCTACCAAAAAGCCGTTAAAGCGTCCTACCGCAATGCCAATTTTTAAAGACTGATTGTCATATAAAGCCCCTTCAATGTGGGTAACGGCGTTTTTTTGATCGCTAAAGCTACTGATAGTCATAAGGCACACTCATCTAAAAATAATCCGCCATTATAACAAATTTACTTTTGCCAAAAAAGGGTTTTTTGGGTATCATAGTCGTTTTTTCGTTTGTAAATTTAGGGGTCTTGCATGGACAAAATCAGTGAATGGGTGCTTATCATCATGGAGCAGTTGGGACTGCTTGGCGTTACCTTGATGATGTTTTTGGAAAATGTCTTTCCGCCCATTCCCAGTGAGCTTATCATGCCTGCCGCAGGATTTGCTGCTGCTATGGGTAAGATGAACCTTATTTTGGTCATCGTTGCAGGGACGCTAGGTTCGGTGCTTGGGGCGTTACCACTGTATTATTTGGGGACGATTTTTGACGAAAAACGCCTACTTAAACTCACCGAAAAATACGGCAAATACGTCCTAGTTAAGCCATCAGACGTTACCAACGCCCAAGCATGGTTTAATAAATACGGCAAAGCGGTGATCTTTTTTGGGCGTATGATTCCTGCCATTCGTTCGCTGATTTCTATTCCTGCGGGCATGAACCGTATGCCAATGATTCCTTTTTTGATTTTGACAACCATTGGTTCAGCGATTTGGACAACGCTTTTGGCGTATGCAGGTTATGTACTGGGGGCAAATTACGAACAAGTAGAAACCTTTATTGAGCCTATTAGTAAATTTGTGGTGTTTGCAGTATTAACCATTGCAGCGGTGATTGCCTTTTTTAGAATTAAACACGTCTTTTTTGATAAAGAATAAAATCAAACAATGGTGAATTCTTTTATCAACGCCAAAACCAATAAATGCACAGGATAAAACACATAAAATAAATAACGTCCGCCCCACGCACCGCCCTTTTTGCCATTATCTAAATAAATCACAAGGGCGGTTAATATCATACCAAAGTGCATAAATCCCAAACCAACCGTTTGCTTAAAACCATAAATCAGCACATAAGCCACAGGCATACTTAATAAATAAGTAATAAGCATGGGCGTAAGTCTTTGTTTGTCAGGCGTATAAAAATAATAAAAAACAAACGTCCACAGTAACATCGCCATGCCATAATCGGCGTATTCTATGACGGGACAAATCAGCAAAATCGCCAAAACTTTCGCCCATATAGGCAGTACCATTTTATAAATCTTTAATGCCAAAAGTGCCAAAAACAGCGAAAACATCACATTGCCTTGAGCAATAAATTCTTGTAAGCGAAAATCAAAAACCGCCAAATACAGACCTATATCAAAAGCATAAAAGGCAAACTGCGAAATCACTGCAAACAATAATAACCGCTTTAAATAACCATCAACATCATGACTGTGATAAAACCCTACCGCCAAAAAATAACACATCAAAGGAGCAACCAATCGCCCAATAAAATGAAAGCTCTCTGACCATACGCTATCATAATCCAAAAACGCCCAAGCAATGTGGTCCAGTGTCATGGCAATCATGGCAAGCCATTTAATATGATAAGCGGTTAATGGTTTATTTGTGTACATTTATATACAGCGACTGGGTTTTTGAAATTTATTTAAAGACGTTTGACACCGCCACATGACTTTATCATCTTGTACGCTGCGATATAGGACAAGCGTTCTGCCATTTAGATAACGCACAGGGTACCCTGCCCCAACCACGGTTGCCACGACCGCACAGTCAGTTTTGACAAAGTCTAGCTCACCCACAACACTAACGGTTGCCACTTGTCCATCTGCTGACATAGGCAAGCCCACAGGACATGCCCCTGTCGTTTGATAAATGTGTTCTATGCGTTTTTGTGCTGCTTGGGCGGTTTGGTAGCTGTCATAGATGACCGACTTTTCTTTATTGTCGCTAATGAGTGAGATGACCTGCGTGGCAACCAACACCACAAACGCCAAAATCACCGCAAATGCCCCCGACAAGCCCCGCAAGCTTACACCGCCATGATGAGCCAAATACGCCTGCCTTTCGTTGGCATGATGATACGCCACAGCGTCCGCTATCTCACGACGTGCCATGCGATAATAATAAGCGTCCGCCCAGCGTGCCACTTGCACCGCCCAAAATAACCATACCGTAGAACCTATCGCCACACGCACCCACAGACGAATCTCCACAGGCAGATGACTAACCAATAAAAATTCCGCCAATGCCAAAATGATGACGATATTTAGCTTAATAAACGACCAGCCAGCGATACAATACACCAAACAATCCAAATATCGCTTGCGATACACCAGCCACAATGCTGTACAAAAAAACGCTGCCCAATGCCAACGGGCGTGCATTTTGCCCGCCTTATCAAACTGGGCAAACCGCTTTAAATAATAATCCTGCGACTGTGTGCCAATAAACCAAGCGTCCAAGCGGGTGCGTTCGTCCGTACTTAGGTTTGGCAGATAAAACGGGGGTGGTGTACAGTCTTCTAAAAAAGGTAGGCGAATTATGGTCATTTGCGGTTGTCGGCTTGGTGTTTTATAATGACCGCTATTTTACGCCTTTTATAGATAATTTTCATGACAAATTCAACCAATCATACCCCTGACATCATGCCCCTTGCCCCTGTCGGTGGCGACCGTCAAACCCCCGATACCAATCCCGACAGTATCAGTCAAGACATCGCCAACCTAAACAAAACCCCCAAAGAGTTTCGCACCATTAACACCTTTATGCGGCGACGTACCCACATCAACCAAAACGCCCTATCCGCTCTTACCGATCCGCTATACGCCCCCTACATCATCAACCATAGCGGTGATGTTGGCAAGCTTGGCGATGTTTCGGCAATCCATGATTTGCGGGCGTATTTTGCCAACACCCCAAACGGCACGGACGCACCGCTGACGCTAGAGATAGGTTTTGGCATGGGCGACAGCTTGCTACAAATGGCGCAAGAAAACCCCAAACGCAACTTTGTGGGCATTGAAGTGCATGAACCAGGGATTGGGCGTGTGGCTTATACCGCTCACGAGCTGGGTCTGACCAATCTTAAAGTCATCAATGGCGACGCTATTGCCCTACTGCACAACCTACCCGATGATCATCTGGACGTGGTACAGTTATATTTCCCCGACCCTTGGCAAAAAAAGCGTCATTACAAACGCCGTTTTGTAACTCATGATCGCATGAGCTTGGTCGCCGATAAGCTAAAATCAGGCGGTGTGTTTCATAGTGCAACCGACTGGGAACATTATGCGTTGTGGATGCTGGATATTTTGGACGCCATGCCTGTATTTAGTAATATGGCAGGTATGGGTAATTTTTCGCCACGTCCTGATTATCGTCCCGAGACCAAGTTTGAAAAACGGGGCGTGGACTACGGTCGCCCGTCTTGGGATTTATTGTATAAAAAGCAATGATGCTTTGATATTGTTAAGTGGTTATACTTTTAAGAAAAACCGTTCGCCCTTCAGCTTATCTTTGGGTGTAGGTTTTTCGCAGGTTTCCCAAGCCCACTTTGAGCGAAAAACTTAAAAATATATCTTGATTTAACAATGCCAATACTTTTAACAAAATCGCCATACTCGTCATGTTATGGCGATTTTTTTATTTAAATTTCTTTGTGAAACCTTTTTATGATTTTCACTAAAATTTTGCTTATTTTTGGCAAATTTTTTAATTTTGTGGAAAAGTTGCCGATTTTGCTTATTTTGCCAAAAATTAAGCCCTTGATATGATTATGGTTTTAAAATTTAGAAAAAAGTTTTCCCCAAGTTTTCCCCAAAAGCTGTGGATAACTCTGTGGATAACTTGGCAAATTTATTTTATAAGGCTTGATTGGTAAGGGATTGAGCTTGATTGGTTAAATTTTAATCAATTATGGTATAAATTTTTAATAATAAAAACAGTGAGTTATATTATAATTTTTGCTGTATTTTTATGCTTAGCTTTTATTTAGTAATAATTCTGTAACAATGTTTCACAAATTCCCCAAAATGGCGTTATGCTTGCCATCAATTTATGCAAATTGTTTGCCAATTTTTAAGCGCCCAT
>RRZT011151064.1_pt1 | contig 14920 bp, 14 predicted proteins | sample 2165551 | NCBI WGS metagenome assembly RRZT01 (sample SAMN10456910, study PRJNA506462) | wastewater metagenome | biome: wastewater; feature: sludge; material: wastewater sludge; isolation source: wastewater sludge with Escherichia coli K12::gfp cells carrying plasmid... | place: USA: Moscow, Idaho... | reverse complement strand
GTATTTTGACGGCTTAAGCGCCGCACCGATGGCCGCTTGGACACTGAACGGCGATGTGTACTGGCAGCCGCCCCACGGCGCGGCGCAAACCGTAGCATCGCCCGCCGCCTTGCTGCATCATCTGCAAGCGCTGCTCAACGCCGCCATCCATCCGCAGCAATACCAACGCTTGGCCGCCGAGCTAAACAACAGCTGCCTAAACGATGCGTTGTGCCTGGCTTATCACCATCATTGGAATGCCCAGCTAGCCGCCGACAATGGCGCGCATTGGCTGCCTGCACTGTGCCAAAACCATCCTCAACCCACCTTACTATTAGAGCAATGGGGCACACTCGGCCATCCGTGGCACCCCAACTACAAAACCCGCCTCGGCATGGCGGTGGCTGAAGTGATTGCATGGGCGCCGGAATTCGATGCTCAAATCGAATTGGTACTGGCGGCGGTGCGGCGCGATTGTATGGCGGTGCATTCGATGCCCGACAGTGCCGACTTCGGCCACTGGTTTGCCGCCCACTTTGCCGATGCTTATGCCGAATGGTGCGCCGCCTTAGCGCGCCAACACCTGCAACCGCAACATTATTGGCCGCTGCCGCTGCACCCGTGGCAGGCGCAGCATCATCTGCCGCAAAACTGGGCACAGGCCATTCAAACACAGCAACTATTGCTGGCCGAGATGCCGCGCTTGGCGGCCAAGCCCACCATGTCTTTCCGCACCGTGGTGCCGCACACCGGCCAGCCGCAACCGCCGATGTGCAAGCTGCCGGTGTCGCTGCGGCTCACCAGCGTGGAGCGCACCGTATCGCCGCGTTCCGCCGCCATGGGGCCGCGCGTCAGCGCCTTGCTGCAAGCTATTTTGGCGCAAGAGCCCGGCATCGCCGCCGCTTTGGCGATTATTCCCGAACGCCACGGCCTGCACTTTCAGGCAGCCGGAGTGAGCGACGACGATGCCCGCCATGTGGCCGCACTGTATCGCGACCATCCCGCCGCCTGCATCGCCCCCGGCCACACCGCCCTGCCCTTGGGCGCATTGTTTGCCACCGACCACAACGGTGCGCCGCTGTGGGCGCAATGGTTGCATTGGGGCAGCGGCCGCCAAGATGCGCCGGCCGCGCTGGCTTGGTTTGCCGGCTACGCCCGCCAAGCGCTGCACGGCTTGCTGGGCATGTATTTGCGCTACGGGATTGCTTTTGAGGCACACCAGCAAAACAGCTTTGTGGTGGTAGACGCCCAAGGGCAATTACGGCAGTTGCTGCTGCGCGACTTTGGCGACATCCGCATCCACCGCGCCACCTTGCAGGCGCATGGCCATACACTGGCCTTGCACGACCCGCACAAAACCCTATTCGACAACGCCGAATTTGTGCGCGAAAAATTCATGCACAATGTGCTGATGTGCCATCTGGGTGAAATGGCCTTGCTGGTGACGCGCCATTGGCAGCTGCCCGCACAGCCCTGCTGGCATTTACTGGCCGAGGCGCTGCAACAAGCCTTTGCCGCTTGGCAGCCACACACCAACCCCGCCCGCTGGCAAGCCGAACACCACGCCATGCTGCACGCGCCATGGCCTGCCAAAGCCTTTGTGCGTATGCGCATCGACAATAACAGCGAAGACATTGTCGGCACCCTTCCCAATCCGCTAGCGCCGTTTTCAGGCAGCCTGGCGCCCGAAACACCATAATCCAGCGCCGCATTGATTACGATGGCCGCCGTTTAATCAAAATTGCCCACCACAAAATAAAAGGCTGCCTGAAAAACACGTTCAGGCAGCCTTTTACCATATTCAACCCACACTACAACACCGGCCCCACGGTGGCCAGCACATTGTGCCAAATACGCCGCCCATACGACCAAGCTTCCACCTCAGCCAGTGTAACCGCCGTGGCGGCAGCGATATAGTCTTGCTGGCGCGCGTGCACGGCAGCGGTGGTGGTGGCATCTTGCAGCAGCACATTATTTTCGTAATTCAAGTCAAAGCTGCGCAAATCCAGATTGGTGGAGCCGATAAAGGTGAGCGTGTCGTCCACGGTGAGGGTTTTGGCGTGCAAGAGGCCGCCTTTGAATTCGAAAATCCGCACCCCGGCTTGCAATAGCCGCCGGTAATGGCTGCGGCTGGCGGCGGCCACCACCCAAGAATCATTGCGGCGCGGGAAAATCAACGTGACCGCCACACCGCGCCACGCCGCCGCGCACAAGGCTTCGAGCACGGTGGCATCGGGTACGAAATAAGGTGTGGAAATGGTGAGCCGCTGGCGGGCGCTGTTGATCAGCGTCACCAATAGCTGCGGGGTAACGCGGCTGCGCTCGGTGGGGCCGTCGCCCATTACTTGGGCGGGGAAGCCGTCGTCATAAGCCTCGGTGGGTAAGGCAAATTGCGCCAAACCTTGTTGGGTGGCCATCATCCAATCGCTGGCAAACAACAGCTGGGTTTGCGTTACCACCGGCCCTTGCAGGCGCAGCATAATGTCTACCCACGGCGCATATTTGGCTTTTACCGCAAAGGCGGCATCGGCGCAGTTTTGGCTGCCGCAATAGGTGATTTTGCCGTCGATCACGGTGATTTTGCGGTGGTTGCGTAAGTCGATGCGGCTGGTCAACAAAGTGCGCAGCAAGGGGCGGATGGGCAGCGCCACCGCGGTTTGCACGCCTGCGGCGCGCATTTGCTGCCACAGCGGCGTTTTGAGCAAGGCGTGCGAGCCCAAGCCGTCCACCATGGCGCGGCACACCACCCCGCGCCGCGCCGCACGCATCAGCGCCTCGGCCACATGTTTGCCGGTGTGGTCGTTGAGCCAAATGTAATAGAGCACATTCACCTGCTCGGTGGCCGCATCGATATCCGCCACCAAACGGGCGCGCGCACTGTCCGCATCGGCCATCAGCTCGGCGCGGTTGCCGGCCACCGGATACAGCTTGTTTACCGAGGCCAAATAATGAAACGGTGCCTGATAAGGCGGGCTAATCAAGCCGGCCACATTGTGCGGCTGCCCCAAAAAATCCTGCCCCGGTGCCGTGGCGGCAGCCTGATGCAAAGTGGCATAAACCTGCTGGTAGCGGCGGCTCACACGGTGGCCGATATCCACCTCGCCAAACAGAAAATACACCGCACAGCCCAGCAGCGGAAACAATGCAATCACCATAAACCACGCCATGCGGGCATCGGGTGCCAAATCTTCGCGCAGCAAAATGCGCAGCGTAAACCCCGAAACCAGCAGCACATGCAATAACACCATCCACATCGCTTAGCTCTCCTATTTCCTTATCAAACCGCAATCAGGCTGCCTGAACTATTTTTAACCCCTATCGGCCTTTTTGCAAGAACGCCCGCCGTATTTGATGGTCTTAGCTCCAATTCGAGCGAATGGCCACCACAGCGCCATTTGCACGATATAATAAGCGCCGGACTTGAATTACCGCTGCATAGCGCCATTTAAGCCCCGGCTTGTATTTTAAACCACCTTTTAAAGAAGGGAATCTGTATGTTGGGCTTTATTTGGACTGTGATTGTGGGTTTTATCGTGGGTGTGATTGCCAAATTGATTAACCCCGGCAAAGAAAACATGGGCTTTATCCTCACCACTTTGCTCGGCATCGGCGGCTCACTGCTGGCCGGTTATATCGGCCAGGCTGTGGGCTGGTATCACGCCGGTGAAGGCGCAGGCTTTATCGCCTCGGTGATTTTTGCCTTCTTGATTTTGTTTATCTACGGCAAAGTGGCAAAGAAAAAATAAGCCCTTGGTGCACATCAAAAAACGGTTTCAGGTAGCCCTGAAACCGTTTTTTTTGAATCATTTAGAATAATTCTTTGAATTGGTATAACCCTCTACATCGTGGGCGGTAACACCGTCTTGGCATACACCGCGCGTGCCATTTCCTGAATATCCACGGTGAGCTGCACCGCGGTTGCCGAGCCGCCAAGGCTGTGTTGCAAGGCAGTGAGCAGTTGCTGCGCCAACGCGGCGCGCGTTTCTTCGCTACGGCCGCTGAGCAGCCACAGGGTAATGTGGGCATAGGCGGTGTGGCGGTCGGCGGCGCCCACCAGATGATGTTCGAATACCTGAGCGCGGCTTTTAATGTCGGCTGCCTGAAACAGGCCGCTCTCCAGCAACACGCGGTTTAAGGCCGCCAAGGCGGTATCGGCATCCAGAACAAGGTTGGCGGTGTAGCTTAAATGCAGATGCGGCATGGTTTACCCTTTTAAAGCCGTTAACAGTTGCTGGTGGATGCCGCCAAAGCCGCCGTTGCTCATCACCACGATTTGGTCGCCCGGCTGCACTTGCGCCACGATGGCGGCCACCAATTCATCAAGCTGTTGCGCCACATGCAGTTTGGCACCCAAAGGATTTAAGGCTGCCTGAACATCCCAGTCCACACCGCCGGCATAGCAAAATACCTTGTCTGCTTCGGCCAAACTCTCGGGCATTGCCGCTTTCATCGCGCCCAGCTTCATGGTGTTGGAGCGCGGCTCCAGCACCGCCAAAATACGGGTATTGCCACCCACTTTCTGGCGCAAACCGGCCACGGTGGTGGCGATGGCGGTGGGATGGTGGGCGAAGTCATCGTATACGGTAATGCCGTTCACTTCGCCGCGGATTTCCATGCGCCGTTTCACGTTTTTAAACCGCCCCAGCGCCGCACAGGCTACCTGAACGCTCACGCCCACATGGCGGGCGGCGGCAATGGCGGCCAAGGCGTTGAGGCGGTTGTGTTCGCCCAGCAAATCCCACGCCACCTGCCCCACCGGCTCGCCGTGCAGCAATACTTCAAAGCCGCCCGCCGCATCTACGGCACCCACTTGCCAGCCCTCAGCACAGCCAAAAGGCGCTACCGGCGTCCAGCACCCTTGCGCCAGTACTTCGGCCAGGGCGGCTTCGCGGCCATTGTGAACAATCAGGCCGTCGCCGGGCACGGTGCGCAGTAAATGGTGGAATTGGGTTTGAATCGCAGCCAGATTGGCAAAAATATCGGCGTGGTCGAATTCCAGATTATTCAACACGCAGGTGCGCGGGCGGTAGTGCACAAATTTGCTGCGCTTGTCGAAAAAGGCGGTGTCGTATTCGTCGGCCTCAATCACAAAAAACGGCGAGCTCGAGGCGGTATCTTGTGCCGGCGCCTGCGGCAAGCGTGCCGATACGGCAAAGTTTTGCGGCACGCCGCCAATCAAAAAGCCGGGCGCCAGCCCCGCGTCTTCCAGCACCCAGGCCAACATGCTGGCGGTGGTGGTTTTGCCATGAGTACCGGCCACAGCCAGCACCCAATGGCGATGCAACACATTTTCGGCCAGCCATTGCGGCCCGGAAATATAATTCAACCCTCGATTGAGAATGGCCTCCACCACCGGCAATCCGCGCCGCGCCACATTGCCAATCACATATACATCAGCGGCACAGCTATCTAACTGCGCCGCCTCAAAGCCTTCTACTACTTCAATGCCCAACGCTTCGAGCTGAGTGCTCATGGGCGGATACATTTTGGTATCGCAACCGCTGACGCGGAAACCGGCCTCTTGGGCAATCGCCGCCACGCCGCCCATAAAAGTGCCGCCGATGCCGATAATATGAATATGAGGTGTTGTGTTCATGCCGGTTGCCGTTACCATACGCAAAAACAGGCATTGTATAAGCTGCTTGAAATAAAAACCACCTCATTTACCCGCTGCCCAAGGCTGCCTGAAACGGCGTTGCCCTTTTCAGGCAGCCTCGCATTAAGCCGATGCCTGCGCGGGCTTTACCCACCAGCGGTAAATCTGCCCCACAATCAAGCCCAACAAGGCGGGCAGCAGCCAGCCTAAGCCGATGCCATACCACGGCAACCATTGCGTGAGCAGCTGTTGGCTTACCGGGCTAAAACCAAAAGCGGTGTGCCAAGCGTCTAACATGCCCACAGCCAACGCAGGCAGCATGGCACACACATACATGCTTTGGCGCCCGCCCAGCCAGCGGTGTAAAAAAGTGAGCACAATCAACACCACCGTTACCGGATACAGCAGCATCAACATGGGCACCGAAAAGGCAATAATGCCGCTGAGCCCTTTATTGGCCAGTGCGCATGAAATCAATGCCAGTGCCAGCGCATAGCTGCGGTACGACCAGCGCGGATACAGGCGCTGAAAATAATCCGCACAAGCGGCAATCAAGCCCACCGCCGTACTCAAGCACGCCAGAAAAATAATCAGCGCCAGCAACACATTGCCGCCGGTGCCCCAATAGTACTGTGCAATCCGCGCCAACACCTGCGCGCCATTGTCGAGCACACCCAGCAAAGCCACACTGCTGGCACCCATAAATGCCACGCTCACATACACCAAGGTTAAAAACACACCGGCCAGCAAGCCCGCGCCCATGGTGAGCCGCGCCACCGATACGCTTTGGCGCACCCCGGCGCTGCGCAATACTTCAATCACCATCATCGCAAACACCAACGACGCCAGCGCATCCATGGTTTGGTAGCCTGCCAAAAAACCGGCTGCCAGCGGGCGCTGGGCAAAATCACCTTGCGCAGGCTGCCAGCTGCCCATCGGCTGCCACCATGCAGATGCCACCAATAGGCCTATGCACAACAGCAACACGGGCGTGAGGATTTTGCCGATGCGGTCAATCAGCTTAGACGGCGACATCGCCAACCAAAAAGCCAAGCCGAAAAACAACAGGCTAAACACCGCCAGCGCCACTTGTTGCTGCTCCTTGGGCAATAAAGGCAGCAAGCCCACTTCAAACGCCACCGTGGCGGTGCGCGGCATACCGAATAAAGGGCCGATTGATAAATACAGCAACAAGGCAAAGCCCAAGCCAAACAGCGGCGACACCCGCCCCGCCAGCGCCTGCACATCGCGCTCACCCGAATACGCCATGGCCACCACCCCCAACAGCGGCAACCCAGCACCCGTGAGCACAAAGCCCAACACCGCAGGCACATTCATATCACCTGCCTGCTGCCCCATCAAGGCCGGGAAAATCAAATTACCGGCACCAAAAAACAAGGCAAACAACATCAAACCCGTGGCCATAAAAAAAACAAAGCCGACACGCGGCTGTGGTAACTGCATCAACAACTCCCTATTTCAAATAATACCTATTCTACAAAATAACGGCAGTGGCGCATTCATTACATTAAAGGCTACCTGAATCCCTCTTATCACCGCGCCCGCCACACCTACCTAGGCAGGCGCAACACCTTGAAGGCGGGCTGAACGGCAGCAGTGTTGTCGGTAAACTGGGATTGCTAATCCATTGGTGTTTCAGGCAGCCTAAACAAAATAATTTAATCACCATAGGCTGCCTGAAACCGAAACCCAAGCCAGTCCAATTATTCCAGCCACACCGCACTCACCATACGCCCGGTTTGGCCGTCGCGGCGATAGGAAAAAAATACATCGCGCTCCAACACCGTGCAGTGCTGGCCGCCGTAAATTTGGTTCACGCCCACATCTTGCAGCGCCAGCCGCGCCAAAGCATAAATATCGGCCAGGTATTTGCCCGCGCCGATATCGGTAAACGCCGCTTCTGCACGCGGCATCGGCAAGCAAAAGGCGTCCCACACATCCTGCCCCACTTCAAAAGCATCCGCGCCAATGGCCGGCCCCAAATAGGCCATGATTTCCAGCGGCGGCACCTTCATCGCCGCCACCGTATTTTGCAACACCCCACCCGCCAAACCGCGCCAGCCCGCATGCGCCGCCGCCACCGTGCTGCCGGCACGGTCGCAAAACAGCACCGGCAGGCAATCGGCGGTCATCACCGCACAGGCAGCAGCGCCATCACTGCCCACACTTGCGTCTGCATTTAAGGGCTCGCCCGCTTCCAAAGCCGCCAGCGCGTCGGCAGCGGCCACCACGGTGGTGCTGTGGGTTTGGTTAAGATAGGCCAGCGCCCTACCCGCTTGCTGCTCTACCAGCGTCCGATTGTGCGCCACCGCAGCGGCATCGTCGCCCACATGTGCGCCCACATTCAAGCCGGAAAACACCCCTTGGCTGATACCACCTTGGCGGGTGCTGATTAAGGTGCGCACTTGTGGCGGAGCAGGCCAATCGGCGGTTAAAAAACGGCCTGAAACTTCAGGCAGCCCAAGTGATTGATTCAATGTCGGCAGCATGGTAGATATCTTTATTGAAATATGACTTGATATTATCTAATGGTGTGATGGGTTTAATTCAGTGTGGTAATACGCGAATCTGCCACAATCCATCTTCATTCTGAAACAATTCCGTCTTTAAACCCCCTGCTCGCCAGCGCGCCTGGGTTTGCTGCAATTTTTCATGCCAGCGCTGAGCAGACAACGCCTGCGATCGCCACGCCGGTATTTTCGGTTGCCAATCCCGGCCATTGTCCGCATACCAAGCGGCCACTTGTGCGCGATTGATTTCAATACAAGCCATCGGGGTGAAGTTCATATAATGCCAACCAACAATATCACCATCAAAACACGATAGATTTAATCCGGTTTGATAAGTCAACTCTTGGGCTACATCATAACAAGCACCATCATATAAAGGTGCTTTTGGTGCCAGCAAACAGCTTTGCTCATATTCGGCCAACAAATTGTCCATGTAAATGGATGAATCTGATGACACCACAGCCGCTTCCGCAGCAACGGTTTCTATATGCAGCAAGAGCATAGATGCCAATAATAAGCTGATGTGGCTTGGTAGCATATGGCCGCCATCTTTGAACCGGCTTACCCAATAACGCCAACCAGCATTATTCGCGCACATACACCACTTCTACATCGTAATCGTCGTCATCCCAGTCGTCATCGTCTTGCCCGACCGCCGGCGTTTGGCCGGTGTCGGCATGGTTTAAAGAAGAATCCAGCCCTGCTTCCAGCCGCAATACCGACAGCAAATGATAAATATCAGCCGGCATCGGTGCTTCAAACGACACGGTTTCGCCGCTGGTCGGATGCACAAAGCTGAGGCGGTAGGCGTGCAAGGCTTGTCTGCCCATGCTTTTTACCGCTGCCTTAACTTCATCGGAAGCGCTGTGGCGCGGGTTGCCGTAAACCGGATCGCCCGCCAGCGGATGACGCGCAGCGCGCATGTGTACGCGGATTTGGTGGGTGCGGCCGGTTTCCAGCTTGCACTCCACATAGCTGTGGTTGTGGTAGCGCTCCAGCACCTGTAAATGGGTAATGGCTTCTTTGCCGCCAAACGGCAGCACCGCCATTTTCAGGCGGTTGTGCGGGTCGCGGCCGATTTGGGTTTCGATTTTGCCGTCAAACGGCACAATGCCGTCGGCCACGGCGCGGTACACCCGCTTTACCGTGCGCGCTTGCAGCTGCTGCACCAACTGGGTTTGCGCCGGCAGGGTTTTGGCCACCACCATCAAGCCGCTGGTGTCTTTATCCAGCCGATGCACGATGCCCGCCCGCGGCACTTGCGCCAAGGCCGGGCAATGGTGCAGCAAGCCGTTAAGCAAAGTACCCTGCCAATTGCCCGCCGCCGGCTGCACCACCATGCCCGCCGGTTTGTTCACCACCAGCACGCTGTCGTCTTCGTAAACAATATCCAAATCCATCGGCTCGGCGGCAAAGGCTTGGTTTTCCTCGGTGGGCACAATGGTGACTTGCAGCACTTCGCCGCCCACCAACTTGTCTTTGGGCTGTGCGTGCTTGCCGTTGAGCAGCACGGCGCCGTCTTTAATCCAGCCGGTAAGGCGGCTGCGCGAATAATCGGGCAGCAATTTGGCCAGTGCCGCATCCAGCCGCAAACCGGCCAATTCATTGGGCACGGTTAAATTTTCGCAACTTTGTGCGTCAGGCTCTGCCGTAAAGTCGAAATCATCGCTATAATCGGCTTCGTTATCCAAGGAAGAAGTGTGGTTCATGAAAAAATTTCTTTTAATGGCCGGCTTGGCCGTGGCGTTAAGCGCCTGCTCCAGCACCGGCACGGTAGACAAAGATGCGCAAATTACCCAAAGCTGGTCGGTAGAGCGCCTGTACGCCGAAGCGCACGATGAATTAAACAGCAGCAATTATAACCGCGCCATCAAATTATACGAAATTTTGCAGTCGCGCTATCCTTATGGCCGCTTTGCCCAGCAAGCACAATTGGATACCGCTTATGCTTATTATAAAGACGATGAGCCGGAAAAAGCGCTGGCCGCCATTGAGCGCTTTGAGCGCATGCACCCGCAGCATCCGAATATGGACTACGCGCTATACCTGAAAGCCTTGGTACTGCTCAACGAAGACAAATCGTTTGTGAACAAACTGGCCGCACAAGATTGGTCCGACCGCGATCCCAAAGCCAACCGCGAATCCTACGCCGCTTTTGCCGATTTGGTGCAACGCTACCCCGACAGCAAATACGCCGCCGATGCCATCGAGCACATGCAAAAACTGGTGGATGCCTTGGGCGGCAATGAAATGGCAGTGGCGCGCTACTATATGAACCGCGGCGCTTATCTGGCTGCCGTAAACCGGGCGCAAAACGTGATGCGGCACTACCAAAACACACCCTTTGTCGAAGAAGCCCTAGCGATGACCGTGGTGGCTTACCAGCACTTGGATAAGCCGCAGCTGAGCGAAGACACCCAGCGCGTGCTGGCACAAAACTTCCCCAACAGCCCCTATCTGCAAAAACCTTGGCAGGCGAAAAAATCCGCCTGGTGGCGCTATTAAATTGATTTAAACCGCTGTGGCTGTTTAAAAGGCTACCTGAAAGCTTTTATTATGCTTTCAGGCAGCCTTTGTATTGGTATCTGTGCAATTGATTCTTGAATAGCAAAGCCATGAGTATGATTAAACATCAATAGGATAGCCTAAAAATGCCTCTTCCTTGCCGCTGCCCGACAACAGCATAAAAACGGCATACGATATTTGCTCAACCCATTCGGAAAGGATTTGTACTTGCCCGGCCGAAATCAGATGATTGGTGCGCAACATGCCCTCCGGCGCAATACCCCATGCACGGGCAAAATGGCAAATGCCCCACAGCGATGCCATCAAATCGGCGGATACCGCACCACCGGCGTCTATTTCTTCTGCCAGCACCGCAATACAGTGCATCACATCATGGAAGTTTTCCGGATTCAATTCACCGCCAAACGGGCGCAACGAACCTAAAAAACCCTGCGTCATTCTGGCTGCGCTAAGATCATCATCCATAAAAGCATGTTGGCGCAATCGCTTACCGGCTTCTGCAATATCCATCGGCTTTCCTCAAAAATCTACCCTTAAAACCGCCAGGCCCAGGCTAAAGGCTAATAAAATTGTGTAATGGTTTCAAAATCGCCAGTTGCCGGATTGAAAAACAGATAAGCGGCGCCATTATCGTGAAAATAATCTACGGCCTCAATCTTAATTTGCCCCAAAAACACCGAAGGCACTTGATTGTGGATAGGCCATTGCGGGCTTTGAATCCACTGCGGCGCTCGCTCTGAATATCGAAACAGGGCTTTAATTTTCTGTTGGGCGATTTGGATTTTTTGGGTTTCCGACAAGCCATCTTCATTGGGCAGGATGTGTGCTAGAAAATAATCCGTCGGTATATCAAGGTAATCGGGCTGAACGGCCAAAATAAACCGATGCAGCTGGCCGTAAGGTTTATTGGCCATATGGCTCACCTGTGCCAAGGTCAAAAAATGCGCAATAATCGCTTCCGAATTCACCAGCCCGCCCAAAGAGTTTCGGTCGGCGCCTTGCATCAATTTGCGATAGTAGTTGGTACTGGCCGGGTAGCGAGGGTTGGTAAAAGCACCCAGCAATGCCTGCATCCGCTCGGTATGTAAAACCTGTTCCAATGCTTCGGCATCCATTTTGCCTTCAACAAAAGCCACCAACACTTCCAGCTCCGGCTGGTACGCCTGCACTTCCGGTTTCATGATGATTGCCCTCCGCTTTTGGTACGGCCTGCACGATTTACAACAATAAGGCTGCCTGAAAACGTTTATCCCGCTTTCAGGCAGCCTTTTTAAACTGATACCAATGCCATCATTTATTTCACCAGCTTCAGCCCTTTTTTGCCTTTGGGCTTGGTTTCTTCTGCCGATGATGGTGCGGCATCGGCTTCGGTTTCTGCCGCTGGCGCTGCTGTGGGCTCGCCATCGGCGACCACGCCTTCGGTGCTGAGGGTGAGCGTGGCAGCCGGTGCCCATGGTGCCACTTCAAAGCCCATGCCTTCGCCGCTTTCACGTGCAAACAGGCTCACCACATGCCCCACTGGAATCCACACCTCTTCTGATACGCCGCCGAAACGGGCGGAAAAATGCACCCATTCGTTGTCAATCACCAGCTTGTGGCTGGCATTGGGGCCGATGTTGAGTACGATTTCGTTGTCACGCACAAACTGCATCGGCACGCGGGTATGCTCGTTTACCCACACGGCGATATGCGGGGTGTGGCCGCTGTCGAGGCACCATTCATATAAGGCGCGCAATAAATAAGGCTTGGTGCTTAATTCACTCATAATGCTCTTTCAGGCAGCCTTTTAATCGGCTGCCTTGTTGATGGGTGCAGCAGCATTTTAGCTTCGCAAAAACTTCGTTTTAACGGCGCATGGCTTTTTCGGCCGGGGTGAGCGCTTCGATAAACGAGTCACGCTGGAACAGGCGCTCGGCGTATTTCAGCAGCGGTGCGGCCGATTTGCCCAGTTTGATGTCGTAGTGATCCAAACGCCACAGCAAGGGTGCCAGCGCCACATCAATCATGGAGAAGTCTTCGCCCAGAATATGTTTGTTTTTGGCAAATGCCGGTGCCAACATGGTAAGACCTTGGGCAATCGCTTCGCGGGCGCGGGTTTGCTCTTTATTGCTGGCTTCGGGATTTTCTAAAGTGAGCACATGCAAAAACAGCTCTTTTTCCATGCGGAACAGCACCAAACGGCCACGGCCACGCATCACCGGATCGCCCGGCATCAGCTGCGGGTGGGGAAAGCGCTCGTCGATGTATTCGTTGATGATGTTGGACTCGTGCAAAATCAAATCGCGCTCCACCAGCACCGGCACTTGGTTGTAGGGGTTCATCACCGCCAAGTCTTCGGGTTTGTTGAATACATCGACATCTTTGATTTCAAAGTCCATGCCTTTTTCGTACAACACAAAACGGCAGCGTTGGCTGAAGGGGCAAGTAATGCCTGAATAGAGGGTCATCATAAGGTAATGCTCCACAATACTGCCCAAAACCTTTCAGGCAGCCTGGTTGATTAAAAACTGGGCAATTATACGCTTTTATGCTTTTTTAAGCCAGAAAACCCGGCTAAGTATTTATTTTAATAATAAAAAAAGGCAAAACCCGCAGGTTTTGCCTTTGTATTAAACGCTGCCTGAAACTTAATGCACGTCTTTCCAGTATTCTTTTTTGAGGAAATACGCCAAGGGCAGCATCACCGCAAACAAGAACATCAACACCACATAGCCGATTTGCTTGCGCTTCATTTGCGCAGGCTCGCCCATATACACCATATAGGTCACCAAATCTTTGGCATAGGTGTCAAACTCTGCCTCGCTCACTTTGCCGTCGGGCAAGGTGCGTGAATGCAAGCCGGTAGACTTCCAATACAGCTTGGGCTCCATCAGGCCGGTATGTTCATTTTTCACCCATACCGGCTGGCCTTTATCGTCCAACTCCACCGCTTTTACGCCTTGCTGCTCCCACAAGGGGTGCGGCATACCCACTTTATCAAACACGGAGTTGTTCCAGCCGCTGGGGCGGGTGGGGTCTTGATAGAAGCCGCGCAGATAAGCATACAGGTAATCGGCACCGCGCGAGCGGGCAATCAGGGTCAAATCCGGCGGCGGGGCGCCAAACCAGTTTTTGGCATCCGCCGGATCCATCGCCGCCTGCATGGTGTCGCCGATTTTATCGGTGGTGAACATCATGTTTTTCTTGATTTGGTCTTCGGTGAGGCCCAAATCGGTGAGGCGGTTGAAACGCATGCCGCTGGCAGAGTGACAAGACAGGCAGTAGTTGGTGAAAATCTGCGCGCCGCGTTGCAGGCTCACTTGGTCGCCCAAGTCGATGTCTACCTTGGGATAGTGCCCGCCACCGGCAGCCAAAGCCACGCTCATGGGGGCAGCCAACAACAAGGCCGCAAACCAGTTTTTCAATGTTTTTTTCATTTTCGCTGCCCTCATCAAATCATGGTCGCAAACAGGTAGGCACCAATCACGGTGATGGCCACATACACAAAGAACATTACTTTTTGCTTGCCTGTGCTCATGGTCACGCGCTCAGGCGGGGTGCGGTCTTTATCCATCTTGGTGTAAAACGGCATGGCCAAGAAGAAGGCAAAGTAAATAAAGCTCAAAATCTGTGCCACCACGGTGCGAAGATTGGTGGACGGCAAGGCGCCCAGAATACCCAAACCGATAAAGGAGATAATGAACAGCACCAGCATGGTTTTGAAAATCGGACCGCGATAACGCACCGATTTCACCGGCGATTTATCCAACCACGGCAGCAAGGCAATCAGCACCACCGCCGCACCCATCGCCAACACGCCCCAAACCTGAGTACCGAAGAACGACGGAATGGCACGCAAAATGGCGTAGAAGGGGGTGAAATACCATACCGGGGCAATGTGCGCCGGTGTTACCAACGGGTTGGCCGGATCGAAGTTGGGCGCTTCTAAGAAGTAGCCGCCGCCTTCAGGTGCAAAGAACATAATCGCGCAGAACACAATCAGAAACACCACCACGCCCAAAATGTCTTTTACGGTGTAGTAAGGGTGGAACGGAATGCCGTCTAACGGAATACCTTGGGCGTTTTTGTGTTTTTTGATTTCCACGCCGTCGGGGTTGTTGGAGCCCACTTCGTGCAGGGCAATCAAGTGTGCTGCCACCAAGCCCACCAACACCAGCGGCACGGCAATCACGTGCAGGGCGAAGAAGCGGTTGAGGGTAACATCGGACACGTTGAAGTCGCCGCGAATCCACACCGACAAATCGGGGCCGATAACGGGAATGGCGGCAAAGAGGTTGATGATCACCTG
>RRZT010606232.1_pt1 | contig 14923 bp, 10 predicted proteins | sample 2165551 | NCBI WGS metagenome assembly RRZT01 (sample SAMN10456910, study PRJNA506462) | wastewater metagenome | biome: wastewater; feature: sludge; material: wastewater sludge; isolation source: wastewater sludge with Escherichia coli K12::gfp cells carrying plasmid... | place: USA: Moscow, Idaho... | reverse complement strand
GTTGGCACACACAACAACCCGGACTATACGCCCGGCCAGCTGGCCGTCGGCATCGAACCGATGATGGCCGGATGCGTGAAATTCTACGTCGATCTGCACGCTGAAGGCACGCACGCCGGCTACCCGCATCTGGGCACCGGCCCGTTGGAGGCGATGGCCTCGATGATCCTGTCCCTGCAGACCATCGTCAGCCGCAATGCGACGCCGTTCCACCCGCTGGTCGTTTCCGTCACGGAAGTCCACGGCGGCGACGTGTGGAATGTCGTGCCCGCCGAAGCTGGATTCCTCGGCACCGTCCGTTACTTCTACAAGGAAGACTCGCAGCTCGCCGAACGCCGCATGCGCGCGATCGTGGAGCACACGGCCGCCGCGTACGGCATCAGTGCGGACTTTCGCTGGGACGATTTCCAAGACCCGCTGGTCTCCGACCCTGACCTTGCGAAGGTTGTCGCCGCCGACGTGCCGGATTACGCCGATTTGCAGCCGATTCACCCGTCCATGGCGGGGGAGGACTTCGTCGAGTTCAGCAAGGTCTGCCCGGTGGTCTTCGCATTCGTCGGTTCCAACGGCGGCCCGGGGCACCACGGCCTGCACAGCCCCAAGTTCATCGCCAAGGATGCGGCTGTCAAGACGGGTGCCGAATTCTATATCAACGCCGCGTTGCGTGTGCTTGACGAAGTCAGGTCGTGACAAGCGGGAAATCTTGTTGTGCCATGCCCTCATTATGCTGGGGGTATGGCACAGATTCGCATAGCACTCGCTCAGATCGACACCTGCGTCGGCGACCTTGAAGGCAACGCCGAGAAGACGCTGGAGTACGCGCACCGCGCGGCTCGACAGCATGCGCAGGTGGTCGTGTTCCCGGAGATGACCCTGACCGGATACCCGATTGAGGATTTGGCGCTCAGGCGCACCTTCCGCAAAGCCGCGTGGGATAAGGCGAACTGGCTTGCCACCGAACTTGAAGCCGACGGGCTGGGCGACTTGTATGTCGTCGTCGGCACGGTTGGCACCGACCACGCCTCCGACAAGCCGCGCAACCGGCTGGTCGTGTTGCATGACGGCGTCGTCTGGGCTGGCTACGACAAGCATTTCCTGCCCAATTACGGGGTGTTCGACGAGTTCCGCATCTTCTCGCCCGGTGATCATTCGACCGTTGTCGAAGTCGACGGCGTCAGGCTTGGATTCGCCATCTGCGAAGATATCTGGCAGGACGGCGGCCCGGTCGCCGAACTCGCCGGACGCGGCATCGACGTGCTCGTCACCATGAACGGTTCGCCCTACGAGGAAGGTAAAACCCATACGCGCTTCGACCTGGCCGCCCGCCGCGCCCAGGAGGTCTCCGCCCCCGTGGTGTACGTCAACCAGGTTGGCGGTCAGGACGATCTCGTCTTCGACGGCGGCAGCTTCACCGTGGACGCCGACGGCACGCTGCTGCAACGCTTGCCTATGTTCGTGGAAGATCTGGGCCTGTTCGACTTCGACACCGACGCCGAGCGTCAGACGACTGGGGTCATCGCCCCGGCGCCAGACAAGGACGAGGAGGTCTACACCGCCTGCGTGCTCGGGCTCAAGGACTACATGCGCAAGAACCATTTCAGCGGCGTGTGCCTGGGCCTGTCCGGCGGCATCGATTCCGCGCTCGTAGCGGCCATGGCCGCGGACGCCTGCGGAGGGGCCAATGTCTGGGGCATCTCCATGCCCAGCATGTACTCCTCTGACGGTTCGAAGGACGATGCGGCTGACCTTGCGGCCAACATCGGCGCCCACTATGACATCCAGCCGATCGAGCCGCTGTTCGTCGCCTACCAAAACCAGCTGCATCTCGAGGGTGTGGCCGCCGAAAACCTCCAGGCGCGCATCCGTGGCGTCATCGTCATGGCGTATTCCAACTCGAAGGGTGTGCTCGCGCTCGCCACAGGCAACAAATCCGAACTCGCCTGCGGATATTCGACCATCTACGGCGACGCCGTCGGCGGGTACGCTCCCATCAAGGACCTGCTCAAGACCCGTGTATGGGAACTCGCCCGGTGGCGCAACGAGGCTTGCGCGCACGGCATGGGCATCGGTGGGCTGCATATCGTAGGGAACGAAGCAGGGGAGCACGGCAAGCCCGCCCCGAACGACATCATTATCCCGGTCAATTCAATCACCAAGGCTCCGAGTGCTGAACTTCGCCCGGGACAGAAGGATTCCGACTCCCTGCCTGAATACGCGTTGCTCGACCAAGTGCTCGCCGCATACATCGAACACGCCCACGGCCGCGCCGATCTGCTGGCCGATGGCTTCGACGAGAAGACCGTCGATACGGTGATGCGGCTCGTCGACCGCGCCGAATGGAAACGCCGCCAGTACCCGCTCGGCCCGAAAGTCACCGCGCTCGCCTTCGGGCGCGACCGCCGCCTGCCAGTGACGAGCGCGTTCCGCGAGTAAGGTATTCGTATCGGGAGGATGTCTATGGCTGACAAGCAATGGTATTTCAATATGGTCACCGGGCAACCGGAATACGGTATGATTTCGCCTGATTCGCAACGTATGGGGCCGTACCGGACCAGGCAGGACGCGCTCGACGCGTGGAAGATCGTCAAGGAACGCAACGCCACGTGGAACGAGCAGGACCGCCAGTGGAAACGCTGGGGCAAGTAGCGGCATCTGTACTTCACCGCCGGCGCCGAGTGGTTGGCAGGCGTCGGCGGAAACAGGGCGGACTGGTATCGGATACAGCCAACATCGTTGGAATGGCAGAGCAACGTCGTGAAATCTCTCTTTGAAAGCATCATTCCGAGATTTTTTCAGATTTCGCGACGTCTCCCTCATCTGGCCATCAGCTCAGAATCGTTGAAATTCCAAGCTTTATCAGGGTCGGGCTTCAGTGACTCGGTGTCGTACAATCTCAATTTCTCTCGAAATCCGCCCCTGGAAGTGAGATGTTGAGACTTTTTCCTCAACAACTCTCCAGATCGGGGTCCGGGGAAGAGATATTGAGATTCCTGATGCGCAAGGCACGAGTAGCATGACCGGTACACAACATCCAAGACGCGATACGTGACGCATCAATTACCGCGGTCCCGGTCCGCACACATTGCGCTACGCAACGTGACGCATAGTCAATCCCGCCGTTCACCGCCTCCGCGCGATTGTGATATAAGTCACGTCCCAGCGCGGCACGACGTCATGGCCATAGCACTAGAATAGGAGCCGAACGCAGCGTAACGGTGCGTTGCGGCGACTGACACCAAGGAGTGGATATGACAGCAGTTGACCAGACCGCGCTCTCCCAGGAGGAACTTGAAGCCAAGGCATGGGATGGCTTCAACGGCGGACATTGGCAGCAGGACATCGATGTTCGCGACTTCATCCAGAAGAACTACACCCCGTACGAGGGCGATGAGTCCTTCCTCGCTGATGCCACCGACAAGACGAAGCACATGTGGAAGTACCTCGACGACAACTATCTCGCCGTCGAGCGCCGCCAGCGTGTCTACGACGTGGACACCCACACCCCGGCCGATATCGACGCATTCCGGGCCGGCTACATCGAGAGCCCGGAAGTCGATAACGTGGTGGTCGGCCTGCAGACCGATGAGCCCTGCAAGCGCGCGATGATGCCGAACGGCGGTTGGCGCATGGTCGAGCAGGCCATTCTCGAGGCCGGCAAGGACCCGGATCCGGAAGTCAAGAAGATTTTCACCAAGTACCGCAAGACCCACAATGATGGCGTGTTCGGCGTGTATACGAAGAACATCAAGATTGCCCGCCACAACAAGATCCTCACTGGTCTGCCGGATGCCTACGGCCGTGGCCGCATCATCGGCGACTACCGCCGTGTGGCCCTGTACGGTGTGAACACGCTGATCAAGCTCAAGCAGCGCGACAAGGATTCCGTGCCGTACCGCAACGATTTCACCGAGCCGGAGATCGAGCACTGGATTCGCTTCCGCGAAGAGCATGACGACCAGATCAAGGCACTGAAGAAGCTCATCAACCTCGGCAACGAGTACGGCCTCGACCTGTCCCGCCCGGCGCAGACCGCGCAGGAAGCCGTCCAGTGGACGTACATGGGCTATCTCGCCGCCGTCAAGAGCCAGGATGGCGCCGCCATGAGCTTCGGCCGCAACTCCGCGTTCTTCGACATCTACATCGAGCGCGACCTGAAGTCCGGCAAGCTCGACGAGCAGGGCGCCCAAGAGCTCATCGACCAGATTGTCATGAAGCTGCGCATCGTGCGCTTCCTGCGTACCAAGGCCTACGACCAGATCTTCTCCGGCGATCCGTACTGGGCCACTTGGTCCGACGCCGGTTTCGGCGACGACGGCCGCTGCATGGTCACCAAGACATCCTTCCGCCTGCTTAACACGCTGACGCTGGAGCATCTTGGACCTGGCCCCGAACCGAACATCACGATTTTCTGGGATCCGAAGCTGCCTGAAGCCTACAAGCGCTTCTGCGCCCGCATCTCCATCGACACCTCGGCCATCCAGTATGAGTCCGACAAGGAGATTCGCTCCCATTGGGGCGACGACGCGGCCATCGCCTGCTGCGTGTCCCCGATGCGCGTCGGCAAGCAGATGCAGTTCTTCGCTGCTCGCGTCAACTCCGCGAAGGCCTTGCTGTACGCGATTAACGGCGGCCGCGACGAGATGACCGGTATGCAGGTCATCGAGAAGGGCGTCATCGACCCGATCAAGCCCGAGGCCGACGGCACGCTCGACTTCGAGAAGGTCAAGACCAACTACGAGAAGGCCCTCGAATGGCTGTCCGAGACCTACGTCGAAGCGCTGAACATCATCCATTACATGCATGACAAGTACGCGTACGAGGCCATCGAGATGGCGCTGCACGACAAGGAGGTGTACCGCACCCTCGGCTGCGGCATGTCCGGCCTGTCCATTGCCGCCGACTCGCTGTCCGCGCTCAAGTATGCCAAGGTGTACCCGGTCTACAACAAGGACGCGAAGGACACCCCGGGCCACGAGAAGGAATATGTCGAAGGTGCCGATGACGACCTGGTGGTCGGCTACCGCACCGAAGGCGAGTTCCCGATCTACGGCAACGATGACGATCGCGCTGACGACCTCGCCAAGTGGGTCGTTTCCACGGTCATGGGCCAGGTCAAGCGCCTGCCGGTCTACCGCGGTGCGGTCCCGACCCAGTCGATTCTGACGATCACCTCCAACGTGGAGTACGGCAAGAACACCGGTTCCTTCCCGTCCGGCCACAAGAAGGGCACCCCGTACGCCCCGGGCGCGAACCCGGAGAACGGCATGGATTCCCACGGCATGCTTCCGTCGATGTTCTCGGTCGGCAAGATCGACTACAACGACGCGCTTGACGGTATTTCGCTGACCAACACCATCACGCCTGAAGGCCTGGGCCGCGATGAGGACGAGCGCATCAACAACCTCGTCGGCATCCTCGACGCGGGCAACGGCCATGGCCTGTACCACGCGAACATCAACGTCCTGCGCAAGGAGCAGCTTGAGGACGCCGTCGAGCATCCTGAGAAGTACCCGCACCTGACCGTGCGTGTCTCCGGCTACGCGGTGAACTTCGTCAAGCTCACCCGTGAGCAGCAGCTCGACGTGATTTCGCGCACCTTCCATCAGGGCGCTGCCGTCGACTGACCCTGCCGCTCCTCGGGCGGCTGAAGCAGGCGTGTGTGGCATGACCACACGAGCCGCATGACTGGGGGCGGGGCCGAAAGGTTCCGCCCCCAGCCGTTTCCCGGTGCCATATGCGGCACGGGTCATGACAAGGAGGACAATGATGTCATCGACAGATACGCAATCGCAATCGCGGACAGAGTCCACGGCCACCGGTTCCCAGGGATTTCATACGACCACGCCACATATGCTCAAGACGTCCAAGCAGTATGCGAGTCAGACCCTGATGGGCGGATTGTCTGGCTTCGAGTCACCGATCGGCTTGGATCGTCGAGACCGTATCGAGGCGCTTCATACGGGCGATATCGGTTTCGTACATTCGTGGGATATCAACACGTCCGTTGACGGTCCGGGCACACGGATGACCGTATTCATGAGTGGATGCCCGCTGCGCTGCCAGTACTGCCAGAACCCTGACACCTGGAAGATGCGTGACGGCCAGCCGGTATATCTGGAGGCGATGATCAAGAAGATCGACCGCTATCAGGACCTGTTCAAGTCCACCGGCGGCGGAATCACCTTCTCAGGCGGCGAATCCATGATGCAGCCGGCCTTCGTGTCGCGCGTGTTCCGCGCAGCCAAGGAGATGGGCGTGCACACCTGCCTTGATACTTCGGGCTTCCTCAACCGCAACTACACCGACGAAATGATTGAGGATATCGACCTGTGCCTGCTAGACGTCAAATCCGGTGACGAGGAGACCTACCACCGGGTGACTGGGGGAGTGCTCGCCCCGACCATCGAATTCGGGCAGCGGCTCGCCGTGGCGGGCAAGAAGATCTGGGTGCGATTTGTGCTCGTTCCCGGCCTTACCGACGACCCGCAGAACGTGGAGAATGTGGCGCGCATTTGTGAGACTTTCGGCGATGCCGTTGAACATATCGATGTGCTGCCGTTCCACCAGCTAGGACGCCCGAAATGGCACGAATTGCGCATTCCGTACCCGCTTGAGGATGCCAAGGGACCGGACGCGAAGCTTCGCGCCCGTGTCGCTAAGCAATTCGAAGATCACGGCTTCAAGGTGTACTGACACCGTTGATGCGTGCCGGGTGTCGTTGGTATGCGCGACCCCGTGTTGAGCTGACGTCGTTGCTGTGCGTGACTTTGTTGTTGCTTGTGACTGCGTTGTTCCGTAACTGCGTCGTTCCGTGCATGCGTTGTTTCGTGACCTCGTTCGGTACGGGGTGTCGTTTACCGCAATCGCATGAAACGCCCTAACCTGTAGCCATGGCACAGATTTTCTCATTCCCGGGTGGATTTTCCGGCCGCGGCTCTTCAGACGGCTTTGGACGGTCAAATACCCGTCGCCCGCCGAAACGCCCCGACGGAATACCCGACCAGGTGTGGGAAGCGGTGTTGTCGGTCTATGGCACTCCGCAGATGCCCGGCATCCATTGGCATGAGGTGCCGGTACCGCACTCCATCGCGGATTACGGGATTGGCGTGGGCATCGTCTGCGTTGCCGATGCCTCAGAACCCGCTGGCAGTCGTGGGGATTCACAGCCTTCGACCGCCGCTCGGCACGTTGCTTCGGATTCTTTTCCCTATGCCGGTGGTGATCGTAGTTCGCACGATATAGGCGGTTTCTCCTATGGATTGGGATTGCATCGTTTTGCCGAGGACACGGCATGGGGCTGGATCACCTTGCTGTATTTCGACAATCCTCCGCGCGGATGGGACTCGCACTGGCGTTGCGTGGGATTCTGCCGCATGCCGATCAACCAGTGGGACGGCGGTTTCGCAGAGCATCACACCACACGGTGTTGGGAGACGGTCAAAGGCCGACTGGTCGATGCCGGTACGGACGCAGATTCCATCGCCGGCACGGTCACAGTCAGTCATGACACGTCCTTTGGCACGGCGGACAGCGAAGTGCCGTCACGATTCGAATTCCGTGTGTCGTGGACCCCGCCTGCCAGACCGGGTACTGCGCTCGACACGGTCGATGCGGGCTTCCAGATCTCCATGTGGTCGAGACTGCTGATGGAAGGGCTGTGCCGGGCGCCGATGGCTCAACGTTGATTCGTTGATTCAATGTCGTTGCCGGTGTTGATCCCGCGTGCGGCACCTATGCTGCATCCTACGGTCAACGGTGACGGTACTATGTCGTATCGGCGCGCGGGTGGCGGCCCGCTGCACCGGAACATACGACGACAAGGAGTGCAGACGCAGTGAGTGTTCGACCGACGGATACCACCGGAGTGGGCGGCCCATTACGGGCGGTGACGGCCAGCGGCGACCCACGGTTCCATGGTGAACCACATCTGTTGGCCGAACCAAGAGCGGGCGTGCCCGACATCATCGACACTTTGGATGGCTTTAAGCGCTACTGTGAGTTGCTGTCTGCAGGCTCCGGCCCGTTGGCTGCCGATGCCGAACGCGCTTCGGGATACCGGTACGGCCACGAGGACTGGCTGGTTCAGTTCAAACGCGAAGGCGCGGGAATTGGTTTGCTTGACCCGGTGGCATTGGCCGAGCAGGGGGCGGATTGGTCGCAATTCAATGACGCCGTCGGGGATGCGACATGGATTCTCCATGATTCTATGCAGGATCTGCCCGGATTTTATGACATCGGCATGCGCCCCCAGCGGCTGTTCGATACGGAAATCGCCGCGAGATTGCTGGGATTGCACCGATTCGGTCTGTCCGCGGTGACGGAATACTACCTGGGCATGACGCTCGCGAAGGAACACTCCGCCGCGGATTGGTCATATCGTCCGCTGCCGCGCGATTGGCGCAACTATGCCGCGCTCGATGTCGAGCTGCTCGCCGAGCTGATGGACCATATGTCCCGTGACCTCGTGCGCCAAGGTAAGGATGAGTGGGCGCGGGAGGAATTCGCCTACGCCCTGCGCGAAGGACTTCAGCCGCGTAGACCCCACCCGGTGTCGTGGCTTCGGATCTCGCATATCAACGTTCTGAGCCATGACCGGCTTGGCCAGGCGGTCGCCAAGGCGCTTTGGGAACAGCGCGACCGGCTCGCCTGGCAGTATGACATCGAGCCGGCGCTTTTACTGCCCGATTCGGCCATCATCGAGGCAGCCCGTAAGAAACCGCACAACAACCGTGAATTCCGGGCCATTCGTTCGCTCAATGAACGGGTGCGTATCCATACCGGCAGCGAGCAGGACAAGATGTTTGAACGGTACGCGCCAATCCAGCGGTCCATCAAGCCCTCGTTGTGGAAGACCACAATCCAGCAGGCGCTCGATTTGCCCGCCAGCCAGTGGCCAACCATGCCGCAGCCCCAGCATGACGCGCAGACCAACGCCCCGCGTTCCATGAAATACTGGCAGATCCACCATCCCGGCCGCTATGACACGCTGCAGCAGGTCAGACGTGTGATTCAGCAGATTGCTGAAGACACCCACACCCCGGCCGATGTCATCATCAAACCGCAGATCGTGCGCAACCTGTGCTGGACGGACCATCCCGAACGCCGTGACGTGGCCTGCTTCTTCACTGAGCAGGGTGCGCGCGACTGGCAGGTGCGGCTGCTTGCAGCGTCCGTAAGTCGCGTTATCATGTAACGGTTGCCTTATACGGCAGAAGAATGCATACTCGTCAATCAGGAGCGCAAGCGTGAAAATCAGCGTTAGGAACCTCGAGCCGACCAAGGTGAAGCTCACCATCACCGTCGATCCGGAAGAGTTCGACCCGTATCTCAACGAAGCCCGCAAGGAAATCGGCAAGCAGATCAACGTCCCCGGCTTCCGCAAGGGCCACGTGCCCGGCAAGGTCATCGACACCCGCGTCGGTTTCGGTGCCGTCGCCGGCGAAGCCGTCAACCAGGGCGTGCCGGAGCTGTACTCCAAGGCCCTCGAAGAGAAGAAGATCCGCCCGATGGCCCAGCCGGAGTTTGACGTGCAGGACGTCCCGGCTTCCGCTAAGGACGACACCAAGCTCAAGTTCACCGCGACCGTGGAGCGCCGCCCGGACATTGAGCTTCCTGAGCTCGACGGCATGACCATCGACGTGCCGGCTGCCGCCGTCACTGACGAAGACATCACCAAGCGTCTCGATTCCCTGCGTCAGCGTTTCGCTACGCTGGTCAGCGTTGATCGTCCGGCTGCGAAGGGCGACTACGCGAATATCGACCTCGACGCCCAGATCGACGGCAAGTCCGTGGATTCCCAGGAGGGCGTGAGCTACGAGCTCGGTTCCGGCACCATGCTGGACGGTCTGGACGAGGCTCTCGAAGGCCTGTCCGCCGGTGAGGAGACCACCTTCGAAGGCACGCTGGAAGCCGGCGAGCATGAGGGTGAGAAGGCTCAGATCAAGGTGAAGGTCAACTCCGTGAAGGCTGAGGAATTGCCTGAGCTGGACGACGATTTCGCTCAGGAAGCCTCCGAGTACGACACGCTCGACGAGCTCAAGGCCGACGTGCGCAAGGCCGCCGAGCAGGACGCCAAGGGCCGTCAGGCCACCGAGGCTCGCGACGCGTTCCTCGCCAAGCTGCAGGACGGTCTCGACATCCCGGTGCCGAAGGGCGTGAAGGCCGAACTGCTCGAGCAGCAGCTCAAGAACAACGGTGTGGACGCCGAAAAGGCCACCAAGGAGCAGAAGGACGAAGCCGAGAAGGAAGTCGAGAAGGAACTTCGCGACCAGATCGTGCTTGACACCCTCGCCGAGAAGCTTGACGTGAAGGTCTCCCAGATGGACGTCACGAACTTCCTCGCTTCCATCGCCCAGCAGTATGGTATGGATCCGAGCGCCTTCATCAACGCGATCGTGCGCAACGGCCAGCTCGGCTCCGCTGTCCAGGAAGTCGGCCGTTCCAAGGGCATGCTCGCCGGTATGCGCGCCGTGTCCTTCACCTCTGACGGCCAGCCGCTCGACCTGAGCGAGTTCCTCGGCGACACCCCGGAGAACGAGGAAGAGGAAAGCGTCGAGGCGGCTTCCGCAGCTGCCGCAGTGGCGGACGAACTCTCCAACGATAAGGACGCTGAGTGACAACACGCACGCGTGCGTGAGGCACCGTCGAGAGCGAGGCACCGCTTGAAGCATGCGCGCCAGCGTGTGGCCTTGTTGCTGTGAATGATGCGGCGGCCCGGACAATCCGGACCGCCGCATCTGCGTACCCGGGCGATGCCATGCGCTGACCGCGCAATCCTCGGCCGGCGTCGATTCGAAGCGGTAGGCTGAGGACATACGATTTACCGAAGGAGACAAGGTTGAGCAATTCCAGTGCAATCCTGCCCGTCCTGGCCGAAGATGACGCGCCCGCAGGACCAACCGACCCGATGTTCAACCGGCTGCTCAAAGAGCGCATCATCTGGGTGGGCTCGGAAGTGAAGGACGACAACGCGAATATCATCTGCGCCCAGATGCTCATGCTCGCGGCCGAAGATCCGAAGAAGGACATCTGGCTGTATATCAATTCGCCGGGCGGCTCCATCACCGCCGGTATGGCGATTTACGACACCATGCAGCTCATTGAGCCCGATGTCGCCACCGTGGCTGTTGGCATGGCGGCGTCCATGGGCCAGTTCCTGCTGAGCTCCGGTACGCCGGGCAAGCGCTTCATCACCTCCCACGCCCGTGTGCTCATGCACCAGCCGTCCGGTGGTATCGGCGGCACGACGACGGATGTGCGCATCAACGCCGAACTCATCATGGATATGAAGAAGACGCTTTCGGAACTGACCGCGAAGCAGACCGGTCACACAGTCGAGGAAATCTACCGCGATAACGAGTACGACCATTGGTTCACCGCCCAGGAGGCGCTGGACTACGGTTTCGTCGACAAAATCGTGACTACGCCGGGCACGATGAACTCTGACGCAGTGAAGGGGGAGTGACGTATGGCAAGTGAAGAGGCACGATTCGTTCAGCGCGCGCAGCGTCTCGCAGGCCCGCAGGGCTTCGGCGGGTATCAGCCGCAGAACCGGTATGTGCTGCCGCAGTTTGGTGAGCGCACCCCGTACGGCATGAAGACGCAGGACCCGTACACCAAGCTGTTCGAGGATCGCATCATTTTCATGGGTGTGCAGGTGGATGATACGTCCGCGGACGACATCATGGCCCAGCTGCTGGTGCTTGAAAGCCAGGACCCGAACCGCGATGTGATGATGTACATCAATTCCCCGGGTGGTTCCATGACTGCGATGACCGCGATTTACGACACCATGCAGTACATCAAGCCCGACGTGCAGACAGTGTGCCTGGGGCAGGCGGCGTCCGCGGCGGCAATTCTGCTGGCGGCTGGCACCAAGGGCAAGCGCATGATTCTGCCGAACGCGCGCGTGCTCATCCATCAGCCGTCCATCGACCAAGGATTCGGTAAGGCCACGGAGATTGAGATCCAAGCCAAAGAGATGCTTCGCATGCGTGAATGGCTGGAGAACACGCTCGCCAAGCACACTGGCCAGGATGTCGAGAAGATTCGCAAGGACATCGAGGTGGATACCTTCCTGACGGCCGAAGAGGCCAAGGACTACGGCATGGTCGATGCCGTGCTTTCTCCACGTAAGTAGTGTGACGGACGATACCCCCGGCGGCAATGCGTCGGGGGCATTCTCGTATACTGGGGTACGCCGTGCCGTATGTGTCGCTTCGGCCGCACCAAAGGAGGTTTCATGAGCCGGGTCATCAGCTATCAGGACGATATTCGGCAGTGCACGTTCTGCGGAAAAACCGAACGTCAGGTCCGCAAACTGGTCGCTGGCCCCGGGGTAGCCATCTGCGACGAATGCATCGCGTTGTGTGTTGAGATGATCGGCGATGAGGAACGTCGTGACGCCGAGCACAATGCGCTGGACGTGCCAAAACCCGCGCAAATCATGCATTATCTCGACGCGCATGTCATTGGTCAGAAGGAGGCGAAACGCACGCTGTCGGTGGCGGTCTACAACCATTACAAGCGCGTCAACATGGAGCTTCAGGAGGCCGCTGCCGGAACGGAACGTCGGCAATTGGAACTCCTGCGCAACGCGGGAGAGGGGCACGTCGCTCCAGATCCGTTCGCTGATGTTCGCGTCGCGAAATCAAACATCCTGATGCTCGGTCCTACTGGTGTCGGTAAAACCTATTTGGCACAGACATTGGCCGATGTCATGCATGTGCCGTTCGTCATCGCGGACGCGACCACGCTCACCGAGGCGGGGTATGTCGGCGATGATGTCGAAACTGTGTTGCAGCGGCTTATCCAGAAGGCCGATGGAGATCTGGAACACGCGCGGCACGGCATTGTTTATATCGACGAAATCGACAAGATCGCGCGTAAAAGCGGAGAGAACACGTCCATCACCCGTGATGTGAGCGGGGAGGGCGTCCAGCAGGCGCTGTTGAAAATCCTCGAGGGGACGGTTGCGACCGTGCCGTTGGAGGGTACGCGGAAGCATCGCGAGCAGGAAAGCGTCCAGATCGACACGCGGGATATCCTGTTCATTTGCGGCGGTGCGTTCGTCGGACTGACTGATATTGTTGCGCAGCGTGTAGGAGCCCATGAGAGCGGTTTCGGCGCGTCATGGCACGACCATGAGCCTACACAGGATGAATTGCTGGCGCAGGTGAATGCGGACGATTTGGAGGCCTTCGGGCTGTTGCCTGAGTTTATCGGCAGACTGCCGGTGCTGACGACCCTGCACGCCTTGGACTGCAAGGATCTTGAGCGGATTCTCACCGATCCGGCGAATGCGTTGGTCAAGCAGTATCAGAAGCTGTTCCTGGTGGACGGGGTGCGGCTCGATTTCACGCCTCAGGCGATTGAGGCGATTGCAGAAACCGCCATCAGGCAGGGGACAGGGGCCAGGGGGCTGCGTTCAATCATCGAGCATGCGCTTGAGGGTACGATGTATGACTTGCCGCAGATGCAGGGTGTTGCCCGGGTTGTGGTGGATGCCGATGCGATTGCGGGGACTGGTAAACCGGTGTTGCTTGCGGATGGGGAGAGCCCTGAGGACGCTTGTGTTGCACTGGACGATCAGGTGGCCGGTGGTGTGGCTGGTGTCGGTGATGCCGGTGGCGCTGGCGGTTCCGGTGGTGCGGGTGGCTCCCGTAGTTCGGACGATACCGGAGCTTTGAGCGATGAGGGTGCCGCGCCGACGGCTGATATCGCGATTATTCGTCCAGAACATCGTGAGCAACAATCTGGCTCACGTCGTGCTTGAGCGGACGAAAGCCCTACTGTTATAAGGCGACACGCCGAAAGTTGGCATTCTGGCAACCCTGTTGTATATTAATGGAGTTGCCGGAAACGAGCTCAGAAATCAGTGAGAAGAAAGCACATGCGCCAGTAGCCCAATGGATTAGAGCAGCTGACTACGGATCAGCAGGTTGCAGGTTCGAATCCTGTCTGGCGCACAAACAAGCCTTCGGATTCGTCCGAGGGCTTTTGTGTTGTGGGGGTATCGGCCGAGGGTTATAGGCCAAACAGGCAGTGTCGGGGGTGTACCCGGCCAATAACCCCAATACTCCAGAAACCGGTTCCTCTCACAAACTGTCTACGCTGGAAGTGCCGTTTGCGTTGACAGTTTGTAGAAAGATTGGCCGAAACGGCGGCGCGGGGCTGCGTTCTACAGACTGTGTATGTCCAGGTACGCGCAAATGGGGGAAACGCCACGGAAGACGCTGGGATTCGGAGGCATCTGTCAGATTGTGCATGTCCGGGCATGCGGCCCGCCCAGTCACATCATCGGCACCACGTTTTCCTATACGCCGATTCTCCTAATGCGCCTGCGTATCCGACACGGCATGGCATGTCAGCTCCGGGCGGAACAGTTCATATACCGTTTTTTACAATGGATGCATATGTGTTCCGCATGTCACAGGCATCATGGTACGACGGGAGTGATATGACACAGCGCAACAGGGGAGTATGGACGGCTATCAGGCGCATTGCCGCCTCGGACCGGATATCCGGCTTGATTATGCTCGAATTCGCCCTGCTTGGCTTCCTGTTGGCGAATCTGCCGTGGACGATGCGCGGCTTCGAAACGGTGGCCGAATACACCATCGGCATTCCGGGAACTAATCTCATGCTGCCAATCAGCCACTGGGCGCAGGACGGCCTGCTGACCGTCTTCTTCCTCATGGTGGGGCTTGATTTGAAACAGGAGCTGACCACTGGTTCGCTCGCGAATCCCAAAGCCGCCGCCGTCCCGATGCTGTGCGCGGTGGGAGGCATGCTGGTTCCGCCCATCCTGTTCGTTGCGGTGATTGGCTTGTATTCGCAATTCGCCCCTCCGGCGCCCGGCAGCATGACCATCGCAACCGGCGCGGTCGTACCTTTCGGTACCGCCTCCCACGGTTGGGCGGTT
>RRZT010574949.1_pt1 | contig 14927 bp, 13 predicted proteins | sample 2165551 | NCBI WGS metagenome assembly RRZT01 (sample SAMN10456910, study PRJNA506462) | wastewater metagenome | biome: wastewater; feature: sludge; material: wastewater sludge; isolation source: wastewater sludge with Escherichia coli K12::gfp cells carrying plasmid... | place: USA: Moscow, Idaho... | reverse complement strand
TTTCAGCAGTCTGCAAGGCGTAAGGACCAAGCATGGCGTAACAAAGCAAAACAGCGAATTGCACGGCAGGTGCAATTCGCTGTTTTGTGAGAAAACTGGCGCGCCCGAGACGATTCGAACGTCCGACCCCTGCCTTCGGAGAGCATGCTTTACCGTAGGGTTCGGATGTAGTCGTTCTGGAAAAGTCGGTCTTAATCGACTTGCAAACTTCCAACAAACTGATCCGATTGGTTTTTTTGAAAACCGGTTTGTGACATGCATCGCCTAATTAAAACAAACGGCATCTTGCTTTTGTCACAAAGTCTTTTTCAATCACTAGGTCAGCCACGTGACACTGAATGACTATTGCCACTCACATTCCGTGTCTTGTTTCGACCGATAATCATGATAGAGTAATTGCACAAGCTGTGCAAAGCAGCCTGTCCGTAAGAGCCAATCCGGCTCACGACGGACGAGACTCCTAGACGACGAGACTGAGGTACCGGCTGACGCTTACATAGCGTCAGCACTAATGGCGCCGGGCTCGTCCTGATCACACCAGATTACGACCTACCGGTATCCGTCCGGCGGCCCCTGTTTGCGCGCATGTGCGCCGCAATGGCTGGCCACCGGCAATCGTGCGGGAGCATAAGGTCGTGAAAATCGCTGTACGGACCTTTCACGAGGTCGCGAAAGGTCAGTCAAATTCAGAAACTGGCAATCAAAGGTGTGGTGATATCGCATCTGACTCTGCACTTGAGCCATTGCGCGAAATTCTAGCCGGACAAGATTTCGATCTCACTGCGAGAATTGCAATCGCAATCGGAGCGCCGCAATCTTATATAGGCTTGGTCGCGGCAATAGCCTACGCGGCGCAGTGCCTATCAAAACTCTGCATCCGCGAGGATTTTTCGAAACTGCATCAATTCGCCATAGCGACAACAAGGATCGCAACTCAACTCGGGCAACATGACCGACTCCCACCGCATTTCACGGCCATCCCCGACTTAAAATCTCTGAATTCGACCTATCGTTTGTTTGTTGAACGAAAAAGCCAGCATTCGCGAGAAATCAACGATCGGATTGCCCAGATCAAGGCCTTGGCTTTTACGGATGCAGTCGCTCGCGGGAAAGACATCTCCGATTCCTTTGCTTCGCGGCTACTGACGTTGCAACGAAGTGCATCCAAATCAAACGAAAACAGCAAGTTTTGGCAACAACTTGCCGATGATCTACCGTTCAACGAAGAACGTGCGCGCGCACTCATCGAGCAAACGCGGTTCGATCCGGTACGAGAATTTCTTAGGGAACTCGCGCCGTTACTTGACGGGAGAATTCCCGATCTTGACCACCGCGACAGATTTCGCAGCATTCCAGATAGAGCGGACATTTCTGCTGAAGAAAACCAGGGATATTCCATCGAAAAAAGCAATGTCGAAGACATCGAAGAAGATGACGAGGAAAGTCACGACTACGCGATCTCCGACGGCCTCGTCGCTTGGCAAAGCAAGCGATCAACCAACGCAAGCCGCCTTGCCGCGGCCGGACTCCCTTTCGGATGGGACCATCTTCACCCTCGGGAACTCCGCTGTGCAACCACGCAGCTCGCGGCAATCCTAGCGAACCCCACGTCCGAATCTCACGCGTTCGCCTGTCTTGCACTTACCAGCCTAGCCTCCGGGCTTCCACCAAAGCTGGCACTGCATATTTCGTTGCTTGGCAACGAAGATCTTTGGATCGACCTGGATTCAGGGCTTATTAACTGGAATCTGAACCGCGTAATACAACGCAACGCGGTTGATCAAGTGCTTTTTGAGAACAGCTACCACCCATCATCGATCATTCGACTGCCTCTGCCTGCTCGACTTGTTTCGACTCTAAGAGTCATGAAGTCCACACGCGATGACGCCTGCAAGATTGAGAGTCTCCTATTCGATTCGGAGCCTGACCAGGCTGATGTACTCCGCCGATATGAACACTTTCTCAAGCTTGGGGATTCAAGCAGTCATTGCCCGCGCCCATCCCGCTTTGCCTATTCGTTCGGCCGAACCATTCTGCACATAACAAACCAGGACGTCGTCGCGGCACTTACCAGTCTTGATCTCACGCTGGCTGCGCCCGGTCAACTTCACTATGTCTGTTTGAGCGAATCAGTTCTCTTCGACGCACTCGACAAAACCTATTTCTATCTCGGGCTGGGATCAACTGCTCGGCCAGCGACCTTTGGTTACGTTGGCTCATATCTTCGCCCCCGAAATGACGTCATCGTCGAAGCGTGGAAGAAGCAGCGGGAAGAATCTGACAGACTAAAGCGACTGATCACGCCGCGGATGTCGATTCGCGATTTCGTCGCGATCTATAACCAGCTCAGCCTTTACCATCTCGCCTCCGTCATATTCCTCGGCGGGCACAGAGGGACGCGACTCGAGCGCTTGACCTTCCCACTGCTATTCAGCTCGCGCGAGTTTGTTGCGATCAGCGATAAAGAATCAACGGAGTACTCTGCCTATCGAGTCCTGCCAAGATTCGCGTCACTCGATGCGATCCTCGAGGCGCACCTGTCCCTGCTTCGCGCTCTCTCAAATCGTATCGAGCGCCACGATAGGAAACTCGGGAAACGCCTCGCCGATATCAGTTTCGGAAAACGGAAAAATTGCCCTCTTTTTTTTAGTCTTAATGAAAAAGGAAAGACATGGGAGCCTGTTCCGATCCGAACAGAACATCTGGCAACTTACTTCCGCGATAATTTCGGTGCAGCCCGGAACTTTGGAAGGCACTTCTGGCTTTCGCAGTTGATCGAAAATGCTGTCCCAAGAATGTTGGCGCGGTTCTTCCTCGGACATGCAAGGCGCGGCATGGAACCGCATGGCTCAGCGGCGGGGGTGTCGGTGCGAATCGCCTGCGAAGCGATCGGTCCAGCTCTCGCATCAATCGCCGCTGATTTTGGCTTCAAGGATCTCCCACCCCGGCGAGCAGAAAACGGCCGGGCAGCTCGAGTACCGTTTTCTTTCCCTCGTACTCTTGCAAAGCTTGGGAGCATGTTTGTCGAAGACTACATCGCAGCTCTCGACATATCAGGGCACACCGCAAGCGTCATTGCCGAACCCTGCCCTTTTGACAAAATGACGCTTGCAGGGCACGCAGCCATTTCGCATCTACGCGAGCGTTTCGCCGTTCAAACAACATCTCTCGAACCCTGGCCAAGACTCTTGCTCGCGCTGATCATCTTCGACGGGTTGTGTGACCCACGACTCGTTGAAGCTACATGGCTGTCCATTCCAAATCAGCTCACTCGAATCGGCCAGACGCCGATTATCGAATGTAGCTTACCGAACGGAAGGCGTCCGCTTCTCTTGCAATACGCAACTGCAACCTTTCTTAACCAGGCCATTGGCATACCATCGATTCCATTTATGCAAGCATGTCGGGAGGTTTCTGAGTGGGCCGGGGAAATTGCGGGATTTTCGTTCTCTGCGCCAATGAATGGCATCACCTTCCTTTGTTCTCTGATGATGCGTTGGATGAGAATCGAGATATCCCCGTGGCTCATGACCGCGTCTGGCGTGGGTTTCTCGGGCGCATGTATTTCGATGCGATCACTGGCGCGAACTGCATATGGCAGGCCGGCAATCCCCAGTTCAGACGAACCTGAGTGTCCTCTCTCCGGTCGCTCCTCGCGCAGCTCTTTGGAGGCCGAAATCGGCGATCTCGCAACGATTGTCAACGACATTGGCGATCCAAAGAAGAAGTATGGCGAAAATCGGAAACGCCTCCGACTGCTCCGTGAGTCGCTTGGCGCTCACCTGCGTGGAGCGTCACTGTCGCCGGTGGCGTTGGACGTAGTGGCCTGGCTGATACACGAAGCGACAGCAGAGCGCCCGCTCGAGGTCTCGAGCATTGCCTCGTACTTGAGCAAAATGAAGGGCAGCCTTACAGCGCTCGACCAAGAGACAAGTTTCGAAGATCTGGACCCGGACGAATGGCTGCAATTGAGGGATCTCATCGAGAATGGCCATTCTGGTGAACAACTCGAGCAACGGCGGTCGATTCTTCGGCATTTCTCGCAGTATTGGCGAAACAGAGGATGCGCTGTACCTCGTGCAATATTCGCGAATGCCGACGGCGCCGCGGCCGAGATCGCACACGCATCCGCGATTTATGTATCGCGACGAGACGTCGAACGATTGGAGACTCTCGTTGGCGAACACTTCTGCTCACAGCCGTTGCTCCGTGCGAAGGCGAAAGTCAAGCTGTCACTCTGTTCACATGCGCCATTTCGCAGTGGCGAAATCAGCCGGGTGCGATCTGTCGATATCGGTGCATGTATTCCCTCAGTAGTCATCACTTCCAGCGGATTCAGCCACCTAAAGAATCAAGGGCATTCGCGCGGTTGCGTCCAGCTCGGCACCATCCAACACGAAGAACTTTGTTCGCTGTGCAACACAGTTGGTCAGCTCTCGACACACAGAAGCGGTTACGTTTGGCTGCTCGATGACAAAGAAAAGCGATTCTCTGATATCGCAGAAGTGGACCATGTACTCGGCCGTGCACTTCGATTGGCAACAGGAGAAGAGAAAGCTCGAATCCACAGCCTGCGGGGCAGTGCTATCGCGAGGAACGTCACCCCGCTGGCCGATGACGTACTAGTTAGCCTTTCTGAAGGTACTGCTGTACCACTGCGAACACCAAGTGTCGATGACAGAGAATGGCTAAAGATCTCGATTTCGGCTCGTCAGGCCCGTCACTCACGACCACTTACGACTATTCGATATTACTGTGCCACCTGGCCAATACAGCTGTATCTTGAACTCTCGAACACGCTCGAATCAGTACCGGTTGATGACGCATACGCTGTCTGCGTTGACGGTTTGAGGCCTGATGCGCTTCGGCAAGCCCTGTCTCGTTTGCGTAGAAGTGTCCCGGAGTCGCCTCTTGCCGAGTGGCGGATGCTTGCGGGACGTCTTTCGCGAGTCTCGACGCTCACCTCACTAGAAACACTCCTCGCGAAGACCGATACGACTATTGGTCTCACGCCGCGAATATCAGCCACGGCATCGCTCACGGAGAAGCAATGCATTCACTATGTACTCCTTCGGGCTTCGGGCTCAGAGACTGAAGTTGCTATCAATGAAAGTCGTGTCTCGGCGCTTCACGTCCCGACACTCGAAAAGCTTACCCCGAAACAGCCGACACCGCTCGCTGTCGCAACACTAAACCAGTTTGATCCGTCGGCGGGCGACCAAGCCGAGTGGCGACGCCGCCTGGCGAGTACCTCAGGACAACAATTGATTTCTGCTGCCGCGAGTTGTGGCGACATTGTTGCAGTTGCCAAGGCCATCGAGCTTCTCGATACAGAAGCGAGATTCGATATCGATGAAGACGTTCTTTTAACGACAATCCGTGTACTTCGCGATGTAATTCCGAGAGATTTTACCTTCAACATCCTTCCCTCCCTGACGAAATCATCTTCGCTGCTGCAGCGAAAGATCACGGCAATCGATCCGCAAGCGTCCGTCAAGCGTTCAAGTCTGCGCCTCGGCAACGGCTACACGCTGACCTTGACATCAGTTGCGCTCGGAAAGCGCGGGCCTCGCCCGGACGGAGTTGCAACCAGCATCTTCCGCCAGGCACTTCGTGTCCGGCTCATACAGATTACGGCTCACCCTACAGGAGACAATGAAGATGTACGACCATCAAATCGCTCGTGATTTTCTGCTTGCGCAGAATTTCGAAGTGTCCATGCTACTTGACTTACCACTCGTTGACCTGTCGCCGCTCGTATGCGTCGAACCGCCCGGAATCCATTACCCGCTCGAGGATGTGCTTCAACTTCTTCGTCAAGGCGGCAAGCGATTGGAAACACTCTCGCCGCATCCGAAAGGATCGTATTGCGTTGGCGTTTCAAGTGATCTGCGCACACTGATTCTCGCTCGAACACCTACGCCGCAGCTTTCCATCGATCTTTCCGCGGAAAGCGCTGGAGTCGAACCTCTATCCCTGAAGAAACTTGCTCACGACGAGATGACAAATGCCTTGGGTGCCATTGAAGCCGCGCAAGTAATTGCGAATGCCCTGTGTCGCGGTGAAGTCACCTCAGCGGAAGATCTCTCATCGCTGCTAAACAAATCGCCGACACCGGAACTTGTGCGTAAAGCGCTCAAGGAACTGGGGCGAGATGCGGTGCGTGTTTCGATCGACAATCAAGAAACCAACACAGGCGGAGGGCAAACTTTTCCAGCCAAGCTCCCGTCCAGCAACGTCTACGTGGCGTCACTCACGATTGAAGGCGGTATAAATGAACGGGATCAGTTCACGCGCATTCGAGTAACAGCCTGCGAACCGCAAAATGAGCATTCGATCGCTGCCAAGGCCTCCCGGACTGACATTCCGCTCGACTACCTGGAACCTCAGGATGGAAAGCTGTTGATTGCCGCACAGTTCGCAAACAGTAAGGTTGTTGCCGAAGTAGCGATTGCAGTGGATTCATTCTCTGGGCGCGTTGCGGCCATGACTCTTCGCAAGATCATAAACAGGGAGGAAATTCTTTCGGCGCTCAAACTCCAAGCGGCACAGGGGACCTTTACCTTTTAGGCAAAAAGTGTTCACTCGCCAATGCCCTTGGGCGATTTGATGAGCCTAGCAACCAACTGCGCAATTTGTCTGGCAAGCAAAGGAGGAACAGCATTCCCTACCTGGTGAAACTGCTCGGTCCTGTTTCCCTCAAAAAAATAGTTGTCGGGAAACGTCTGGAGCCTCGCCGCTTCGCGTACGGTGAGGCTTCTGCACTGCGCGGGGTCGTGGTGGATGAAGTAGTGCCCATCCTTGGAAATGTGGCTGGTAATCGTCGTTGAGGGTTTGTCGGCGAGCTGGACACGGAATCTGTCAGAAAACTTGCCCGTCTTCCAGTTGGCATGCCTTGGAGCAAGACCAGGAAGACTAAAGTCGTCACTTCCTTTGGGAGAACGCTTCGTGGCGCGTGCAAAGGCCGAGGCAAACAGATACCGCCTGAGATCCTCTGACATGTGGCCACGGCTCTCATGATTCAGAACAACTTCAAGCTGTGGATCTGAAAGAACAGGCAGCCACTCACTCGGCGCGGACCGCGTACCATTTCCTTTTGGCATTCTCGCTCCTCCGAGAATGCCATTTGCTGGAATCCTGTCAGCAGCATCAAGCAACACAGTCGCCAGTTGCTCCATCCGAGACGAATCTGCGTGGCTGACAAGATCTCGGCAGTGTGATCTGACCACCTCGGCCCAGCGTTCGCAGGAGTCCTCCTGCTTGCTGAGTCGGCTTCTCAGCTTCGGCAGGTCTCCGATAGCGTCGTTCACAGAAATTCTTCCGCCCGAAGCCAACAACAAGCCCGGTTTGCTCGAGATGTCGGATCGAACGCCCAACAGGATCACGCGATGTCGCGCCTGTGGAATACCGTGCTCTTCAGATCGGATGACAAAATCCGAAGGATCGATGCTTTCAACATCCATGCCTTCGGAGAAGATCGTGGCCTTCGTCAGCGAGCAAATGCTGTAAGACACCTGTCCGCCGCCCCCCAATCCGAGAGCAGCATACGGATTGACAAGATCAGTCAGGATGTCATGAAAGATCTGGCGCCCGCCAACTCTGGAGGAGAGAATTCCCTTGACGTTTTCCATCACGAAAGCGGCAGGCCTAGCCTTCTGCAGAACACGGAGGTACTCGCGGTAGAGGAAATGGCGATGATCGCTTTCCGGCTTGTATTCCTTCTTTGCACGATTACGCGAGCGACCGGCAAGAGAGTAAGCCTGACAGGGAGGGCCGCCAATCAGAACGCAATTGACATCCGGACACAGCCTGGCCTCGATGGCCTCATCCAGCCGAGTGTCACCGTCGGGAGTGCCAAGCGTAATATTCAGCGCCTCCTCGCCAGCCTCATCCCACAACGCCTTGCTTTCGTCCGAATTCCAAGGGGTTTTTCCGATACCCGAGCAAAAGTCGTAGTAGGCACCTGTTCCCAGACTTGATGCCTTCAACAGGCGGAAGTAACTCCGCAGCCGAAGCGTCTGATGAGCCGCCGGGTGCATTTCTGCTGACACAAGAATCTTGAAAACATTGCCATCATCAAGTCCGGCAAATCCCTCGCCCAGACCTCCAGGCCCGGAAAAAATGTCGATGACGGGAATACTCATTCCGACAGTCCCGTCTGGCTTGCTTTTCGGTTCAGTCGGCAGAAATAATTACGGTCATGACAGACGTTGTTGATCCGAAGACCAGATCGAGAATGATGTCCGGTATTCGCAGCAAGGACACCCGGCCCGAAATGCTGGTTCGACGCTTTCTGCATGGCAGGGGATTGCGTTTCCGTCTCCATGACAAAAATCTCCCCGGCACCCCGGACCTCGTCTTTGCTCGTTATCGCGTTGTAATCTTTGTTCATGGGTGCTTTTGGCACAGGCACGAAGGGTGCAAGCATGCTTCGTATCCTGGCAGCAATGTTGATTTCTGGGAAAAAAAGTTTGCCGGAAACATCAAGCGGGACAGGGACGCAATTGCTGCGCTGACAGATCGCGGCTGGAGGGTAGTCGTACTGTGGGAATGCGGGCTACACGAGGCGGACATCACTGAAAGCCTGGACTGGTTGCCGCAAGTGATTTCAAAAGGGATAAACAATCTTGTTGAATGGCCACCTTTTTCCCCCGGAACACTCCCATGAAGTCATTTGGCCACCCAAAACTCCTTGGATTTCGCCAGATTCCACGTCGCGTCCCAGATAACTCCCCAACGCTCCCTCCCCCCTTCGTCCGCAATGTCCATTCCATGGCCCATGAATACTTCGTGGAGCGCCATGTTGGCATCGCAAAAATCGTGGCTGTGGCAGATATTCGGAGAAATCTCCTCCCGGTTTCTTCGAACCAGCTCGACAATTTCCGCCTTGGACAGAATTTTCTTGAGGCTGTTACTGAATTCCCTTGCGAGTTGTTCCGCCGACACATCCACTGACTTTTTCTCCTAATTTCCTGTAAAGGATGTTTCATCCTGAACAAGAATGCGCATTGCAATCTGTTCATATGCTTTTCCAGCCGGATTCGGCCTTGTTCAGCGCGGCAAGCCCCTGATGACCACCTGTTCCACATTTCCGGATGTCGCAGCCCCCCGGCTGATTTCATCGGGACTGCATCTGCCGCTCTGATTGACGTACATTTCCCATCGAGTTGCCGAGGTCCGAAGATAATCCTCGGCAAGTTCATCCATGACGGACATGATGGTCGACGATTTGAATCGACGCGCTCCCTCTTCCTCCAAGACTTCCAGCAGCTCATTCGTTTTTGCGTCGCGAAACTCCACGTTGAAGCAGTCCCCTTCTTCCGGTTCGCGACCTTTCGCCGTAACACAACGCAAAACGATGCTTTCTCTGGCTATCGGCAAGGAGTAAAGGACGACGACTCCTTCATTCAGACGGGCGCGAATCGCTTCTTTGATCTCAGGCGATGTTTCAAAATCATTCATATCATCTTGCTCATTTCTTGTTGAAATTCTGCCCCTGCCGTTTGAGGTTCGGAAGAAGGCTACGGCACCGATTTGATCGCCCAAGCGGATGGATTCTATCAGGCACAAAAGCCAAACGCCGCGGCGATCAGGCGTTGCTTGACGTCATCCTGCCACGCATCCCCCGACGTCAGGAACATATCGCAGCGAATCGATCTTGCAATCATTTTCGCCGTTGCGTCCTCACCGAGTACGTCGACGAGTTCCCTGATCAAGTCCTGATGCTCCCGCTCCAACCAGGTTGTGAGGTCGGCAAACATCGACTCATTCGCCTCCCTGATCGCCTGCCAGCGAGCTTGAAGCATTGCTCGAGATAGAGAGAATTCGGCAGACTCGGGCGCGACAGTGCTCACGCTATTGTCCTGCCCTGGTTCCCGCTTACTTCTGTCGGGTCTTCTTCTGTCACGACGCAGAATCAGAAGCTCATCGGGTGCACGAATCGACGCCGTTGATGCATCGAGCAGTATTGCCGAACCCGTCCTTGTGCGCGGGCAACTGATCCGCCACTCCGTTTCATTGGGAACTCGCTCGATACGGATACACCCTCCTTCCACGATGAGGTGAAGTCTGTCGCTCAAATTCCAGCCCAAACACCTGATTAACCCGGGCGGCAGCATGATCACCCTGCCCACCTTGATCCGGAAAGTCTGCCGAATAGGAAAATGCCGCGGCATCTTCATCGCATCTCTCCCCGGTTTGTAACTGGCGAGCGCCAACTCCTGACGGCCAGCCACCAGAAAAAACGAACCGGAGCGAAATATCCGGGGGCAGTTTCTCGGCACGCCAATAAGAATGTCCGGCCGATCGACTGGTTTTTAGTGGTGTAGGCTGGATTGATCCTTTTCCATTCGGCACGGCAGCTTTCCATGAACTGTTTCGTGACCATCTCTCGTCTCCTTTGCTCTATTGCGGGCTAGAGGTTCTGTGGGTAGATTTGGCAGTTGCCGGTTCCGAATTCCGGAACCGGCCTCCCCTTCCACGACCGGATACCAGTAGGTACTCGCTTACTTAGGCGCAAACGGCATCACCGTTTTCTCCGTTTCCATGCCACGAAAACGCACCGGACTATCGACGAAGCTGGCTGCCGAATTGAGAATTGCAGCCTCGATCGAGATCGGCACGATCGCCGGATTGGCGAGCACCATCAAGACATGTACCAAACGGAAATAGGATTCGTCGGCGATGACAACATCCCTCCGCGCCAATGCCAGCCATTCGAGCACTGTTTGCTGATACCCGATCCAACGTCCGCGCGCGGTGAGGTCAAGTCCACCATCCGGAAGAAGCCTGAAGCCATCGGCCTTGCCGGCATCGCGCAAAAGTGCGGCGACGACCAGGACATTCCGGTCAATGTCGCGCAAGTCGCCAGCGAGCAGCAAGGCCTGTTCGGCAAGACTGACCGAGTAGCGGAAATTAGTGCTGACGGGAACCGGGTCTTCTGCGAGGGACACCGGACTGGAGAGGTAGCGACAGAAGCGGTGACCATCCCAGAGAACGGCATTGAGAAGATGCGCACAAGGCCGGTCGAGACGATTCCACAGTCGCGCGGCGCGCGATGCCAGATCACGATCGTCGATCCAGGATGCGGGGACGAGTTCAAACAGATTGAGTCCGGCGACTGGTTCGTCGATCAGTTGGATCTTTTTAACCGAGAATCGGTCTGGCAGGGCCATCCGCCGACGATCGAATTGAATCGTCACGATGCTGCCACGGGTAAGCCGTATATCGACCGTCGCCGAGGGCCATCCGACGTTCAGCGTGGCCGTGTCGTAGTGAACGGTTGCTTCATTCCAGACGCCCTTCCCGTTCCTCGCCGGGAAGCGGGCGATGCTGGTAAGGCGGAAGAATTTTGGCAGCATACCGTTCGTATTGGGTGGAACAACAACGTATCCGGATTGCTCGGTCGCGTAACTGAGAGTGTTGGCTTGATGCATAAGAATCTCCTTCGAAGTGCCTTACATCGAAACAGGGGTCGGATTGGTTTGGAGGGAATTGCCCTCCGTGCCCACGGCAGAAGTCGCGCCGTTTTGCAGGAGCATCCGCTCGAAAGCGGAGCCGTCGCGCCGGGTCAAATTGGGGACGTAGCGGCTATAGACGCGGAAGAGCATTTCCGTGGTGGAATGCCCGAGTTGCCGGGCAATCCATTCCGGGCTCTCGCCGCTGGCGAGCCACAACGTCGCCGCCGTATGACGACACTGGTAGGGACGGCGAACCTTGAGGCCGAGGTACCCGAGCAGCGGATTCCAGATCCTGGCGATGAAGTTCTTGTTGTCGTAGGGGTCGCCCCGACGATTGCAGAATACATACTTCATCTGCCCGGTCACCTTCCGTTGCGCCGTCAGTGCGTCGAAGACCGCCTGGCTCATCTGGATATCACGTTGACTGGAGTCGGTCTTCGTGTACTCATCCTCGCCCAATACAAAGGTCTCGCGAACCAGGATCAGACGCCGCTCGAAATCCACATACTTCCACTGCAATCCGTGGACTTCTCCCGTCCTCATCCCCGAGAAGAAGCGTACAGAGAAGTAGTTACGAAAATCCTCCCGGACGTTGGCGAGGATCGCCTTAACCTCGTCGAGAGTGAATGGATCGACGTCACTCTTCTTGACGCGCAACTGCTTGATGTTCTGGAACGGTGTGCGAAAATCGAATCGGTCGGCCGCTTCGTTAATGATCTGACGCATCGGATTGATGATCTTGTTAATCCGCCCGTTTGATAGCGGTGTCTCCCGCTTCCGTGCCTGTACTTTGGCGAGTTCTGCACGGAAGGCAAGGATGTCAGCCTTGGTGATCTGGCCGACCACCCGATCCCCGAAGCGGGGAATCAGAATGTTGGTCAGATCGTCTCGGATGCGCCTCTTGTGAGAACGGCGCCATTCGACCTCTTTCTCGCTGTACCAGATTTCGGCAAATTCTCCGAACGTCGGCATCATGAATGTCGCCTGGTTGTCCAAGGGATCGCCCCGGACTGGAACATCACCACCAGCAAGCGTCACGGCAAGGCTATGGATTGCTTGTTGCATCGGCGCCTGTGCAAACTTGGCGGCGGTGCGACTGGTCGGGAAGAAACGGCCGTAGTCAAAAGTACCGGCAGCAATATCGGCTTCGATCTTCTGCAACAACTTCTCGAGCCGCTTGCGGTTGGCCGGTGTGTCCTCGAGTGCCGTCTGTTCGCGACAGCGTTGGCCGCCATAGCGAAAATCGATCAGCAGACAACCCGATTCCTTGCGGACGCGAATGCTACCCATGGCAGACACCTCCGTTCGCCATCGGGATGGCCAGATCGTTCGGGTTGGTCGGAATCGCCATGTCGGACTCGATCTTTTCCCAAACGAAAAGAATCTTGCGACCGCCGAACGGGCGGATGTAATGGATGCCTTCGAGGAGAACGCTATCCTTGAGACACTCGCGGATCGTGCGCGGGTTGTACTTGATGCGTTTGGCGAGTTCTTCGGTGGTGAGATAAGTAGTGTTCATGTGTTGCTCCGTTGGTTGATTAACTTGCCGTGAAGCAATCGCGCTTCACAGGAGACACATTACGTACCTGACCTCACCGTTTCTGGATTGTTTTTTATGACGTTGAAGACGCCCCGCAAATGACCGATGCAATCGGCTTGAAACCATGGCAGATGCTCGATTTTTCCGGTCTGTGTCCGTGATGGACACGCCATTTCGAATATTCTGATCGCTGCCGTACCGACGATTCACACGTCGCTTAAACTCAGGCAAAAGATTCGAACTGAAGGAATTACGTTACGGCAGCCGACAAGCGCCTCGCGGTTTTTGACTTTGCAGCGGTTCTCTCGGTATCGAAGGCCCACGTTACAGCGCTGACGGAAGGCGACACTTGGATCGAACAAGGTGCCAACCTGCTGCTGTTCGGACCGCCCGGGGTCGGCAAGACGCACTTGATTGCCGGCATCGGACACGGCCTGATCGAGCACGGCTAAACCCATCATGCCTCGCTTCCACCGGCCAGGATAATTGACGCCGACCGGCCACGGTAATTGACACCGGGAATCCCATAATGCTCTATCGACTACTCGATCGATCGGGGGGGCCAAACGTTGTAGAAATCTATCCCAACGCATTGACTAGCAAAACGACTGCTAGATCCTAGCGCCGAAAATCAACTCACAGCTAGCCGATTCCTGCCAACTAGACGGTCGGAATGGAACGGGTAAATGAAGGCTTTCGGCGCAACCGCAAAGTCAGGACGATCCAGCCTGACAAAATTCTCGTCGCGATAATTCCAGGCGACGCATCGAGCCTTACCTCCTACGATGGCACTTCCATTTCATCCACCGAGGAGTACATATGACCAAGCAAGCCAAAAACCCACCGCAAACCCAACAGCAACTGAACCATCGTGCTGATACGCTAAACAGGAACCTAGGTACTTCCGGCACCAACCCGGCGAACGCGAAAGTACACGGCAATCGTGGCAAGCAGTTGAATCCGAACCAACGCTGATTCATCCTTTCCCCTCCACTGAGCTGGAGGGGACTCTCCAGACCCGCGACAGGACCATATTCGCCATGCACGCCAGCTTTATATCCCTCGGCCAAGTCATCAAATTCGCATACGACGCGACAGGCGTCCTTCCCAGAAAGCGAAGTGAAAGGACGGAGCTCGACGACAAGGACATTAAGCGCATCAAAAAGCAGCTTGAGCGACTAGTTGATGAAGAAGGGAGCCTGATGGATCGGTGTGGTGAGCTGATCCAAACACTGGCATTCGAACTCGCCGGCACCATCCAGAATCCCAAGGTAAACCTTGCCATCGGGGAGACTCTGCTCGACCTTCTTGATGTCTATAAGGCTGTTGTTCGCGACGATGGAACTTACCTGTCACAAAAGGACAGCTTGAGATGGTTTTGCGGCGCACACGCCATACCTAGGCTACTGCTTTCGATTCATAAGCATGCTCTGCGTTTCAATCTCGCGGCGGAAGGCTTGCTGACTCCCACGGAGGAAGATTGGTATCTGCCCACCATCTCAGGCGCTGAGATAGCGTGGCCTTTGGGAAAAGCGATGAACTGGACATATGAACAATGTCGAACCAGTCGAACGCAATTCCACAACCCGGGCAAAGCAGTTAACCAGGAAGATCCAGAGGGACGCCAGAGTCTCGAGAACGCGTCTAACTGGCTGAGTGGCGAATCGTTCCCATCTTGGCCCGGCCTGCACTGGAATTTCTCTCGGTCAATTGATCGCCTGGTGGCAGCAAAGGAACCGTACGGCCGATCGGTATCCGAAATAGGAAAGGAGAGCATTCTCTACGTGCTCTTTCTGGCGCGTCTCAGCACCTACGTATCGAAGGAACTGCGGGACGCGTACGGGACCGATGTTCTGATCGAAATTCTGTGGCCGCACAGCACGCCCAGCGCTGCCGCCACCACGTTGCGCAGCGCCATCAATGCCCTG
>RRZT012257426.1_pt1 | contig 14928 bp, 11 predicted proteins | sample 2165551 | NCBI WGS metagenome assembly RRZT01 (sample SAMN10456910, study PRJNA506462) | wastewater metagenome | biome: wastewater; feature: sludge; material: wastewater sludge; isolation source: wastewater sludge with Escherichia coli K12::gfp cells carrying plasmid... | place: USA: Moscow, Idaho... | reverse complement strand
GCGGCCCAGGCACCAACTGGTCCAACAATTCCTGGCTTACCGGCAGCGCCGGGGCGAGGTCCTTCGTCGTGTTCGTCTTGCGAGGCATCGAGGCTCCTTTCAGCCACACTATGCCTCACACACAAAATTTCGGACAAGTCCCACGAGGCACTCCCCATTATATAAGGCAGGCGAAAGAACCGTGGGCAACCTGGTCGATCTCCTGTGCTCGCGCAACGCGCGGCCTCAGAAGGCCCTCGTTGGACGCGCGCAGTGGGAGATCAACCAGGCCGCCCATGCAGGCAAATGAACACGTGCGGGCTCAATAAGCATGAGATCTCACTCAAAGGCTTCGGCAGAAAAACCTCCCTCTGAATTGCGGTCATGCAGCCATATATTCACATCCCCATATCTATCTCCAACAACTTCCCCAATCTTTCTAATGAGTGAGATTGCCGAGTCCATCAACCTTTCGCAGCTCCCATGCTCCAGCATATATAATCGAGACTCACGCGGTGCGAGCTGCCGTTCGACTTCGATATGTGTCTCAACTTTGGGATGCACAAGTGAATGTCGTAGCTCTTCCTCGCTCTCAACGATAAACTTTAACTCGGGGCAATTGGTTTCCAGTAGAGGCGGATATTGTTTCCCGATCGCGATCTTAGGGTACTTGTGTAGCTTATCTCGAAGACCCAGAGTTCTCTGCCTTTCCGTTTGCTCATCCCACTCGCTCAGCCAGATCTTTTCGTCCTTGGTCAAAGCACTACCTTTTAACTTTTGAATATCCCAGGATAATGCATTTAGATAACCTTCCAGGAGAAAGAATGCCGATCTAACTGTCGCACGCAAGAGAGCCTCTTCTCTCTTGGTGCTCTCCTTCGTATCCTTCTTGTGCCTGGCTTTCTTCGCATCACACGCAGCATTCCATAATAACCCCATATCCTCAAAAAGCCGCGCTTCCAGAACTGTCCACGGAACCTCCCTCCCACCACATTTACTTACTCCGTTAATATCTATGCCAATTCTGCCGTGCGGTGGAAGCTTCACAAAAAGAGGACATGCTTTCTCATAACGGCTAAACAGATGTTCCTGCATGTACCATTTGGGCACCCATAGAATCTTTCCTGGCTGATCGGAAGCCATCTGGAGTATCTCATCATAAGCTGAGAGGTCTCCCTTCGCTCCTATCCACTCTTTGATAGAAGCGAGTCTCCGTTGTAGATCGGAGTAAAAAACCCTGAGAGCAGCTTTCGACAGATTAGGAATGTTCTCAAGGGACAAATTCATTTGCTCATATCCAGAATCATCCAGTCCGTTACTAAGAACATAGATGGCCCGGTACTCTCTGTATGCCCGTTGAGCCTTTTCTTTCAGATGTGTAACTCTCCGCTGTGCTGGTTTGTTTTTCATACGCCTGGCATTGCATCTTATTCTTTCTCCTCGAATCGGGAAAGAGCCCCTCGCGATGGCTAATTCATACCGCCGGCTCATTCCTGCTGTTCCTGTAGCCTTGCGCTTTCCCCTCGCTTCCGGCATATAGACCCCATGCCCACTCTGATCCTGTTTCCTTGGTCACCATTCTGCACCACGGTGCGGCGTTTTCTGGGAAGGCACGGCATTTTGTTCCGTCGGCGCAACATCCCCTTTCACAAGCGGGCTTCCATCATCAGAGCCACGAACGGGCTTGGCCACACGGTGCCCTGTAGCCCGACGTTCTCTACCGTGCCTATCTGACATGAACACCGGGACACATCGTTGGTCCGGAGCCCGGCGATCATGCACATCTTCATGCTTAAGGGCCGATGTGTCTGCCAACTTTGTTATACTTGCCTCCACCATGCCGCCCGACATGCCTTCACAGCCGTCCGGGAGAGAACGCCGCGAATTTTATCGCATCACCGTGCTTCTGCCCATCTGCATTCGGCACGAGACCGACGACACGGTAGGTGAGTGCACTGAGAAATCGGTCAACCTCAGTGGCGGCGGTGTCGGCGTGACGGTCACTGAGAGTTACACACCCGGTGAAGTCCTTTCCCTCACACTGCTGCTCCCCGAGCAAGTTCCCTTCACATCTTCTATCGAGGTACTGCGGCTTGATCCCCTTCCGGTCCCAGGCGGTGCGTACCGCCTCCACGCCCGCTTCGTCAGGATGACCACCCAGAACCGGGAGCTGCTGATCAGATACATCGTGCGTTTTCAGCGCGACCACCTGCAGGAACACTATTCCGTCTGAAGCGCAGAGAAGGCTTGGCGGCTTGGCAGCCCCCGCACACGAGGGCAGAGATGTTCATTGGGAGTGCCGCTCGCCCGGTCTTGGGCGACACTTCGACTCGTCCCGGTTTGCTTCTTCCATCCATGACAGGTGATCATGTCCCCATGCGTGGACTCAAATGGTTTCTCGGCCTGTTGGTTGCGCTGGCGACAATCGGTGCGCTGTATCAGATCGTCGGGATGGTGCTCGATCGGAAACAGCATCCGCCCATCGGCCGGCTTATCGACATCGGCGGTCATCGACTCCATCTCTACTGCATAGGGCAGGGCAGTCCGACGGTCGTGCTGGAAGCAGCCGCTCCCGGCTGGTCGCTCTACTGGAGCACGGTGCAACCGGAGGTGGCACAAGTCACGCGCGTCTGCGCCTACGATCGCGCTGGCCTCGGCTGGAGTGAGCGTGGCCCGTTGCCCCGCACCGGCCGGCGGCTGGCGCGAGAGCTTCATCAGTTGCTGAGCCGCGGGGGCATCCCCGGCCCCTACATTCTCGTGGGCCATTCGCTCGGCGGCTTCGTCGCCCGGCTCTACCGCGAAGAACATCCCCTGGAGGTCGTCGGTATGGTGCTGGTCGATGCGGGACATGAATCGGAAATGCGCCAGGCCGAATTTCGATCTTTCGCCAACGCCGGCAAATCGATGCTCCCCGTCATTCGCGCCATGACGATGCTAGGCATTCCACGCCTGATGGCCTCGTATGACCAACTGCCACCGCTGTTGACCGGACAGGAAGAGAAGGTACCCACGGAGATTCGACCAATGCTACGTGCAGGTTGGCTGCGGACCGGCTATTTCTCAACGTTGACTGATGAAAGCGATGCGCTGATTGAAACCCTGGAACAGGTGCGCCACACCGGTTCACTCGGCGATCTTCCGTTGGTCGTCGTCACCGCAACCGGCCCCCTGTGGTGGCCGGACATGCCCGGCCAGGTGAACCCTGCCAAGTTCAGAAAAATGTGGCTGGATCTACAGCAGAATTTAACAACACTCTCCTCCAACAGTCGCCAGGTGTTTGCCGACCAGAGCAGTCATTTCGTTCAATTCGATCAGCCGACGCTCATCAGCGAGACCATTCGTCAGATGGTCATTGCCACCCGCCTGGCACCACGTACCAAATAGACATGAACCTATGCACGCGCGCGAGGAGGAAATTTTTGCGGCGTGATAGTTACCGGCGCACGGGCTCGTAGATCTGGTAGCGCCCGATGCTGGTTACGAGTCGCACCCGGTTTTGCGCGATCAACGGCTTGTAAAATCCGGCCCATCGGCCGTACTCCCCGACCACGAGATAGTCCGGCCTGCTTTCCAACGGATCGTACGTGACGGCCTTCGCCTCTCCCTGTTCGCGCCGGATAATCTCAACCAGGGCGCGGGGCGGGGCATAGGTATAGGGTCGATGCAGGAATAGAAACAGTTCGCTGTCATAGGTCTCGATCACTGCCGTCGGCGGCGTAGCCGTATTCAGGTAGTGCGTCACCGCAAACAGGTCACGATCGTCCTCACGCGCGCGAAACGCATAGCGCTCCTGCACAGCAACCCACCCCATCATCACCAGGAGCATGACGACGACGACCGCCTTGATTCCCTGCCTCGTCACATGCCTGCTTCGCAGGAGGCCGGTCAGAGTCCTCGTCAGGAACGCCACATCGAATCCTCTGGTGAAATCGTGAAAGAGCGCTGCCGTGAAGGGCGCCGCAAGAAACAACCCGGGCAGGGCATAGCGCGGTTCACCGGCGCTGAGAAACGCAAACCAGGCCAACCAACTCCCTGCCAGCAGCAGCAGCATGGTCTGCACCGTCTGTTCGACAGAAACCTTGGCAACGGAACCGGAAGTTCCACCTACACGCCAGGCCGCATAGGCAAGCCCGAGCGGATACTCCGGCCACGACACGAACAGGTATCGGATCGTCTCAAGACGAATGGACGGCACAAATACCAACGCAATCGCTTCTGTCATTCCGTCTACGGGCGGATGCGGCATGATGTGGCCTGCCAACAGCCAATCCTTGACATACAGAAGAAGCCGGCACCCACCCCATGAACCGATCATGGCGACGGCCAGCCGGCCGACAACCGACCAGTCCCCGCGAAGGCTCATGACCACCATGGTCCCGGCAATGGAGGCGACGAGAAACGGCGCGACCTGCGCCTTGGTCATCCACGCCAGCGCCCAGCATCCAATCGTAGCGACCTGCCAGAGCGGACGGTGCGTGCTCCGGAGAAAGCAGACATACCCGGCCAGGAGGAAGCACAAGAGTGGCATCTCGCCCAGCACTTGTCGACCAATATATAGAGGATGGATCGACCACTTCAGAGGCACAAGGAGCAGCAGCGCCAAGGCGGCAATCGCGATAGACCGACCGTAGAGGCGACGGGCCAACGCATAGAGCAGCAGGAAGGCGACGAAGGTGTAGAGCAATCCCACCAGTCTCGTCTGCCAGACACCGACGCCGAACAGTGTGAAACTTGCCGCCACCGAGGCCACCACCGGAAAATGCGCCGCCAGTGAGGGCGGCGCCGGCTCACCGCGTAGCAGGCACCCGTAATGCCCCAGCTCGACCCATGTGCGAGCGACACAGACTGTCCAGCCTTCGTCGAACCACAGCGGAGGGAAACTCTCGATATGTATCAGGCCGCTGCCGAACACGAACAAGAATAAGAATCCGGCAACCACTCCGTCCACAACCGATGAAGCGGAGTCGAGCCGTTCGACCACGGAGCCGGCCGCAGGTGAGGCACCGGCCGCCACGGAGTCGAACTCGTTAGGGCGTGCATCATGACCGTCGTCAGGCGGTAACGGAATGTGAGAGGCGATAGGCATAGCGGATGAAGTTCTAGCAGGCTGCGAAAAACTCGATTACTGCGCAATATGCGACGATCAACTCATGCGCGGTGTCGGTATGACAATGACCCGCAGGATGCGAAAAAAGTCCGTCCAGCAAGGCCGCAAGTAGCGAAGAGGCGAATCGTTCATTCGTACCCGCCCACCCCGAGCCTGCCAAGACAGGCTCTTGTCCCGTGGCCGTACGGTGAGCCTCTGAGGTTCACGACGCGCGGAATAACCCGCGTCACGTTTGTGAACGCCGCCGAGACGGTGAGGCGGCCGTGTCTTGCGAGAACGCCGCTGGCGGACTTTTTCCGCGTCCTGCCAGAAACGGACCGGTCGTCGAAGCATCGCGGAGGACGACATCCTCCGCTCCTTCCTTTTCAGGCCGAGGTCGGTTGCCTGGTGAGGGTCGGCTCCGACACTCCAACCTCCTGCCCCAGTACGGCTGCGGTTGGAATGAGAAACGGCGCGCATCGATAGACCGCCACGGTCACAGGTCCCTCGCCATGGCGCGCCAGAAGGGCGGCCCTGAGAGTCGGCCAATCTCCGAATCGCTGCGCATGGGGGAACATGGACGTTAGGTCCTGCCCATGCAAGCCTGGCGACAACACCATGAGGTGATGCTGCTTCCGGCGGATTAATTGGGCCACCGTCCTCAGTTTCTCAAGGGGCCGATCGAGATCGGCCAGGCGAAAATGGCTGAGCCGTCTGGCAATGCGCGACCAGAGCGGACTGTCTACGGGAAACAATTCATGGGTGCCCATGCCGAGAGGACAGGCGGCAATGACCACCCGGGAGACTTCTCCTGTCGCCTGCTCAACCGGCCACATTCCTCGATCCTGCGCAAACTGCCAGCTTGTGTCGAAGGGATACATGTCCGCCACCACGACCTCCGCTTCCGGACACATCGGCACGGCGTAGAGCCGCTGCGCTGCGCGGACGCCTGCTTCATGCGCCTGAACGACATCCCCCGCGAACAGACCGCAGATGGCGCGATGGCGATTGAGGGTGACATTGACAATACCATCGAGCCCGACCCGTCGTGCCACGGCGACCATATCCTGCCGTAACTCCGTCTGGATGGACCCGCCGCGCTCGTGCGAACCGCGCAGATAGTCGTGCATCATCCGCGTGGTCTCCACGCCACAGACGGCCGGGAGTATGATCTTGGCGCCACCGGAAAACCCCGCCACCGGATGGGGATAGATGCAGCCCACGCCGATCTTGACCTCGCTCTCCATCACCCGTCGATTGATATGGAGCGGGAGCCCGGCAGGCGACCGGCCACAATTCACCAGATCGCCCCGACTGTCATGGGCCAGGACCTTCACCGCCGATGACAGCCCGGATCCGACCTTCTTGGCCCTCTCGTCGGCCGAGGCAGGCGGGTGCGTACCGCCCGCCAACATCACCGTAATGTCGTGCGCAGGGATCCCCCCGCTCGTCAACTCCTCCACGAGGAGTGGAAGCAGATCGGCACCCGGCGTCGGCCTCGTCAGATCGTCGACCATGATCACGGCATTGCGCTTGCCCCTGGCAATCTCAGACAACCTGCGCGTCCCGATCGGCCGAGAGAGGCACTCCCGCATGGCCTCCACCGTCAGCGCCGGTTCATCCCGGGGACCGATTTCGATCAGCTTCCACGACGCGGGGAAGTCGATCGTCAAGTCTTCATCCCCGAACCATGCTTTCGTGCGCAACTGCATCCTGGTCATGACTTGGGCCCCATCGCCGCAGACCCGGCGCTTTGCGGATCCGCTCGGCGAGGGACAGGCCGTTTCGACATCACACCCGTCATCAGCTCCCAGAGGAATCCGGCCGCCTGACATTTTTCTCCAAGCCAAAACACCCAGAATTGTCGCCTGGACTGAAACCCCTTCCCGTCAAATGGGCCGATGAGCTTGGTCCACAGGGCCTGGAACCAGCGGGGATCTGTCCTCCGCCCTCCCTTCCCCCACAACAGGCTATCCTGCGGCACGACCCCGCTCTGGTCGCAACGCATCACTAGAAAAAGCCTTGCGATACCGACTCCCCGTTGAAACGAATGGCGCAGATGCTGCCCGACCGCCGCTCGCCGCAGATGCTGTACCTGGCTGGGCACGTAGACCATCCTGGCCCCTCGTTTCCGCAGTCTCCACATTAATTCCCAGTCCTCCCCGGAACCTCCGAAGCAGGGGTTGAACACGTACCCATCCTCCTGCTGACATCGCGCCAGCCACTGCCGTCGAATCATCAGATTCCCGCTGTTGCCGACCAATCCTCCGTGATCCATCTGTTCCCGTTCGGGAAAGGGATTACGGCGACGGATCGCGTCCAGCAGCGGATCGGTCTCCTGGAACGTGCCCCCCGACGCTGCGGCATCGCAGCGATCGAGGGCCCCGACCAGCCGTTCCAGCCAATCCGCCGGTGGAATCACGTCGTCATCCGCAAACGCGATCACGTCACCTGAGGATCTGGCAATGCCCTCATTTCTAGCCCATACCACGCCGCGTCGGAATTCATCGACGACGATAACAATCTCATCCGGCGGCCTGGTCTGCCGTTCCAACGCAGTCCGGCACAGTGCCAACGAGTCTCGCCCCACCGTGGGAACGATGACTGAGATCTTGTGTCGATCCAAAGGCATAGACCACCTAACTCCAAGCTGCGGCTTTGAGTCGCAGCAACACCGGTGCGAGGTACCGGAACAGCCGTTCCCCTGTCAGGCGGAACGCGCCCGGCAGACTGCTCACCATGAGTTCGATTTCTTCGACCCGCACAAGCCCAAGCCGGAAGACGCCACCCCAGTACAGGACTGTCCCCACCACCGCCCCGACAAGAATTGAGAGCAGCGGAGGCGTCACCCATGCCGCAACCAGAGCGATAGCCAGGGCCGTGCCCATCGACAACAGCAGCCATCTGAACAGATGAGCCTGCTCAAAGACTTGAACCCGCCGCCGATGCAGCATCCAGACATATCCCACTGCCACCAAGGCAAACGAGATGGACGTGGCCATCGCCGCACCTGCAGCGCCCCAGAGCGGAATCAAGCCGCCACAGAGCCCCACATCCACCAGCACGATCATCCCGATGAGGCGGACCAAATGTCCCCCCTCCCCGCCCGCTTGAATGACCGGCCACAACACACGCGCCACCGCGTAACACAAGGCCCCCGGAACCAACAGGCGCAATCCCAGAGCGGCATCGGCAAAACGAGGGCCAAAGTAGACTGTCACGATCTGTTCGCCCAGGACTGCGACCAACAGGAGTAGGAACGTCGTCCCCACCAACACATATCGCACCAGCCGGCCGACCAACTGGCTCACCTCATCCACCCGCTGTTCCGCCCACAGGCGCGCCGTCGCCTGCAACATGACGCCTTCGACCGCAATCGGAATGAACCAGACGAATTGCGACCATTGAATCGCCGCCGCGTAGAGACCTGCCTGCGCCTCGCCGGCAAGGTGCCGAACCAGAATCACATCCAACGAGCAGAGGGCCATATTCAGCACCGAAAACAGCATGGCCGGCAGCCCGAAGCGCAACAAAGGTCCGGTCACTGAGGAGACAGTCCGACCGGACTCCCGGCATTCGCTCCCGCTCAATACCTTCAGTACCGCCCTGAGACAGGCCATGGCCACAAAGAGATTAGCCGTCAATAACCCGGCAAACACGCCGGTCACTCCCAAACCGGCCGTGGCCGCCAGCACGCCCAACAGGCCTGCCGATACCACGCCGATCATGCCTGGGATCGCCGCACGCGCCTCATGTCGAAGACCGTGGAGTACACCGCGCGCATAAAACCACACCTGGTCGAACATCAACACGCCGACGATCACCAACGCGATAGGCAGGGCCGCCGTCCCGGCGGGAGCAGTCGTCCCGACCACCAGGCCCACCACGACACTCACCGACAGCAGGCCTACCGCATTGATCAACGCACCCGCGTGCGCCACGGCCCGGCACCAGGCCACGTCCTCCGGTCGCTCCGCGATACGTTTCGTCATGGTCTGCATCATGCCGACATTGGCGAATTGAGAGGCGAGCAACAGGAGGGCCATGTAATAGGCATACTGTCCGTAACCTTCGATGCCGAGCATGCGGGCGAGGATCGGCAACACCAAGGCCGAGGTGGCCATTTTCACCACCGACCAACTGCCGATGGATAGGATACCTTTAGAAACCGCTTGCGCCGACATGAATCTTGTTTCCGATCGACCGCAGAGGCCTCATGGAGGAGACGAGACGAACGCCTGAACGATCAGGCCGCAAATCGCTCGTACTGTTCTTGATGCGCCGCCAGGGCCTTGGAAGTTTCGTAGGTCTCTCGCACGTAGTCGTAGGCGGCCCGCCCCTTCTCCAGGGGGTTATCGGCAAGCAAGTGTCGAATGGCCGACGCATAGTCGTCGTCTGTCACCTGCTTGCCGAACCGGCTGGCGAACTCGTCCGGGTCGACCCGGCTGATGATGGGACACCCATAAGCCGCCGCTTCCAGAAACGTCAAGGGAAGGCCCTCGCGCACCGCCGTGCTCACAAAAATCCACGTGTCCGACAGAATCCGGTGCATCCGCTCCGGCTCGCGAAAACGATTGATCAGCCCCGGCATTTCCAGGTTCGGCACATCACGAAATCTCCGACGCAATTGAGCATCGAAACCGGATTCGGCCGAGGCACTCCCCTGCCCTACCGCCACAAACCGATACTCCGGGAACTGCGCGGCCAATTCCAGGAACAACCAGGGGCGTTTGCGCTTATCCCAGCGCGCCACAAAGGTGATCGTAGGGCGTGCGCTTTTCTGCGGCAACGACGCGGGGACGTCGATAAGGTTGGGCAACAACGTCGGCAGAACCGACAGGCCATACAGCCGCTTCACCTTCTCCTTCAAAAAATGGGCCGGACAGAACACTGCATCCGCTCGCCGCACGGCCCGCCGCACCAGCAACCCGGACTCGGTGAAGTAGTTGAGAGGCGTCAACAGGCGGCGCATCGGGGTCGCATAACGGAATTCAACCCACCAGTCGCTCAACTCGCGCGGGTCGCGGCTCGTTACCAGGTGGGCGCGGCGTGGGTGGAGACGTTGCGCCAGATAGGTCAGGACGGTCGGATCCTGCGAATGGAAAATATCGGCAGTGGATTCACGAATCAAACGGCAGGCCGCAACGACGTTCCGTGGTGAAAAACTCCGGATCTCCACCCCACTGATCGTTTCACTCGGCTGTTGTCCCTGTCGCCCGGGAACAATGACGCTGACCCGATGGCCGGAGCGCACGAGACTCTCGGCCAATTTCCTGGACATGCTCCCGAATCCGCCGTAGATCCCCCAGTCGAAATACTGGCTCGTCAGAATGCATACATGCGGCCGCGCCTTCATGCCCGTGGCTCCCGCTGCCACCCGCCACCGGCATCCGCAGTGGAGCGACCGGCCACCGACCTGGCTGCCGGCGCGGGTGCCATCACCCTCGCACACAATTCGAGGTACCTGGTCGCGAGCGCGGGCCACCCGAATCGGAGCGCCCGCCGGCGATTCTCCGCACCCATCCGTCGTCGCAGATCGTCCGCCGGCAGCAATTCCCGCAAGGCGCGCACCAGCGCCGGCACATCGGCCCAGGGCACGATTTCGCCGTTCTCCCCCTTCGTCACTAACTCCGCGGTTCCTCCCGTGTCGGTCACAATGACCGGCAACCCGGACGCCATCGCCTCCAACAACGCAATCGACATGCCCTCCTGCTCGGACGGCAACACGAACACATCCGCCTCCCGGTACACAGCCGGCATCCGGTCCCGCGCAACGAATCCCTTGAAGGTCACAGAGTCTGCCACTTGGAGACGGTCCGCCGATTCCCGTAAGGCGGTCTCGGCATCGCCGGTACCCACGAATAGCAGCCGTAGCGGCTGCTCGCAGGTGGCCCGCAATTGCGCGAACGCTTCCAGCAGATGATGCTGTCCTTTGCGCTCGATCAAACGCGCGACGCAGACAATCGTGAATGGCCGCTTGGATTCCAGGTGGATGGGAGTGAACAGAGTCGTATCGACCCCATTGGGAATCGTCACCAGCGGCAGGCCCGGCAGCGTGCGATGCGCTAAGGCTTCCTGCTCCGCACTAATGGCCGTCACGGCTTCCGCATGCCGCCAGATCCGTTTGATCAACGGCTTCAGCATCGGATAAAGGTACGCATAGCGCGCCTCGAAGCCGGGCACGTCGGGCCCTTGAAGCGACAGCACGTACGGCACACCGTGAGTCAAGCGCAGCAGATAACTGATCGCCCCCGCCGGCACTCCGGCAAAGGCAAAGCTAACATCGTACCGATGGGCGCGCAGCAGACGCTGCGCCATGCGCAGACCGCGCCAGCTGTACCGCATCAACTCACGATTGGTCGCATGGTGGATGTTCCGATTGTCGACGGGAACTTTATAGATCGTGATCCGCTCCGCAAACCGCTCGGTCTCATACCTCGCTTTGGTCCGTGAAGAAGTCACCAGGTCCACAACCACATCCCGATGCGACGCCATCTCCTGCAACAGGTGATAGTTCACCACGCCGGTGCCGCCGCCCAGCGGAGGAAACTCATTATCGAACATGAGAATGCGAATGGCGGCTATCTCCTCGTCACCCGACGGGCCACGTAGAGAGGGCGCCGTTTGACCTCGTCGGAAATCCGGCCGATGTACTCGCCGATGACCCCGATCGTCACCAGTTGAATGCCTGCGAGAAAGAAGATGGAGACGACCAGTGTGGTAAAGCCGGGCACGCCGGTGCCTAGCGTGAACTTCTTGACTAGATAGAACAGCGCTACAAGGAACGACAGGAACGACACGGTGAACCCCAGGAGGGTAATGATGCGTAGCGGCATATGGCTGAAGGAGATCAGCCCGTCCAGCGCGAGATAGAGGAGCTTCCTGAACGTATACTTGGGCGCCCCCGCATGGCGGGCGTGGCGTTCATAGGGCACGCCGATTTGTTTGAACCCCACCCAACTACGAATCCCCCTGACAAAACGATTGCGCTCCGGCATGCGCACCAGGAGGTCCACCACCCGCCGGTCCATGACACAAAAATCTCCGGCGTCCAACGGGATGTCGATATTGGCCACCCGCTGCAGCAGGCGATAAAACCCGGCATAGGCCAATCGCTTCCCCCACCACTCTTTACGCTCGGTCCGGATGGCATAGACGACTTCCCAGCCCTCCCGCCACTTGGCCAGAAAGGTGTGCAACACCTCAGGGGGATCCTGCAGATCGGCGTCCATAATGCAGACGACTCGTCCGCGGCACTGCTCAAGCCCGGCACTGATCGCCACCTGATGCCCGAAATTCCGCGCAAACTCCACGATGACGATCCGTTGATCCTCGGCCTCCATCCTTCGCAAGATGTCCGGACTCTGGTCCTGACTGCCGTCGTCCACCAGAACGATTTCATACTCCATTCCCAGATTCACCAACGCCCTGGTGAGGCGGCCATGCAACGTGGGGAGGTTCTCCGCCTCATTGAACACCGGAATGATCACGGACAGCTCAGGTCGCCCGGTCGATGGCTCCGCCTGTCCCATCATGGCCGCGAAGTTTGCCGGTGTGAGGGCATGTCTCTCGCCGTCGGAGGCACGTTCAAGCGCCGAAGCCAAGGCGCGACAAAATCGCAAGGCCTCGGCCGGGTCCTCCAGAGGCGGCAGCATTCGGTCGCCTACCCGATCCGCGCTGGTCACAGTCTTACGCTCCTGCACAGCCGGTGGGGCTGGAGGAGCGCGTTTATATGGTGGTTGCATGGTTTTCCCTACAACGTCCGGCCTTCGGTCGCCCGACAGCCGCGCCGTCGGTCGGCACAAGGAATCTCCAACCACATAAGTGTAGCAAGAGAATCGTTTTCATCCAGTTCACGCTATAAAGCGCAAAAAATGGTTTGGATAGGCAACAAACATCGTCCCGTGACGAGGCAGGTGTAGGAAAAAGGACGGGTATTTTTGTGTGAAATGGACGACGGCCGGAATACTGATCAGGGGGCAGGAACTGGAGGCTCTTCGCCCTTTGGGAGCATGGCAAGGCACGCCAACCCAATGGCAATCCAGACAAATTCCCGAAAGCGCCGCAACAGGGCAAAGGTGATTCCGGTCACATCTCCATATCCGAAAGCCGTCAGCAGCAAGAGATTGCCGGCGTCCTGCGCGCCTAAGCTACCCGGGATGAAGAAGGTGCCCCCTTTGATCAGCACCGCGAGGGCTCCGATTGCCAGCGCCGACAACACTGTCACCGGTTGGCCCAGACAGAGGATCATGACGAAGACTTCCAGCGCTTCCGCGAGCCATCCCAGGAGAAACAGCCCGGTCGAAAGGAGAAAGGCGAAGCGCTGCGTCGCATAAAATCCGGCGATGGTGCGATCCAAGTCGAGCAGTTGTTGCTCACGCGATTCCAAATAGTGGATGCGCAGGCCGAGGCGCCGCAGCATCTTCAGGATCCACCCGAACATGCCCTGGCGTTGCACCACCACGAAGGCTCCGATGCCGAACACGAGCGATCCCACACTCACCAACCCTGCCGTGATGGTCTGGCCGGCCGATCCGCATAGCCCGTGGCAACGCGGCACCAAAGAGAACACCAAGGGCTTATTGCGCCAGTACTTGCCCAAGGGCACGGACTTGTCGGGCAACACCCAGCGCGAGTTGAACGCCATCGCCTGAACTGGCACTTCGTCAGAGCAGCGCTGCAAGTTTCTGCCACATCTGCGTACAGAGCTGTTTGGCAAAAATGACGGGAGGGCTTTCTCGCCAATACCAGACGCGTTCGGGGTGCCTGTCAAAGTCAATCAAGTCCGAATTCCAATCGCCAGAATAAGCGAATCCAATAGCGTGCATGCCGAGCGATAGTCCCGCCAACCCCACCACTACATACTTCAGCCAGACCCTCTGGTGAATTCGGTCGAGGGCGGGGCCCAGTAAGAAACAGAGGAACGGGGTGCTATCCGCCAGAAGCCTTGGACCATAGCAAAGCCCTCCCCACCAGCTCCCAAGCATTGCCACAGGAACGAGCAAGAAAAGGGGCGCCAGGCTCAGATACTTCAGAAGCACCTGTTCCGGTTCTCTCCAGACCACCACCATGCCAGCCAGCGCACAAAGAAAAATCGGGGAGTAGATGAACAGCCCGCGTGCTGGGGAAAAGAGCACGCCTGCAAGCCCTTCAAACAGGGGTGTGTTGAGCCAGGAAAGATGGTGTCCGACCAAGGAAGAGGGACTGACCACGGTCGCACCAAATCCTGTCTGAAGAGGTGAGCCAAAGTGCACTGCGTTGTACCACAGAAACAATAGTAGAGGAGGAACACCGGCAATCATGAAACCAATACACTGACCACGATGCTTATGCACAATATACAGTACGATTGGCACGGCCATGACAAGATTCAGTGGGCGACACATAACCGCAACCCCAAGCGGAAGCCCCGCCCACGCACTAAAGACCGGAGTTTCCACGCCCCTCACCAAGCAGTACAGCGTGAGCGAGAGAAAGAGTTGGCTCGGCCCATGCTGCCACAAGGCCTGACTATTAAGACTCAGGCAGTTCGTTCCGAAGGCATAGACGAACGCGACAAACCATGCTACGCGCGGCCTCGTCACGCGGCGTAACGCGAGAAACAAGATGAGCACCGACAACGCCATGATGAGCACAGCTGCTCGTTTTTCCAGGTCGAACATCCCAGCGCCAGCTCCTTTGAGCACCGGAATAACATACACCGGCAGGGCAAGGATGGCTCCCCACGGTGGGTAGCTCCAAACCAGGTGACCCTTCACCAGCCGTACGAAGCATTGATCCTCCTCTCGACGCACCGTCGCGGCCCACTCATCAAGATACAAACCGCGGCCCCTCAGGCCGCCCCCCCGGACCACACGTGCAGG
>RRZT012983019.1_pt1 | contig 14929 bp, 13 predicted proteins | sample 2165551 | NCBI WGS metagenome assembly RRZT01 (sample SAMN10456910, study PRJNA506462) | wastewater metagenome | biome: wastewater; feature: sludge; material: wastewater sludge; isolation source: wastewater sludge with Escherichia coli K12::gfp cells carrying plasmid... | place: USA: Moscow, Idaho... | reverse complement strand
TTTTAAAAATCCCCTTTTCGGAAATCTTTAATTACTGCTATTATTATAGTAGGTATCACAATACCAACAATGTACTTTGCAGTGGTGTCTGCTTCGACACCATTGCATATTTTATTTAATGCGATGATAACATTAAATATTATCACCGCTAATATCATTTTCATTCTCATTTTTAATTCCTCCTTGTTTTTAGATTGAGTTTTTACTTCTGAAGTAATCTTGAATTGATGATTCTTTTCTTACTTCTCTCTTTTCTTCCAAGTTATTTATAACTTGGTTTAATATTTCGATGTCATGGTCTAATCTTGACATCATTTCAGAAATTTCTTTACCTAGTAAATTTAGGCTGTTTAATTGATCCATTATCTCGTTTATCTCGTTTATCTCATTTAATGTTTTCATTTCAATTCCTCCTATTTTCTCAGACCGTTTAAAGTCTTCTGAGCGACTAAATGGTATTGTATTTAATACCTAACACCAAACCCTACCGCAGTAGGATCCAGCATTCGAGATTAAATGGTTAGCAGGTGTACCAGTCTTCTGATAACAAGTACCACCTAACTATGTCATCGACATAGTCATCGACGTACCTGGTCATTTTGTGGTCATCCTCAGACCACACTGTTAATGTTGCACGTGCTCCATTTCCGCTATACCAATCGTATGCGGCTTTGACGTCGATGTCGATGTTGTAAAGTGTTACTTCATTCTCTTTTATATTTGGTAGACCTAGTTTTATTTTTTTTATTCCTTGCTCTTTAGCTTTCGCTAACATTTCTACCATTACTTCTTGTATTTTCATTTCAATTCCTCCTTGTTTTAGCATAACTTTTTCGAAAGGTGTATGCAACCTTGTGTTGTGTACAGCAGGTATCCTAGAAACCAACAACGTTTATGTGATGTCAGTATCTATTCTATCTCCTTACACTATTATGATATATAATTTGTGACGTTCTACTTTTTATGGGGTAAAAAAGAAGAACCCCGAAGGGTCCTTTTATATTGTTAATGTGAATCCTGTAAAATCAGGATCACATATGTTTTTGTTTTTATTTAGTATCTCTCGTATGTAATCTAACGCCGAATCATTGTCTTCCAATTTACGTATCAATTTTGATCTAAAATCATCATCTAGGACATACTTCTCCATCACATGATATATCTCGAAAACTATCTCATCGTTGTCTGGGTCTTTTTTCAAGTTCCAATAATTTATTCATGATGAAATCGTGTTCTTTTCTTTTATACTCAGTGTTGAAAAACATTATTTCTTTTGATCTCATTATATTTCCTCCTTATTTTGTTAATATTTCGAATATTGCGTCGTCTTTAAATTTCTTAAGAGTAGACATACTGATTGGGTTTTCCGCGATACTTGACGCATCGTACATTTTTAATCCTTTTTTAAACGGCGAAACCGATTCGCTAGGAGTGTAAACCATATATACGGATCCTTCTGCGAAGCAGTGTATGCTGTATTGTCTGAACTTTCTGTATGATTTTTCTACATCGTCATTCAGTATAGTCTGAATAAAATGATCAATAGTTTCAATTGTACTTAGTATACCTGTTAATTCTAATGAGAAGTATTCGCCAGTATCACTCGATATAAATGATTTAGAATAACTGTCGTATACGTAAAGAGTAATACATCCTAACTCTTCACAGTCTTCGTCATAATCAAAGAAACTAGATGATTTTTTTCTTGAACTTCTTTTATTTTGTATTTCTGAAACATATCTCTCATCGATATCCTCTCTTTCGAAGTATAATTTCGTCGGATGATGTAAAACGATACATTGGACTCCATCATAGAAATCTATTCCATCATATTTACGCCGTCTACTATTACGACGTAAACGTGCTCCATCAGAAAACGGATCTTCAATGAATAAAGTATTCACTGATACAGGTTTCTCTATTGTAGGATGATCATGGTCCACTACAACAATTTTATGTCTTTTGTGTGATGACGAAATTAGATCGAGATATGTGGCGTACTCATAAATCATTGATTCTGAAGGAACCGTTAATCCCGTGTTAAACCAAATGAATTCACGATTTTTAGACGAGCGTGAATTAGTCGCATATATTAAACTGTTTTTCGTTGATACTTTTCTTTCTTCCAGAGTAGACATCAAGTACACGAACATGTATCCTGTATATATTGTTAACATTTGTTGTAAGAAATCTTGTCTCGTATAACTATCTTCAGAGAATACGTCATGTAAAAACCTCGACGTCACCTTTGACATGTATTCGATCTTGAACGAAGAATGTGTCAAATTTTCATCGTTTTTAAGTGATAACTCATTTAAAACTTCAAATAATCCATTAATTTCATCCGACACATGAACACGTCTATTATTTTGAGTAAGCGCGTCTGAAAGTATCATTTCATCAACAAAAGGTATCAATGAACGTAAAGGTGACAGTGGTTTATCACATATCACATACACCAGTGTCATGGTTACTGCTATCAATGAAACATCAGTTTCTAAGCCGTATGCTTCTCCGGAACCTTCTACTAGTTCTAACTCTAAATGATCATTTACTACTTCGAGCTTATGACGACTAGTATTAATGCCTCTAAACAACCGTTGTATTACTAATAGTTTATTCATATTATCAGGAGCATCAGAATCTTTAAGCTTTATATGAAGAGTTTTCTGTTCTTCAGAATAGACAATGTCTATTCGTGCCTCTATATCCTCACCTAAATATTGCACAATATCATAGAATATATCTTCGCTTTGGGTTCCATGAAGATCTGAATATCTTTTTATATCTTTTAAAGGTATGCGCTCCGTAGAGACACCATACGGTATTCTCATAATAGGTTTTTCGTGATTAGTCACAACGTAAAGATCTCCGTTCTTTTTCTCAAAGAATGATTTAATGAAATCAAGTAAATTATCCGAATCAACGGTGGGTCTGTTAATAATCATTTGTTTCCTCCTGTGTAGTGTTAAAGAATATAGTAATATTTTATCCTATATCTTTACATTAATATTATATATAATATGTTTTTGGATGAAAAATAGAGAACCCCGTAGGGTTCTCGCTAAATCATTATTTTTGTGAAACCTACTATTCTTATAGGATTGTATGTTTTAAGAGTACAATCATTATTATAGGCTTTGGTATAGTATTCAGCTTTCTTTTTCCAGTTAGCTTTAGGATTCCTTATGATCTCGTATTTCGGTAAATTCGGATCTTCGATGTACACTTCAATGTGTGTATAATTTCTATTTTCTTGAGATTCTGGATTCATTTCATTTAGCAATTCTCCGATATCAGTTATTTTTGTCATTATACGTTCTCCTTCAAATTACAAATATTGTTTATAAACTATTACGACTTTTTCATCTTTTTCTAATGAAACAGATGTTGTTGGTACTACGTTCGTGACCTCTATGTTTCTGAAGTCTACAACGGTTCCTCCGGCACCATCACTGCATTCCACGGGTTGTCCACTTAGTACTTTGAAAGATGAAAGTCTTCTACTCCAACTATTTAGCTGATCGTATATGAAGTAATCCGTGAAATGCGCGGCGCTTATTTCGAACTTAGTCTCAATGATGTATTCCGTACCCATAGATGATCCTGATAATATGTCGGCTGGATACGTATTATCCAGTGTTCCTCCACCAACAATTTTACCGTAACCTTTAAACGCTGTACGCATTCCATAGTACTTAACTATACCGTTCTCTAGACTACGAAGAAAGTAACCTGCAGCGTAATTCTGAGCAATATCATCCTCTGCTTCAGTTCTGAAGTACAATATTGGTAGAAGATCATCTGAACTCCATCCTTTCTCGTATCTCATAACTACATCTCTAGCTTGAGACTCAGAACCTTCTTTACCGAATGCGAATCCGCAAAGGGCCGCTTCATTTGCTAAATTCTTAGCGTGTGGTAATAACGATATTCTTGGATCATTGTCCAACTTATACGTTGCAAAGGGTTCATATGAATTCATGCTCGTGAATAATCCATTATTTACTTCTAAACCTAGGAGTTTTAGTGCTGCCACTTGACCCCCAGCTATAGTCGTCATGTTCTTATCCGATCTCGTTTCTAACTTCTCTACGAATTTCGAACCATCTTTACGATGATGCTCAATAAAAAGTTCACCACCGTATGCAGAGAAACCGGGTTTCCCTATCTTATCTATTAAATTAATTTGTCTCATGATCTCCTCCTATTTGTATTAATCTGCTATATCCTCTAGAATTCGTATATACGAAGAACAATGCGTCTTTTATAAGACAGTTATCTTCTGGTATAGACAGACTCCTAGTTATCTCTATGTTATCCGACTTCGTATTGAAATCATTAATGTATTTGTCGCTATGTGAGCGTTGTAAGCTTTCACGTACTCTAAATGAATCTAACTCATCTCCAATATCATATGTGAATTCTGGATCTCTGACTGTTGTGGTCATCGAAGTGAAGTAATCTACTAGGTACGATAGAACATTCTTCAATTCATTTATTTGAGTGTCACGTATATCATCCAAGAATGAAACTGCATCAACGTACTCATCATTATTCAATGATTCAATCAGTGTTCGCATTAATTTTAAAACGTAAACAATCTCGTCACTATAAACATCACTCCAATCAGCATCCGACGTTTCATTCTTCATACGTCTCAAATTTTCGTATGCCGCAGTATTAACGTTCTTTAAGTACTCGGAGTACGATGTAGCTGTTCCAAACGTAGAATTCTTAGCATTCAATCTTGTGGAGTACTCTAAAATCTGTTTACAAATTGTGTACTGATCATTGTCTACTGTCTCACTCATTATCTCACGTAACGTGTGTAGAAGCTTCCTATCATTGGAATACGTTTCCAGAAAATCATTTAATGACCCTGTGGAATTATACATTAACCAGTTCGAAAGTATAAACATGTATTCCGTTCCAGAAAAATTAGCTTCGAATATACGAAGAAGATCCACTACTTCGTAATCTAATGATGTTGTTATTTGTGTATCTGATAACGGGACCTTTACTGCACTTAAGTTTATTTTATGATTCAAACCGACAACGTACTTCATCTCAGTAGGAGTAGAAGGTATGTTGTCTACAAACTTATATTTAGTAGCTAACAGAGAACATAGATACGCGTACACTTGAAGAATACTCATATCAAAGTTTTTCAACTTATGTTTAACAGAAATGTTTTGTAGTGTTGAATCGGATTCTATGAGCGTATTGTAAAACAACGAGAAATCTAAAGAGGTTTGACTCATGTCTATGAAGTTATCAACAGCCACGTACTTCGAATGAATGTAAGAGAAGTCCTTGTTAAGGAGTGCGTGGTAAGTGTTAACGTACCCGTTGTCACTCAATGCGGTCTCTAAGTTACGTGTAGTCACATTAGATAGATGCTTATCCGAGAACGTGGAATCGTTTGATATTAATCTGTCGTACGAGATGTATCCGTACTCTCGAGTGAGGTATTTTCTTACGTTCTTCATATCTTTAACTGGTACAGCGTGACACCGTATTACCGGATTACCGTTGATGTATAGCTTCTGAATCACGTAGTTGTATATGTTCTTCACGTTGAAGATATCAGCTAAGTTCTCTAACACCTTATTTGTTCCTCTATTTCTTATGAGGAGAGGGAGATTCATGGCTACTTTTCTTCGAGTATCCACGTCAACGGAATCCATGCTTATACTGTAATCATTGAATATTGCTGTTAACTCGTAATCATCGTAATAATCATTCTCAATATCGAATCCTGAATCACGAATTAAATCCATACGAGTACTCCATGCTAAAAGCATTATTACGAAGGATTCGTAATATGTGGTTGTTCTTTGATAAAAGATATTATGGTGAGCTTTATCGAAAGCTTTTCTATTTATTTCCCAGTACTCATGAAATCTAGCACTGAGTTCTTCTTCTCCTTTAACGATTCCAGCGGTAATCATTGAAAAATCATTTGCTTCTCGAATGGAAACAATACTCGCTCTTCTATGAAGATACGAGATGTATGATTTTTTAGGATACTTCTTTGCTAACTCCTTAAGTATTCCCGTTGTGTACAAAACTTCGATTTCAGAATCGCTGAGTTCGTGAATCGGTGTAGTTGTGGATGCGTACTCCGCGTGCTCGCTAGAAACGTAAACATATTCTACATCATTTAAGGATGGTAATCCTGCGAATATTCTCACATAAGTATTCTTCTCCACGTACGAACTAATGAATCGTTTTCTAGCATTGCTTAGTACTAGTTCGCATTCTTTCTGGGTCAAGTACGTTGATACTAGCTTCGGAGAAGCCATACATATGATTCTATCTAATTCTCTGGAAGCTTGTTCTAATTCGGTTCCATCAAAGTCACTGGAATACAATTCACTGTATTGAGTGAGTGTATCATTCTCATCGATGGCATTCTTGTATCTTCTGTATCCGACGAGCATCTCTTCTGTGTCGTTTGATTCCATCAGATAACCCATCTTCACTGTACTCCTAGCGAATACTTCCTCGACGATACCTTCTATTCTGCTGAAGTCCATATAAAACCTCCTTTATCTATTCTTTATAAATTAATGTTGGAAGTATTGTAACATTAAAGTATGGACGAATTTAAAAATGGAGGGAAATGACATGAGTATAATAACATTAATTGTAGCATTCGTTATTTTTGGAACAATAGAAACACTAAGATATTGTTTCGCGAAGTACATGGAGAATGTTCAAAACAAAATAAAAGGTGAATTCAATAAAGAAATACTGAATAAAGATGACACAATAACAGCTTTAGCGACGAGAAATAGAGCATACGAGATGTGTAATGTGTCGTTCGATGAAACTAAGAAAGTATTAATGAATATGATAGACGAATACATCTCTCATATTTTTAGGAATGAAATAAATATGCCTCACAATATTAAGAATAGAGATAAACCTACTTCATGGGAAAACGTATACGTTATACCAACGAGTGAGCGTCAACAAAAACACTACAAAGAATTAGAAGTTCTTGTGACTACGAACATGAGTGATTCCTTTTTAGAGAGATTAAGGGTATTCTATAAGGATTCGTATATAACTCACTTCATAAAGGAATATATTGTGTGTGAATACAACTCTAAACTGTTAGACACCATTGAAGAAGGAAGGAAATTCCGTGAGTTATGTAGAAAGAATACTGAAGAATTCGCTAGAGTTGTTAGAGAAGAGAACTATAAGAAGACTGCGAGCAAGAATGATAAAATAAATCGTTACTTGAACTTCTTCGGATTCGACACTCCATTGGAAACAGACGTGGAAAAGATCATAGAAGATCCTTCGACGATAGAAGTAGAAAATAGAGACGTTATGAAGTTATTCAGAGGTCGTTATTTATTGAATAAACAATATTACGATTCGTTTAAACCGTACATTAACGAAATAGAAGACACGGTGAAGGACATAGAAACGATACGTCAACCGGATGATAAGTTTGTGACGTACTTAGCTTCGGAATACGGATGGGATAAAAAAGTATTAACTGCACCAGAAGAGATTGAAGAAGAGAAGTTAGAGATTGTGGAAGTATGCTTGAGACACGGCTTAGATCCTGTCTCAATAGAATTGTTTGGTGAACACAACAGCGTCGGACCTTACATGTATAGAGATTCGGATGGAGTAGATGTGTCGATGCATGGTAAACGTCTAAATCCGATCTTTTATATCTCTGAAACTTATAACGGGGATTACTCATGTGCTGCTGAAGTAGCGTATGGTGAAACCAAGGACATTTTCGTGTAAAAGGAGGGAGTACTAATAATGAAAATAAGCATGTATAATGATAAGTCTTTGCGTGAAGCAGATGCTAGAGAAGTAACCAGTTCTAATTTCTTTAAGAACGGTTTACCTGATCCAGAAGGCTTGTTCTCGCCTATAATCTTCGGGATAACACCCGAAGACAAAGAACACAAGATAGGATTCATTTCACTAAAACAACTGTTCTTTCATCCTCTAATATACGCTAGAGTCTTTCAGAGATCATTTCGTAAGATAGACTCAATAATTATGGGGACTGAAAGGTTCGTCGTGGTTGGAGGAAAGCTTATACCGGATGCGAATGGTAAAACTGGATTAAAATGGTTTCTGAGTGTATTACCTCAATTGGATCTGTTCACCGGAACAAACGTAAATGAAGAATCTTCAATCATCACTACAGAATTAAAGAAAACGATGAAAAATTTAAAAATGGATGACATAACTATTTCTAAGTACGCGGTGACTCCTTTGGCGTATCGAGACTTCTCTACACTCGACATGAATGCTTCTGCTGTAGATGAGAGTAATAATCTTTACAGGGATCTCATACGACTAGTAGCTTACCAAGAAGAAAACAAAAGTAATCCGTTGTTCGACATAAACATGAGTAATTATAAAATTCAGATGAAATTGAATGCATTATTTGATTACTTCGAAGGAAGAACATTTAAAAAATTCGGTGCTCAAAATATGTTAGTATTAGCTAGAAACATTGATTACTCTGCTAGATTAGTTATATCGGCTGCGAAACTGGATCCAAATAACTATGGGAATAACTGGATAAAGATGGGGACATGTGGTGCTCCGTTGAGTGCTGTTGCTGGTACAGGAATCTTGTACGCGTTGAATGCTGTTCCTAAAGTCATTGAGAACATATACAACTGCAGAGGTTTCGAGAATGCGAAGGGTGAACAGCCTTCGCTCACAGACTTAAAGAACGAATACTTCAACAACGAGGTCGTATCTGATATGATAGACAAGTACATCTCTTCATGGGGAGAAAGGTTGAGTTATGTGAAGAAACCTAACTCTGAAGAACCCGTGACATACACTTACCTCAGCGATGGAAAAGAAGTAACTAAGAATTTGACATTAATGGAGTTCGTGTACATGTTAGTGTACGAGAACATCGAGCTCAACCAAATATGTGCGACTGTGCGTAGATACCCTATTCAAGGAGCTTTCTCGCTCATCTCTTTTTGAGTACACATAATGACAATAGATGAAATACACGAAATCGAGTTCGGAGGAATGAAATTCCCGTATTTCCCTGATACTTCAAAATTAGAAGAACAAATAAAGAAGAGTATGGTGAAAACTTCGAATCCGAAAGAAAGAGCTAAAATAGCAGCTAGGGTATCGAGTAAATACGATGAAACTCTGATATTGTCCAACTTGTTGATGGATGGATTCAATATGGACTTCGACGGAGACAAAGTCGCGTTCACGTTATGTTTAACTAAACAAGCAAACGATGAAGCATTAGCATTCTTGAACGATCCTCAAGCGTACTTCTCTTTAGAAGGTAACAATCAAAGAGTGATTTTAAACAAAGAGAGTATAAGTGGTATCTACGGCTTAACTAAGGATGACAAAGATGCTCCTCCTCTAAAAGATAACAACGTATTACAAAAAATATTGGAGAATGCATTGACGGACATGAGAACACTCGTGGATTACACATTAGATGATTACGACGAGAAGACGATGAAGATAATTCCATCGAAGTGTAAGGTAGAATCAGTATGCACGTACAAAGGAATAAAGACGACTGTGGGTAGAGCATTCTTTAATGCTGTTACTACTGAAGTCTTAGGTTTACCTTATATTAATGAGCCTTGTACTAAGGAAGTTCAATCTAAACTCCTAGCGGATGCAGATAGGTTGGTTCTCATGGCTTTAGAAAAAGGCGATAAGTCGTATTTCACGGATACGTTTATTCCGTTCCTAGACAGATGGGAGAGGTTAACGTTCGCGTGTGCTGACGCATTCGGGTCATCCTTAGACATGAACGTATATGCTACGAGTAAAGAGTACGATGAATACCGTGAAAAACTCATGAACGATAATCGTAAAGAAATAGAAGAAAATGGAAACCTTACTGTTTACGATGAAGTAGAAAAGAAACTCATAGAGAAATTAAAAGAGATACATAAGAAAGAAGGAGTTAACACCGAAATATTCGATTCTGGAAGTAAGCTTTCATATCAAGATGATTTACGGAATGGACTAGTGTGTGTTGGACCTATGCCGGTCGGAGTAGGTGCTGGTAAATATAAGATTTCTTTGAGTTCATTATTAGAGGGTACGACTAAGAAAGAACGTGCAACTTTTGCTCAATCAAACATTGTTGCCGGGTACTTCAGAGCTATGGGACCAGCTACTGGTGGAACTATAGCGAAAGAGATATTAGCCGCTACTCACGATACGAAACTCGGTAAAAAAGGTTCAGATTGTAAACGGACAGTCGGTCAAGTGTACCTCATCGATGATTACATGGCTGATCAATTAGATAAACGTTACATCATCGAGAAGGGTTCTTATAGAAGAATAAGCTCTTCCGAATTAAAAGAAAAGTACATGGGTAAACACGTGATGTTCAGAGCCGCTCATTTCTGTGCTCATGGTAACGTATGTAACGTGTGTGCTGGTGACATGCCATATATCGTTGCAGAGTCAGCTGACACGATAAACATAGGTGCTCAGAAGAGTAAGACTGGAGACGAAATCACTCAAGCTTCATTGAGTAAGTTCCATTCTAGTAAAACTGAATTCGTGTACGTTGACTTAAACGACTACATAGTGTTCGAGTCATCAGAAGATATCAATGAGAGTGTGACACTTTTAGATAGCATGAATGAATCATATTGGAATATCTCAGAAAGCGTCGAAGAACAAGATGACTTGTTGAGCGACCTAGATGGAGTTCTAAATGATGTCTTATTAGATAACGCTCAAGAATACTTCGGAAAAATAGAAGAACCATCCATGAAGGAATACGTCGACGTGTTGAATTCTGGAATCCATACTGAATCCTCATTAAGAAAAACATTAGTGTCTGCGTGGCCTGAATTCATAAGTTTAAGAGACAGAATGTCCGAGGTTGCTTGGATGAACGAACTAGACAAGGCGTCATCTTTAAAATCATGTGATGATTTAATAAGCATGTTATCAAGTAATAATTATTCGGAGATATTGACAACAAGTTTATCAGGGAACAATGACAGAGTGGTAGTTAAAGTATACGACAGAGATCAATTTTACGGTTTCAATTACGATTTACACGTGCTCATGTTTAAGGTAGCATGTGGTGGTATCGAAGACTTAGATCGTTTAAAATCACTAGTTGGAGAACTTTACGTTTCTATGAAGGATTGCGGATTACATGGTGAACTAATAGATAACGATGACGGATCGTACTTCCTGTACGCGTGTACCACTAAGTATATCCCTTCGACCATTCTACCAGAAGAAGACATCAATGAGGCTGTTTCTGCTGATCAAGTAGCCAAAGGTAAGAGCGAAGTTCAACGTATCGAGAAAAAGATGAGAAAACGTCTAGAAGATGCAATTTCTCAGTTGGAAACTAATGCGGCTAATGCTAAGAAAAAAGCTAGACAAAACATGAGTGAAGCTTTACGTGAAAAGGAAGCTAAATTAGAAGTGCAACGAAGGAATGATAGGGTAGAATACCGTAAACGTTTAGAACGTATGATGGTTGAGTTTGATATGAATTACGATAAAGCAAATAAATTTAAGATGCAAAAGGCTAGAAATAAACTTAACTTCATATATAATAAGAAGTGTTCTAGTATAGACGCATCTTTAGCGGATAGTATAAATCATATTAAGATGAAGAACAAAGCTAAGACACATGAGAACATCACTGCTGTAAGAATAAAATACGGAATTTAAACAAAAAGAAAGAACCCTTCGGGGTTCTTCTTTGTTTATTCTATTAGATCGATTTTAGTGAATCCAAAAATCTTACCTAAGTTAAGGATAACTTTTATTTCATTCTCATATCTTTCTTTAACACTCCATACGTCAGCATGATGATGAAATTCAGTATCTATCATATTTAATTCTATGACATTAGTACTTCTGTCAAATTTGTTCACCATATACGTCTGCCCCATACGCTTAGTTTTAAGAGAAATAGTGTGCTCATCCACCTCGAATTTCGCGTAATTTTCAGAGTCACCGATCATGTACGATCCAAGTTGTACGTTTTTAGGTACAATTATCCTGATTCTGTTATTTATCATATTATTTAAAAGCAAGGGTTGAGTTTCGGTTTCTAACTCTTGCATGATTGAGTAAGGGTTCAAGGCATTGAATACTGCACCTTTTATTTTATCAAAGTCTTCGTGATATAGTATTGTTTTATCGTTCGCATCTATTTCAGATACGGGTACTGCTACAAGGATGTCTCCGAAAGACAACATGTTAGGGTATTTAAACAAAGATTGATGAATATAAGTGTATGCATTTAATTCAGATAAAATTAATTTGAGATGAGTATCAGACATTTCTTCGTATCCAGATAATAAATTCAATATCATGTTAGTCATGATCTCTCTATCGCAACCATCGTTTCTATTGAACATAAACACATGATCTTCATGTAACAATTCGATATCATCTATAATTTCCATTGTCGTCCCTTCATTAGAAATAAGCGTGATATCTTCTCTGTTCATTTCCGAGAAATTTGAATCAATACTACGATATTCTATTTCCAATTTATCATTTAACGTCAATGGCACATACCTAGGATTAAAAAGACGTTTTGCTGCTTCTCCGTATACACGATTAACAGATGATGACCTTGACCTAGGTAACATGTTTTTGTTTTCAAAATTCACGTGATCGCTCAGTGATCTAGATAATACCGACACACTTGATCCTGTAGAATCACTCATGATTTCGGCTATAGCCTGTATAACTTTTTCATTTTCTTCAAATTTAAAACTTTGGTTCAAACTGAAGAAAGCTTTATCATTGAGTTTAATCATGAAAAATACAGGATAATGATCTTTTCTAGAAATGACTATTTTGGTCTTTGATGCACCTTTAAAATCTTGCATGACTTCTTCTACACTTTTCGTATATATACTTATTCTCAGGTAATCGTTTAAATACGGTAATATTTCGGAAGAAAAATCTTTCCATTTCTTCATTTTCAAGAGCAATCGTGTATCTGTTTCTTGTCCTTCATACAATATTGTCTGGTGGTTCATTAAAAAAGATGACACCAATTTATTCACCGTATCGCCTATTACATCAGAACTATACATAAAATTACAAGTATTTAAAAATGCCGAAGCGTTGTTCACATAAGACATATTGATTATCTTGTTATTTGGAAATACGAAGCTACAATATTTTTTTTTCGGGATATACATGTCGAACGTCTCAGCGACAATAGAATACACGTCACCTCTAGCGTGTATGTCATGTAAATGATTTTTGATGTGTTTATGTATCTCTCTATAAATGTCGAGTGTCTCATCAACAGTAGAAAATTCATAACTCGGAACCAAAATATTGATATGTATATCGACATTAATAATCTCGTCGTTTTCCATGAATTTTATTAATTCTGACGCGATCGTACTCTTATCTGCTTTCAAGTACAAATCACCAACCATATAACTCGACGGTTCATAGAATGCACTGTTGACGTCTTTAGTTGAACCAAGTATATTGTATTCGATCGACTCAAAGTCCGAATTAATATATTTTGTAAATTCTAAAAATTCACTCACGTCAAAACTCTTTACTATGTAGTTGTTTCTATCAATGCAGACAAACCCTACACTTACATTTTTCTCAATTGTCGGTGATATATCATCTGATACTTCATTTTCTTCGAGTCTAACACTATTTATGATCATAGCACTGAACGGATACGTGTCACCGAAATTAACTATCAGATATTCTGAATGTGTTAATTTTAAAGATATATTCATGATTAAATCACGGTATATTGAATCGAACGCGAATATTATTTTCATCATTCCTCTAGATTCATCTGTTTCGCTGGAGATATTTTTTATTTCCAGGTTAAATTCTTTTGACAGTATTTCAATCATTATAGACGAAATATCCTCCACCGCATGCGGTCCTCGTACAATAAATTGAATGTTATCACCTTCTTTTAAATATCGAACGTTCCTCATCTGTAATAATTTTTTAAATAAATCAATTGATAAAGCCGAATTAATATTATTCATTTTACCTCCTAATAATTTCTATTTTTTTGAACTTCTGAAGAAGTTCCGGATTATACGCGAACGTCAACATTATATGTATCGCTTTGAAGGTTCGCATACGTGTTCCTTTAATCTCTTTTATTTCTTCTTTAATATAATCGTTTATCTCTTCGGTGAATCTGAATTTCTTCACCACAGCAAGTAACTCCATGTCGGAGTACCCTAGCAATTCATAATCACACATTCTTAGATGATTAAGTTCATATTGTAATGATTCTATATCGAAGAACATTTTACCTTCTACAGGAGACGGTATAAAATTTATTCTTGAAGCCATTTCAATGATGTCTTCACGAATGCTCCTGTAAAGTTCGTTGTTTAATTGTATTAATTTTCGTTTGTCTTCGTCCATCTTCTTGATCTCAGACGCTCTCATGTTATTCAGGTGCATAGTTTCTTTCATAGAATAATATTCCGGATGAAGAGATTCATCCGACGAGGTTTTTCTTATGTAACGTTTCAGCTTTTTATTTTCATTAAATGAAATGACGTATACTTTTGAATCATCTAAATCTGAAGCATACACTGGACGTGTTAATCCCGTAAACACACCGTCTTCACTCAGCATCCATGTTGAATACTCATACATGAGTCCATCATATATCATGCTACATAGCACTCCATAATCCTTTCGATTTACTTCAGCGAGAGGAATGAGTCTTTCCTTCACTTTACCAGTTATTGTTTTCAAATGAAGTTGAAAACGAATGGAATTTTCTAGTATTATATCTATATTTCTTTTTGAGTTCATTTACTTCCTCCTATTTTTTAGAAATAGCACGTACGAAGCTGAAGACGTGTCTTACTATGTTTTCTAGAGACGATCTATCCTCGTAACTCATGTATTCGATAAACAC
>RRZT011918063.1_pt1 | contig 14931 bp, 14 predicted proteins | sample 2165551 | NCBI WGS metagenome assembly RRZT01 (sample SAMN10456910, study PRJNA506462) | wastewater metagenome | biome: wastewater; feature: sludge; material: wastewater sludge; isolation source: wastewater sludge with Escherichia coli K12::gfp cells carrying plasmid... | place: USA: Moscow, Idaho... | reverse complement strand
TGACACCTATTGAACCAGTTTATAGTACGCCCGTGCTGCTGACGATCGCGGCACTGGCGGTGCTGCTGCTGCTGATCCTGATCATGCGGTTCCGGCTGCATGCCTTTGTCTCGCTGGTGCTGGTCAGCCTGCTGACGGCGCTGGCGGCGGGGGTGCCCTATGCCAAGGTGGTGCCGACGCTGATGGAGGGCTTTGGCGGCACGCTGGCCTCGGTCGCGCTGCTGGTGGGGTTCGGCGCGATGATCGGGCGGATGCTTGAGGTTTCGGGGGGCGCGCAGGTGCTGGCCGACCGGCTGATCAACAAGTTCGGGGCGGATCGCGCGCCGCTGGCCTTGGGCATTGCCTCGCTGATGTTCGGCTTTCCGATCTTTTTCGATGCCGGGCTGGTCGTGATGCTGCCGATCATCTTCAGCGTGGCGCTGCGCTTTGGCGGCTCGGTCCTGCTTTATGCGCTGCCTGCGGCGGGAGCATTCGCGGTCATGCATGCCTTTGTGCCGCCCCATCCGGGCCCGGTCGCGGCGGGGGATCTGCTGGGCGCCGATATCGGGCTTTTGCTGATCGTCGGGCTGACTCTGGCGCTGCCGACATGGTTTCTGGGCAGCTATCTGTTCGGGCTGTGGTCGGGCAAGCGCATCCATCTGCCGGTGCCGGAACTCTTGGGGGTGGATGGGGCCGACGCCGCGCGCGGGCCGGCGCCGGAGTTCGGCCGGGTGCTGACCATCCTGTTGCTGCCACTGGTCCTGATCTTTCTCAATACCGGGCTGAACACGCTGGCCACGATGGGCGTGATCGACGGCGAGGCGGTCTGGGTCACCTTCCTGAGGCTGATCGGGCAGACGCCGGTGGCGTTGCTGATCACGGTCATCGCCTCGATCTTTCTCTTGGGGCAGGGGCGCAGTCTGGCGGATATCGAGCGGATCATGGACCGTGCCCTCGCCCCGATCTGCGCCATCATTCTGGTGACCGGCGCGGGCGGCATGTTCGGGGGCGTCTTGCGCGCCACCGGCATCGGGCAAGCGCTGGCCGGCAGTCTGGACGCCATCGGCATGCCGCTGATCGTCGCGGCCTTTGTCATCTCGACGGCGCTCAGGGTTGCGCAGGGTTCGGCCACGGTGGCGCTGACCACCACCGCCGGGCTGATCGCGCCGACCGTCGCCGCGACCACGGGGCTAAGCGAATTCGACCGCTGTTTTCTGGTCATCGCCATTGCCAGCGGCGCTACCGTGCTGAGCCATTTCAACGATTCCGGCTTCTGGCTGGTGGGGAGGTTCCTGAACATGGATGAGAAAACCACGCTGCGGACATGGACGGTTATGGAGACACTGCTGGGTTCGATCGGCTTTGTCCTCGCGCTGATCGGCTGGTGGCTGCTGTGAGCGGGGTTCAGCATATCGTCGTCATGGGGGTCTCGGGCAGCGGCAAGACCACGACCGGCACCGCGCTGGCCCAGCGTCTGGGCTGGCCCTTTACCGAAGGGGACGCCTTTCACCCCGCTGCCAATGTCGCCAAGATGGCTGCCGGCCACCCGCTGACCGACGAGGACCGCGCGCCCTGGCTGCAGGCGCTGGCGGGTGAACTGGCCAAGGCCGAGGCGCGGGGCCAAAGCTCGGTCATGGGGTGCTCGTCGCTCAAGCGCGCCTATCGCGATATCCTGCGCAGCGGTGCGCCGCGGGTGCGCTTTTTGCATGTCCACGGCACGCGCGAGATCCTGACCGACCGGCTGGGCCATCGCGAAGGGCACTTCTTTCCGCCCAAGCTTCTGGATTCGCAGCTCGCCACGCTGGAAATGCTGGGCGAGGATGAGGACGGCGTCGTCATCGACATGGCGCTGAGTATTGACGCGCAGGTCGAGGCGGCCTTGCGCCTGCTGGGGCTGACCTCGGAACATGGCGCCTGAAGCTGCGATGGTGCCGCGCGGCAGTTGCGCCGCGCGGCTTGTGAGATGCCCCCGGTTTCCTGAGGTCCAGACTCATTGCCTTTCAAAGCCGGAACAAGACGGCTGCGGCGAGCATGATCGCGAAGAAGAACATTTCCGGGCATCGGTCGTATCGGGTTGTGTTCTACCGCTGCGCAAGGGAGTTCGCGTGTGGACGCCGCCCTGCTGCGAAGCCCATGCGAACAGAGCGCGATACCGCCCTGACGCCATGCGACGAAGCACTGTTGAGCATGGGGCCGCGGGTTGGGCCTGTGCCATAGGCCGGTCGCCGGATTTTCTGCTGAGGCCGCCTTCCCTTGGCACTCCACATGCCTCAGACCTAAATGGAAAAAGCCGCCCTTTCGGGCGGCTTTCCTGTCTTGTGTCTCAACCGCCGATCAGCAGCTGTAATACATCGCGTATTCGACCGGGTGGGGGGTATGCTCATAGGCATAGACCTCTTCCCATTTCAGCTTGATATAGGCCTCAAGCTGGTCGCGGGTGAAGACATCACCCTGCAGCAGGAAGTCCATATCCTTCTCCAGCTCCTCCAGCGCCTCGCGCAGGCTGCCGCAGACGGTCGGGATCTCGGCCAGCTCTTCCGGCGGCAGATCGTAGAGATCCTTGTCCGAAGCCGGGCCCGGATCGATCTTGTTCTTGATGCCGTCGATGCCGGCCATCAGAAGGGCTGCGAAGGCCAGATAGGGGTTCGCGGCCGGATCGGGGAAGCGGGCCTCGACGCGCTTGGCTTTCGGGCTTTCCGTCCACGGAATCCGCACGCAGCCCGAGCGGTTGCGGGCCGAATAGGCGCGCAGAACCGGGGCCTCAAAGCCGGGGATCAGGCGCTTGTAGCTGTTCGTCGCCGGGTTGGTCAGCGCGTTCAGGGCTTTCGCGTGCTTGAGGATGCCGCCGATGAAATACAGCGCCTCTTGCGACAGGTCGGCATATTTGTCGCCCGAGAACAGCGGCTTGCCGTCTTTCCAGATCGACATGTTCACATGCATGCCCGAACCGTTATCGCCCTTCATGGGCTTGGGCATGAAGGTCACCGACTTGCCATAGGCGGCGGCGACGTTGTGGATGACGTATTTGTATTTCTGGATATTGTCGGCCTGTTCGACCAGCCCGCCAAAGATCATCCCCAGCTCGTGCTGGCAGGTCGCGACCTCGTGGTGATGCTTGTCGACCTTGATGCCCATGCGCTTCATGGTCGAGAGCATCTCGCCGCGGATATCCTGCGCGGTGTCGATCGGGTTCACCGGGAAATAGCCGCCCTTATGGGGCGCGCGATGGGCAAGGTTGCCGTCTTCATAGGCGGTGTCGGTGTTCCATGCGGCGTCCACGGCGTCGATCTCGAACGAGACCTTTTGCGGGGTGACCGAATAGCGCACGTCGTCGAACAGGAAGAACTCGGCCTCGGGGCCGAAATAGGCGGTGTCGCCAATGCCCGAAGATTTCAGATAGGCCTCGGCCTTGACGGCGGTGCCGCGCGGGTCGCGCGAATAGGCTTCGCCGGTGTCGGGCTCGGCCACGTTGCAATGCACGCAAAGCGTCTTTTCGGCATAGAAGGGGTCGATATAGACCGAGGCCGGGTCCAGCATCAGCTTCATGTCGGACTGGTCGATCGACTTCCAGCCGGCAATCGAGCTGCCGTCGAACATGAAGCCTTCTTCGAACAGGTCCTCGTCCACCAGGTCGGCGACCAGAGTAACGTGCTGCAGCTTGCCCTTGGGATCGGTGAAGCGCACGTCGACATATTCGACATCCTCATCCTTCATCAGATCCAGTACGTCCTTGACTTTCATTGGGTTCCTTCCTCCATCAGTCGGCCCGGCGCCGCCGCCGGGCAAGGGTAATATTCATGGCCGGGTCCGTGCCGGCTCTGTGGATCAGACCGCGTCGTCGCCGGTTTCGCCGGTGCGGATGCGGATCGCCTGCTCGACCGGCAGGATGAAGATCTTGCCATCGCCGATCTTTTCGGTGCGTGCGGCCGAGACGATGGCGTCGACGGCAGCTTCGACCAGATCGTCGGGCAGCACCATCTCGATCTTGACCTTGGGCAGGAAGTCCACGACGTATTCCGCGCCGCGATAGAGCTCGGTATGGCCCTTTTGCCGACCAAAGCCCTTGACCTCGGTGACCGAAAGCCCCTGGACGCCGACCTCCTGCAAAGCTTCTTTCACATCGTCCAGCTTGAAGGGTTTGATGATGGCTTCGACTTTCTTCATTGCCTGATCCTTCTGTCGCGACTTGCCTGCGCCCTGATTGGCGGGTTTGATCTGGCAGGTAAAGCGGGCTTGCGCGGATCGGGCCAGGGAAATTGCCCCGTCAGGGTTTTTGCCTGATGTTTGTGCGATGTGCGTATAATTTAGGCAATGAAAATGATATCTGGAACCGAAATCCTGACCGCCGCCCAAATGCGCGCCATGGAATCCGCCGCCATGGCCAGCGGCGCGGTCACCGGGCTCGAGCTGATGGAGCGGGCAGGGGCGGGCATTGTTGAGGCGATCCTGACCACCTGGCCGGAATATCGCGCTGCGGCGCCATCGGGACGGTGGCGCGCGACGGTGCTGTGTGGCCCGGGCAATAATGGCGGCGATGGTTATGTCGTGGCGCGGCTGCTGGCCGAGGCCGGTTGGGAGGTGAAGGTCGCCGGCTTTGGCGATCTCGCGCTGCTGCCGCCGGATGCGCGCATAAACTGTGATCGGTGGCGTGAACTTGGTGATGTCCATCCGCTCCGGATGGACCGCGATTTGCATTTGCAGGCGGATGTCCTGGTTGATGCATTGTTCGGGATCGGTCTTACGCGGCCTGTCGACGCGTTTGGCCGGATTTTCGAGGATATTTACGAGGCCCGGCAAAATATCTTTTCAGGGCCGCGTTCGCCGGGCATTGACCGGCTGGTTGCGGTCGATATTCCAAGCGGGCTTGATGCGGATAGTGGGCGGCGCCTGTGCCATCCTGACTGCATCTATTCGGGCTATGATCTGACCGTTACGTTCCAGCGCCTCAAGCCCGGCCATTTGCTGGGCGACGGGGGCGATGTCTGTGGCCGGATCAGCGTTGTCGATATCGGTCTTGAGCCTTGGATGCGGGCAAGCGGCGCGCACGTGCGGATCGCCGGGTCTGACGCGCGTCTGCACAAGGTATGGGGGCATAAATACGACCATGGTCATGCGCTGGTGCTGGGCGGCGGTCCGGGCAAAGGCGGGGCGGCGCGGCTTTCGGCCCGCGCGGCACTGCGGGTTGGTGCCGGACTGGTGACGCTGGGCTGTCCGCCTGATGCGCTGGCGGAAAACGCCGCGCGGCTGGATGCGGTGATGCTGCGCCCGATCGCGGACCGCGCCGCGCTGGCGGATCTTCTGGAGGATGCGCGGCTGAACGCGCTGTGTCTTGGGCCGGGGCTTGGCCTTGCGCGGGCGCGGGAACTGGTGCCGGTCGCGCTGGCCTCGGGTCGGGCGGTGCTGCTGGATGCCGATGCGCTGACGGCCTTTGCCGATAAGCCCGAGGCACTGTTCGCGCAATTGAACCCGCAGGCCGTGCTGACCCCGCATGACGGCGAATTCGCCCGGCTGTTTCCCGATCTGGCGCGGCAGCTGACCGCCCCGGCTGAGCGCGGCCCGGCCTTTTCGCGGCTGGATGCGGTGCGGCAGGCGGCGGAACGGGCGGGCTGCACGGTGCTGTTGAAAGGTCCCGATACCGTCATTTCCACCGCTGACGGGACCGCCCGCATCGCGGCGGCGGTGGGCGAGAATGCCGTGCCCTGGCTTGCCACGGCCGGCTCGGGCGACGTTCTGGCCGGCATCATCACCGGCTTGCTCGCGCGCGGCCTGCCGCCTCTGGACGCCGCCGCGACCGGTGCATGGCTGCATGCCGCAGCCGCACGCCGCTTTGGCCCCGGCCTGATCGCCGACGACCTGCCCGATGAGATTCCGGGCGTATTTCGCGACATGGAGCGCAGGGCGGTAAAACCCTAAGAATCCCCTCGCGCCGGCGCTGCGGCTTTGCTAGAAGCCCCCTCGTTGCGGGTGTGGCGAAATTGGCAGACGCACCAGATTTAGGTTCTGGCGCCGCAAGGCGTGGGGGTTCAAGTCCCTCCACCCGCACCACAGGGACCGTCGCCGCGGATGTGGCCGCCACCAAGGTTCCGCCGTCTTCAGGCATCGCGCGGGTCAAGGCATGCCTGTCACACGATTGTCATCTTGCGGAACCTTCCGCGACCTTTAGGTTAAAATCATCCGCTGTGGGCGCAGTCTGCCGATATCGGCGGCGCGCCGCGCAGCCGAGTTGACTTCGCAAATCGGTCATGGAATGTGTCGCGGACAAACCACAGCATAGATGGAATGACACGTGTTGGTTAGCGCAGTCCCCCAGCAAAAGAGTGATTATTGGAACTCGTATTACGCCTCGCGCGCGGTCCTGAAGCTGTCGGCACCATCGCAGTTCGCCGCCTTTGTCGCGCAAGAGGCCGGTGACGCGCATCTGATCATCGAGGTTGGCTGCGGCAATGGCCGTGACAGCCTGTTCTTTGCCCGCCATGGCTTTCAGGTCGTCGCCATTGACGGCTCGGAGGCGGCGATCTTGAAATGCGAGGAAAGCCGGCAGGCGCAATCGCTGAACAGCCTCTCGTTCATCTGTGCCTCGGTCGGCGATGATGGCTTTGCCGAGGCGCTGGTTCAGGCCCGCGCCGGGTCCGAGGGTCCGGCCATGGCCTATGCGCGCTTTTTCCTGCACGCGATTACCGATTCCGAAGAGACCGCCTTTTTCTCCGCCATGGGCGCGTCCCTGCGCGACGGCGACCATCTGGCCGTCGAATACCGCACCTTGCGCGATGCCGTGGGCGAAAAGACCACCGCCGCGCATTACCGCCGCTATGTCGAGCCGTCACAGGTCATCACCAATGCCGCCAGATTCGGGTTCGAGGTAGAGTATGCGGTCGAGGGCTTCGGCTTTGCCAAATACCTCAATGACGACGCCTATGTAGCCCGCACCGTGTTCCGAAAGGTCGGGGCGTAATGTTCGGTCGCGGCGTGACGCTGGACGCAAGGGCTGCCGCCCTTGCCGACGACCAGCAGGTCGCCCGTGCCCGCAATATCCTCGAGTTGCGGCTGGATTATTACTTCGGGCTTATCAAGGCCGCAAAATATGACGAGGCCTATCAGCAGCTTCGTGCTGACAGGGCGCTGTCCTCGGGCCAGAAAAAGGCCATCATCGGGGCCGTGAACATATCCTATCTGTTTCAGCACCAGCTGGAATGGGGCAATCACGGCATCCGGCGCTCATTCCGGTTCTGGTCCGAGCCGCAAAAAAACCAATATGTCGAACTTGCGCTGGAGCTCGTCGCGCTGCTCAGGGCCGAGGTCACGCCGCATGTCAGCTTTGGCTTCGGCTCGGTTCTGGGCATGATCCGGGACAAGGATTTCATTCCCCATGACGATGACATGGATCTGATCATCGCCCTGCCGGCGCAAAAAAGGGTGACCTTTTCGAAGGTTCTGGCCAATCTGCGCCAGATCTTGCTGGCGCGCGACTTCGTCGTCCCCGAGAGTAACAATCTCAGCCACCTGACCACCGCCCGCCGGGGCGGTATAGGCACCGATATTTTCGTCGGCTTCATTGATCCGGACCAGCGCGTGTCATGGTTTCCCAGCGCAAGACGCGGCTTTACCTTCAATGACATCTTCCCGACGCAGACCATATCGTTCTTTGGCGGGGACTGTCCGATTCCGCGCGACCCGTTGAAATATCTGGCGGTGACCTATGGTTCGGACTGGCGGACGCCGATTTCGAACTGGGACCACCCCTGGGAGACCGCGGCCTATCGCCAGTTCATCTAGGCTGGCGTCCTTTCGCCTGGCTTCGGGGGCGGACGCTCAGCCTTGCGGCAGGTCGGCGGGGGTGTCGATGTCGCGCAATCGCTCGGCGGGCAGGAGCAGGCGCTGCGAGGCCGGGACCTCGCGCAAAAGTGCGCCCGCGCCCCGATCCCCGGACAGCAGGGCCAGCGCCCCGAACATCGCGTCCGGAAAGACTGCCGGCGGCATCGGGATATCGCCCGAGGCCGCACATGCCGCCCTGTCTCCGGCACGTGTCAGGATCGCGCGCATATCCGCCACCTGCAGCCATGGCATGTCTCCAAGCGCGACCAGCAGCCGGGTGATGCCGCGTTGGCGCAACCAGCCAAGGCCGGCTTTCAGGCTGTCGGCCTGTGGCAGCCCCGGCGCGACCGGAAGCGTGTCGAAGCCGGCCTTCCGGGCGATCGCGGCCACCGGATCGGCCGAGACCACGGCCAGCCGGAAATCCGCCTCGGGCAGGGCAAGGGCATCCAGCGCATGGGCAACCACCGGCCGTCCGGCCAGCAGCGCCAGCAACTTGTCCCGAGGCCCGAAGCGCCGCGACTGTCCGGCGGCCAGCAGAAGGACCCCAAGGCTCATGCGCGGGTCGCGTCTGCCTGCGCGCGCTGCAGCACATCGGCCAGCACCGAGACCGCCAGCGTGCGCGCGTCGCGGGCCGAGGGGATCAGCCCAAAGGGCGAGGCGATCCGCGCGATATCGCTTTCGGCGACACCTTGCGCGCGCAGGATCTCGCAGCGGGTGCGATGCGCCCGCAGGCTGCCCTGGGCGCCGACATAAAAGGCCGGGCCGGACAGCGCGGCCTGCAAAAGCGCCGGCTCACGGCCATGGTCATGAAAGAACAGCGTGACAGCAGTGCGGGGGTCCAGCGCAAGCCCCTCCGGCCAGCCGGTCGCGGAGAGCGGCTGGCCGAAACCGGCCTGCGCCAATGTCTGGGGGGTGGGCGCGTGCAACTCTGCCGGATAGCCTGCCTGACGGGCCAACGCTGCAAAACAGGCGGCCTCGGGGCCGGCACCCAGAATCACGAAACGAATTTGCGGCAGGATCTGCAGGGTCAGGCCGCTGTCGTCGGGCCCGACCGCGCCGGTCAGCCGCCCGTCGGGATGCAGCCGGATCGTCGCGGTCTGGCGCTGGCGCAGGGTCCGGGCGGCATCGGCCAGCAGGCGACGGTCGGGATTGGGCAGGATCTGGATGTCCAGACCGCCCCCGCAGGGCAGTTGGATATCAAGAAAGGGCGAGCCGCGGCCATAGCGCAGCGCGCGCGGTTGCCCCGCCTTGATGGCGGCCTGCGCCTGCAGGATCACGTCCTGTTCCAGACAGCCCGAGGACAGGCTGCCCGAGCCTTGCCCCCCGGCGTCGATGACCATGGCCGCGCCGACCGGGCGATAGGCGGCGCCCTCGATCCCGGTGATCACCGCCAGAGCGAAATCGCCCTCGGGCGGGATGGCGGCAAGGGGGAAATCGCTTTCGCAGATCTTGGCGCGCATGCCGGGCCGGGTTGCACAGCCGGGCTGGCGCGGGTCGAAAGCTGCGGTCATCTCGTTCATGAAGGTTCCGTTCCCGAATTTCGATCAGATCGGTGCCGTGTCGGGCTGCGGCGCGCCCCGCGTCATGCCCGTCCAGCCCTGTGTCCGGGCCCCGGCTATTCCCCGATGGCGGGGCGGGACACGCGTTCACCAGCACCTATGGATAGCGCCCCGCGCGCCGCCGCGAAAGCCCGCATGGCGCGGCGATTGATTGCGCAGGCTGATAAGGCTTATCAGCCCGGCCCCATAGTCCTATTGCCGGCCTCGTGCCAATATGGAAGACTTGCCGGTCCGGTGTGGGCTGTGATCCACGCCCCGACGCATCCCAGCCATATGTAGCGAGGAAACATGAAACTTCAGGTCAATGGGAACAGCTATGATGTGGCCTCGGCGGGCGACACCCCGCTTTTGTGGGTCATTCGCGACGAACTCGGCCTGACCGGCACGAAATATGGCTGCGGTATGGCGCAATGCGGCGCCTGCTCGGTGTTGGTCGATGGCGTGGTGACCCGCTCTTGCGTGACGCCGGTCGACAGCGTCGAGGGCAGCCAGATCACCACCATCGAGGCCATCGAAAAGGATGAGGTCGGCAAGCGCGTGGTCGAGAAATGGGTCGAACATCAGGTCGCCCAATGCGGCTATTGCCAGTCGGGCCAGGTGATGGCCGCGACGTCGCTGCTCAAGGAAAATGCCGCGCCCAGCGATGAGGATATCGCCGCCGCCATGGTCAACCTGTGCCGCTGCGGGACCTATAACGCCATCAAGACCGCCGTGCATGATCTGGCCGGCAACAAGGAGGCCGCGCTGTGAAGGATCAGATCCAATCCCCGAACACCGGGCTGCCGAATGGCGCGCCGGTCAATATCTCGCGCCGCCGCTTCCTGCTGAGTTCGGCCGGCGTGGCGGCGGGCTCGCTGGTGCTTGGCTTTGGCCTGCCGCTGGGCCAGGCCCGCGCGCAGGCGGCCGCAACCCCGGTGGCGGCGGGCACGCGTGTGCCGGCCTTCCTTGAGATCCGGCCCGACAGCACGGTCCGCCTGCTCAGCCCCTTTATCGAGGGCGGGCAGGGCATCTTCACCGCTATGGCCCAGATCGTCGGCGAGGAACTGGACGTTGACCCCGCCAGCTTCGTGGTCGAAAGCGCGCCTGCGGGCAGCGACTATCTGGTCATGGATGGCGGCATGCGCTTTACCGGCGGCAGCATGTCGGTGCGCAGCAGCTATATGACCATGCGCCGGCTGGGGGCGACGACCCGGCACATGCTGCTTGAGGCCGCAGCGGCGCGGCTGAAGGTGCCGCTGGCCGAGTTGACGACCGAGCCGGGACGGGTGATCCATGCCGCGTCCGGCCAGTCCATCGCCTATGGCGATCTGGCGGGCGATGCGCTGGATATGGCGGCCCCCGCCGCCGACAGCGTGACCCTGCGCGATCCGTCGCAGTTTCGCTGGATCGGCAAGCGCGTCGGCCGGGTCGATGCGCATGCGAAATCGACCGGGCAGGCCATCTACAGCATCGATTGCAAGCTGGACGGCATGCTGCAGGCCGCCATTCAGCACGCGCCGCGCCTTGGTCTGGCCGTCGGCAAGATCACGAACGAGGCCGAAATCGCCGCGCAGGCGGGGGTGCATTCCGTCCACAGCCTGCCCGGCGCGGTGGCCGTGGTCGCCGAACGCTGGTGGGTCGCGAAAACCGCCGTCGAGGCGTTGCAGGTGGATTGGGTCGAGGGCAAGGACCTTGATCCGTCATGGCGCCGCATGCCTGCCGATTTCTCGACCGCCGCCTTTGCCGAGCGGCTGGCCAATGAGCCGGGCGAGGGGCTGACCGCCGAAACCGGCGGCGATGTCGCTGCGGCGCTGAAAGACGCGGGCCCGGTCGTCGAGGCGACCTATTACAGCCAGTATCTGAACCATGTCCAGCTTGAGCCGCCCTCGGCGCTGGCGAATTTCGCCGAGGATGGCAGTCTGGACGTCTGGATGCCCAATCAGGCACCCGAGATGTTCCAGGCCCAGATCGCCAAGCTGACCGGGCTTGAGGCCGCGCAGATCAGGGTGCATTCGCCGCTGCTGGGTGGTTTTTTCGGGCGCCATTTCACCTATCCCGCCGCCAGCCCCTATCCGCAGGCGATCCAGCTTGCGCGCGAGCTCAAGCGTCCGGTCAAGGTGATCTGGAGCCGCGAGGAGGAATTCCTGCGCGATCCGCTGCGCCCGATGGCGGCGGTGCGGTTCCGGGGCGCCATGGGCAAGGACGGCCTGCCCGTCGCGCTCGAGGCGATCAGCGCCTGCGAAGGCCCGACCGAGTCGATGGCGGGCCACAATCCCAAGGCGCTGGACCCCACCGCGCTGGAGGGGCTGACCGGAAAGGTTTACGGCATCCCCAACCGCCGCATTGCCCAGCTTTACGTCCAGAACCCGACCATGCTGGCCTATTGGCGCTCGGTCGGGAATTCGATGAATGACTTCTTCTACGAGACGTTCCTTGATGAGCTGGCTGACAGCGCCGGGCAGGACCCCTATGACATGCGGCTGCGGCTGCTGGCGGGCAACGCGCGGCTGACCACGCTTTTGCAGGCGGTGGGCGATCTGTCGGGCGGCTGGAAGCGCGGTCCCTTCACCGCCGAGGATGGCAGCCAGCGCGCGCGCGGCGTCGCCATGGCCTCTCCCTTTGGCAGCGAGACGGCGGCGATTGCCGAGGTCTCGATCCGGGATGGCGAGGTGGTGGTCCATGACGTCTGGCAGGCGATCGACCCGGGCAGCATCGTGAACCCGGCGATCATCGAGGCGCAGGTCAATTCCGCCGTGGCGCTGGGCTTGTCGCAGGTGCTGGTGGAGGAAACCCACTATGAGAACGGCGCGCCGGTGGCGCGCAATCTCGATGCCTATCCGATCCTGTCACCCGAGCGCATGGCCCGGGTGCATGTGCGCATCGTCGAAAGCGGCGCGCCCATGGGCGGCATCGGCGAGCCGGGCCTGCCGGCCATCCCGCCGGCGGTGGTCAATGCGGTCTCGACCCTGACCGGGCAGCGCATCCGCAGCATGCCGCTGTCGCGCCATACGTTCGAGGGCTGAGAGGCCTTGCAAGGATCGGCGCATGGCTGGGATATCCGGCCATGCGCGTCGCCATTGCGGCCTAAACTTCGGTTTATTCCGCCCGGTTCGGCCCTGGGACCAATGGCGCGCGACGGTATTTTGCGTCTGGCTGATCCTTGGGCCGGTCAGGCTGGCCAGAGCCCGAGGGTAGGGAGGGAACCCGAATGCGCAGAGATATTCACATCGCGGCAGTGCTGCTGATGGCCGGGGCGTCGCTGGCGCAGGCCGAAACCAATGAGGACCGGATTGTCCGGGATCTGAGCCGGCAGGGATTTCGGGATATCGAGATCCGCCGCGAGGATGGCCTGATGAAGGTCGAGGCATGGCGCGGCTCGCATGAGCTGGAAATCACCTATGACCTGTCCACGGGAGATATCGTCAAGCAGGAGATGGAGCACCATCCCGGCGCGCCCGGGCTGGCTCTGGGGCGCCCGGACGATGACGAGGATGACGACCGCGGACGGGGCCGGGGCCGTGGCCGCGGGGGCGACGATGGCCGGGCCGACGATGACGACGACCGAGACGACAATGGTGGCGGTCGCGGGCGCGGCGACAGCGACGATGGCCCGGGCGACGACAATGGCGGCGATCGCGGCGATGATGACAGTGATGACGGTCCCGGCGATGACAATGGCAGCGATGACAATGGCGGCGGCCGCGATGGCGGTGGTCGGGGCGGTCACGACTGATGCGGGCTGTGGCCGGGTCTGACCGGACCCGGCCAATCATGGTATGATGTGGCGCGCTTCCGGAGGTCGCATGAGCCTACGTCCCTGTATTCCCGCGATGCTGTTTGTGCTGATGCTTGTCCTTGCGGGGGGCATGGCGCGGGCTGCGCCCGATTATGCCGGGCGGGTGGTCCGGCAATTGGCCGATCAGGGATATCGCCAGATCGAGGTCCGGCGCAGCCTGCTGGGCAAGGTGATCGTGACCGGCAGCCGCCCCGGTCAGCAGCGCGAGATCGTCATCGACCCGCGAAACGGCGAATTGCTGCGCGATCTGGTGCGTCAGGGCGCCGGCGCGCCGGTCGCGGCCGGGACGGTCAGCGATTCCTCGGGTCATCAGGGGCGCGGTCGGGGTCGGGGTGGCAGCAACGACGCGGATGACGACGACAACAGCGACGACGATGATGACAGAGGCGGCGGCCGCGGCAGCAGCGACGACGATGATGACAGTGGCGGCGGCCGCGGCGGCAGCGACGGTGATGGTGACGGCAGCGACGACAGCGGCAGTGACAGCGATGGCGGGGACGATTGATGGCCCGACCCGGAGTTGAGCGATGCTGAGATCCCTGCCGATCGTCGCGGTTCTGGCCTTGCAGGCGGTTTGCGCGCTTTATCTCATGTCCGATATCCTCGCTTCGGTCTTCGGCATCTCCTACCAGCCGCCGAGTTGGCAATTTGTCGAATATCTGCAGATCGGCGCTTCGCTGGGCTTGATCGCCGGGCTGGTTCTGGGGGCGCGGCTGCTGTCCTTGACCCTGCGCCAGCGCCGCGCGGCCGAGGACAAGCTGCGCCGCGCCTCGACCGCCTTCATGGACCTGATGCATCAGCGATTCGACGAATGGGCGCTCTCCCCGGCCGAGCGCGACGTGGCGCTGTTCCAGATCAAGGGCCTGTCCGTGGCCGAGATCGCGGCCTTGCGCGGCACTTCGGAAGGAACCGTCAAGGCGCAGGCGGCGGCGATCTATCGCAAGGCGGACGTCAATGGCCGCCACCAGTTGCTGAGCCTGTTCATCGAGGACCTGTTCGATCCCGCTCTGGCGGGTGGGGCGGGGGCCGCGTCGCCAGCGGGCGTGGCGCCGGAGCAGCCCGTCGCGGCGGTTTCCGACAGGATGGCGGAACGGTGATCCGCTCGGCCGCGCGCCTTGTCGCCGGGTTGTCGGATGTCCCATATGCGCCACGAAAAGTCCGGGTTTTCGCTTCAGATGCGACAGGAAGGGCTGGAAACCTGTTGCTTCCGAGGCGCATGCTGGATCGGCATCCGCAAGGCCGCGCCCTTGCCTGCCCCTGAACATCATGAGGATTGAGACATGCTGAAAGGAATCGACCCGCTGATCAGCCCGGAACTGCTGATGGTTCTGGCGCGGATGGGGCATGGCGACACGATTGCGATTGTCGACGCGAATTTTCCCGCCGCCTCGGTCGGCAGCCGGACCGTCCATGGCCAGCCCCTGCGCATCGATTGCAGCGCGCCGCGCGCGGTGCAGGCCGTGCTGTCGCTGATGCCGATTGACGGCTTCGAGCCTGATCCGGTGGTGACCATGCAGGTCGTCGGCGACCCCGCCGCAACGCCCGAGGTGGTGGCCGAGGCCGCGCCGCTTTTCACCGCCGAAGGCCATGGCACGGCGGCGGTGGACAGGTTCGCATTCTATGGCCTTGCCGCAGGCGACTTCGTGATCCTGCATACTACTGAGACCCGGCTTTACGGCAATTTCATCATTCGCAAGGGGGTGGTGGTCTAGCGCTTTGGCCAAGCCGGAATGCGCCGGAATATGTCCCGGTTTTCAATTTCTTGTCCGGGAAATCGTATTCGGGAAAAATGGTAGCGGAGGAGGG